>Ga0310121_10006018_pt1 | contig 10281 bp, 5 predicted proteins | sample CB27_Tmax_986_MG_FD_203504 | JGI IMG/M metagenome (GOLD analysis project Ga0310121, IMG submission 203504) | Marine microbial communities from Western Arctic Ocean, Canada - CB27_Tmax_986 | ecosystem: Environmental > Aquatic > Marine > Oceanic | place: Canada: Western Arctic Ocean | collected... | reverse complement strand
CAGGGCAGTCGGCTGAAGCGGTTTTTCTCCATGCTGGTTCAGCTATTTGTGATTGCAGCGGCTCTCTTTGTGTTCGCGGATCCGGTCTGGGATAACGGGGCGACGGTTCGCCATGAGCCGGCGAAGGCCCCCGATGTCCCGGAGATTGTATTGGTCATTGATCGTTCCCGTTCGATGCGGGCGTCCGGGCTGCATACAGTCAACTGTTCCAATCCCTCGCAGATCATCGAGGACGAAAAGGCCCCGAAACCCGAAGGTTGTTCCTGGGCTGGGTCCGGAGAGAAAGGGCCCTCCTTAATGGGGGTAGCGCGTGGTAGAGCCGCAGCTCTTCTGGCCCAGGCGCCCAGGGAAGCACATGTGTTTCTGGCCACCCTGGATGAGACGGTGGAGTCCCATCTGATCTGGGGGGATCGTCGAACCGCATTTGAGCGTCTGCAGAACATCACGGCGACGGATTTTTCAGACAACCCAGAGCGCTTGATCACATGGTTGCAGCAATTTCGTACTACCCATCCGTCGGTTCCGGTATTTGTATTCACCGATATGCAGCGTCATGACATCTGGAGTGGAGTCGAAATAGCCGGGGTACAGATCGAGGGCGTCGGTGATCCCGTCGGAAATGTGGTGGTAGAAGCCTTTCGTGCCCGCGCCGATGTAAGTCGACCGGGGCATGCCGAGGTACTTTGTCGGCTTCGATACCATGCAGCACCTGGCGAGGACACTACGGATATCACTTCGACACACGTCCAGTTGGAGATTTCTGGCCGGGCCCTTGAACCGGACGCAGAATCTGTTGTCGTAGCGGTACGATCACTGGATGTGCCGTCCACGGAGCCCGTTGAGATCAAGTTGGCCGTGGCGGATCTACCGGGACCGTTATTACGAGCCCGGATTACGACCAATCAGGAAGACCGGGATCTTCATATATTCGATAGCCTCCGTTGGGCTGAGGTTCCGTCGTTACGACCGCTGCCAGTGGCCGTAGTTGGGCCAGCGCCAAGAGGACTGTTCATCGCTTTGGTGGCAGACCCATTTCTGGAGGTCCTGGGACCGTTCGAATCGGACACGGAGGTGCCTGGGCGGGCTCGAGCGGTGGTGTATTCGGGGATCCTGCCAGAGAAACTCCATCGGCCGAGTTTGATTATCGACCCCCCGGTGAACCCTGGACATAAATTTGGTGCAGTAGAACATCTGGGGACGGGTGTTCTACGGCCGACCAGAAATCGGTTTTGGCGACGGCTGGATCCGGGAGAGTTGCCCGTAACCATGGCCTCGAAATTGACCCGCGGTACCGGTGAAAAAGTCGTACTTCGTCATGGGAAGACAATGGTCGGGCTGGTGGGAGAGGTAGATGGCGTTCGTGTGGTACGGCTTGGTGTGTCGGCACAGGATCCGGAGTTGATTCGTTCCGTGGCCTTCCCAGCTTTGATCGCGCGCGCTGTGGATCATCTGCAGGACCGCGAAGACCTGGTTGGAGAAATACGTACGGTTGGTATGCTTCAGTTGCCGGAACGTGCGGAGGATCGATTGCTTTCGATCGTCGATCTGGACCAACCTTCGATCTCCATTGTGCCGCGTAGTCGTCGGTTCCTTCGAGAACAGGCTGGCGCAATACTTCTTCATTGGGAATCCGGTGATATCGAACCGCTGGTGATCGTTCCCCGAGCCGATATACGAGAGGATCGGCTTGATGGGAGCGTTCAAGCGGCTGGGCCCGTATCCCTGACGACCCAACCCCAGTTGGAGCGGAGTCATGTCTGGTGGGTTCTTATCCTGATGTTGGTCTTTGTAGCTCTAGCCGAACGATACCTGTTTGTGAGTCGGAGGGTCCTATGAGTCGTCGCGGCACCCTCCTGATCTTGTATGGGCTATTGCTCGGTGCCATCTTTGCCAGCTGCCTACCCTATGTGGCGGATCGGTTTGAACTTGAACTACTGTCTCCCGATTGGCGCTGGGTCGCCCTATGCACAGGACTGCTCTGGGGGCCCGGAATCGGTGGTTTATGGCAGGCTCCCAATCCACAGCGGATCTCTGCCCTTGGGGTACGGACCGTAGCTATGTGGGCTCTGGTTGTGGCGATGGTGCAGCCGGTTCGGTACGAACGGAAACCCCAGGACGTATCCGTGTTGATATTGCAGGATCGTTCCTCCAGTGTGGATGATAAAGAAGCGGATGTTCTGGATCTGGCACCGGTGCAGAAGAAAATTGGCTCAGGCCGTATCGGATTTCATCCCTTTGGTGACCTCAAGGCTTTACAGTCAGAGCAGCTGATCGGCGCGGGCAGTGAACTCGATCGGGTTCTGGAGCTTGTGCCCACTTTGATCCGTGGTGGAACGGATACACGAGTCGTATTACGGACCGATGGAGGCAATACTGGCGGTGCTCTCGGTCCGGTCGTTGGACGCCTGACGCAGGCGGGGATAGCTGTGTATCAGGAGCGCCTGCCTTCTCTGCTCGATGGTGGGGATATAGCCGTGGTTGGGATTGAACATCCCGAACGGGTATTGTCGGGTCGAAAGATAACGATCGCAGCCAGAGTCCATAAAGGCACAGAGGTACCGGTTGAATGTAGTATGCAACTGGGTACAGAGATTCGATCAAAAAGCCTGGTCGAAGGTGACCAGGCCACGTTCTCGAATGTTCTGGTCCCGGGTTCTGATGCGATGCCGTTGGTGGTCTCCTGTGAGCGGACCGATGGGGTACGAGATGCAGTGGAACAAAACAATCGTTACGGCACATTATTGGTACCCGAACAGCCACCTCGAGTCTTGATTGTGGACAGTCAGCCGAGCCGAGCACGGAGCCTGGCAGATGCAATTGGAAACGGTTTTGATGTGACGGTACGGGGTGGTGGAGGCTTGCCCAACAACAAAGCAGGATGGCAGCGGTTTGACGCGATCCTGGTATCCGATCTACCTCGAATTACCAACTACAGTCGTAACAATTTCAGCCCTCGGCAGATGGCGATGGCCGACAGATATGTTCGGGACGGCGGGGCCTTATTTATGATCGGTGGGCCCCAGGCGTTGGGGCCCGGTGGGTATATCGGTACTCGCCTGGAGCAACAGACGCTGCCCGTCTGGCTCGATACCCCACGGACGGAGCGGCAACCTAAACTGGCATTGGTACTTGTAATTGATCGTTCGGGGTCGATGACGGGTTTGAAGTTGAATCTTGCCAAGAAGGCCGCTGCTGCGACCGCCGAGAGTCTTGGGCGAAACGATCGAATTGGTGTGATTGTCTTTGATGCCAAGGCAGATGTTGTCGTAAATCTGCAGCGAGCTGCGAACCGTTTTCGTATCCTCAGTGATGTGGCGCGGATCAAAGCGGGTGGCGGCACCAAGATCCAACCAGCTCTAGCCGAGGCATTTCGAATGTTGAAACGTGCGCCCGCCCGTTTCCGCCATGTGATACTGCTCACGGACGGACAGAGTCCACGTGGGGGTGTGCTGGATACGGTCCAATCGATGACCGATCGCGGGATTACAGTGTCCACCATTGCAGTAGGTCGATCGGCGGATCGCACCATGCTGCGGGAGATCGCTGATCTGGGTGCAGGCCGATACCACTACACCAATAGCCCGGAACGGATTCCCAGAATATTCTTACGTGAAACGCGCGAACTTCGTCGGGATACGGCCTCCACGGGTAACTTTCGACCTCGTCTTACCAATAAGGGTAGGCGGCTTTCCTATCTTCGGAAGCTCGAACGCTCGATACCCTCGTTGGGTGGGTTGGTGCTGGTCCGGACCAAACCGGGCTCGGATGTGTTGATGAAGGATTCGTCCGGACATCCGCTGCTTATCACCCGTCGGCTGGGGCGCGGGACGGTGACGGTTTTTACGTCCGATGCCAAAGGTATCTGGTCGTCACGATGGATTCAGAGCACGGTATACCCCCGCTTCTGGCGCTCTATGATCCGGGCGGCACTCTCGGATAAAAACGCGGACCTTCCGACCGTGGATCTGGTGGATAGGCGCGATCGATTGGTCGCGCAGGTCCGCTATCCCATGAGCCAAACGGATCCTACCATTCCCATGGTCCGTGTCCGCACGATGAGCGGCGCCACGGACGAAGACTGGCAGGTCTTGACGCCGGTTGTCCGTGCACCGGGAGTTCTGGAGGCCGAGTTTATTTCCAGCGAGCCGCAAACCGTTTTGTTTGAGATTACGGTACGGCCCAATGACCCCCGTAGTCCTGTATTGCGGCGCAGTATTACGAGACCCTATGAGGCCGAACTCAATCCGGAACTCCTTGCGGCTGGGCGTCAGGAATTAGCCAGCCTATCGGAGGAGGGACTTCTACCCCGAGCCACCATGGCCGCATTAACTCGCCCAGGTCGTGTGGGGCCGAAGAAACGCACGGAATATTGGCAGATGGCCGTTGTGGGTTTCCTGGCGTCCTGGATCTTTGGTTTGATTCTACGCCGTATACCCATCGGTCGCGTGGCTCCTGAAGGGTGGTTATGAGGCGACACTCAGATTACGTTTCGTAGGATCAGCGAGAGACCGAGACAGGCAATACCGAAGAGGGTCAAACGCCGAAAAACGCGTTGGTTGACGTAGGGGTAAAGACGCGCTGCGGCCAGAATCCCAAGAGCGAGTGCAATACCGATCTTGGCGTTCAGGATCAGCAATTCGGTCCGGAAATAGCCCTGGCTGGCGAAGCCGGCGATCTGGATGACGGAAACGGACGAGAAAAAACATTGCAGGGTTGCGACGCTCGTGTCTTTCGACCAGTTTTTTACGCTGGTGTAGAGAACAACAGGGGGGCCACCGGTGTTATATGCGGCGCCGAGAACTCCGCCTAAGAAGCCGGCAATATAGCCCCATACGGCGTGGACTCCCCGATGTATTTTCAGCAGACCAATGAGCTCGTTGAACGCATAGAAAAGCAGGAGGGCTCCCAGGGTGATCATGAGAATATCGGCCCGCAAAGATGTGAACAGGAAAATTCCCACCGGGGCCCCCAGCAATCCACCAACGATCAGCGGCAAGACATGTATGCGCTGGATATTTCTGCGATGTTGAATGGCCAGGGAGACATTCAATAGAGCTGAAAACACCGCCAGGAAGGGGATTGCATCCTGTATTGGGAGAATGGTGGAGATCAGGGCAAGCGCGATCATGCCAAAGCCGAACCCGATGATGCCCTGGATACAGCCCGCGAAGAAGATCACAGATGCGATAAATAGCAGCTCATAGGTGGTCGCCACGGTTTCCTCACCTTGAGCCGAGCGGTGTCTCGTCTACGATACGGGCCAGGAGAGCTGCGTCGCCAGCCCTTTTGTCCACGTGAAGAGTCGTCGGCTCGACGATGACATGTCGATTCGTTAACGACTCGGGCGTTTCGCTTTTCACCAGCACACGAAGATAATTGGAGGTTGTACCGGTTGCCCACCGGCGACTTCCATCCGGGCCGCGGACAGCACCCTCCATCAGTACGGGGAGTGTGGATTTTGCGTCGAGAACTGTCTGGCAATGCTTTGAATGCCGTTCGGTGCTCAAATCCATAAGTGCACGTACACGTCGTTTTCGTTCCGATTTGGGAACGACGCCGTCGAGCCGGAGGGCTGCTGTGCCCTCCCTTTCGCTATAGGGAAAGACATGGAGTCGTGACCAGGGAAGTTGTGCCAACCTTTCGTAGCTCCATTGGAAGATCGCGTCGGTTTCCCCCGGGAAGCCCGTAATCACATCCATGCCCACAAAAATGCCGCCGACCAGTTTTCGATCGGTTTCCAGTTTGCTTCCAATCTCCTCTATTTCACGAAGGGTGTCCTGGACATCATCACCGGTATAATGACGTTTCATCCGGCGGAGAATGGTGGAATGTGGACTCTGCAAAGACATATGTACATGGGGGCAGAGTCGTTCCTGCGTGGCCATAAGTCTTCGGATCCCGGGGGTGAGCTCCAGGGGGTCCAGGCTGCTGATGCGAAGACGCGGAAGCTGGGTTTCTCGTAGGATCATCGACACCAGATTGTCGAGACCCACATCAATGCCCAGATCCGATCCGTATTCGCCCAGCGCAGTGCCGGTAAGCACAACTTCCTGTAGCCCGGCCGCTTCCATGGAACGGATATGCTCGATGACCCGCGCGGGACGAAGGCTTCGAGCCGGTCCGCGGGCAAATGGGATAATGCAGAATGTACAAAAGGCGTCACAACCTTCCTGGATTTTCAGGAAGGCACGTGTCGCGCTCAAAGCGCCTGTCGGAGCCAGAAAGGTCGCTTCTGGGATGGGCCAGCTCCGATCGGCGGGGTGGCTGGCTTTCATTTTCTGGTAGTTGTCCACATTGCCCAGAATAACCCCCTCCTCAGACTGGGATTCGGGCGTATCCCACGCTTCCATAACCAGATCGACGAGGCGCTCTTTGTCTTGATTTCCAACGACGAAATGCACTCCATTCGCCTGCGCCATACGACCTGGGGCGATCTCGGCAGCGCAGCCGGTCATGACAACTCTCGCCCTTGGATTGCGCCGTGCAGCCCGTGTGGCCTCCTTACGACTCTGGCGGTCGGCCTCGTGGGTGACAGTACACGAGTTGATCACAACCAGATCGGGACCTTCATCCAGAGCAACAGCAGACCAACCTCGACGATCGAGTTCCTGTTGGAGCAGATGGGTATCGTAGGCGTTGGCTTTACAGCCTAACGTCTTAATGGAGAATCGGCGTGTCATTGTCCGTCGGTCGCGGCAATGGACAGGGCCTGCCAAATGGCTCGAGACATGATTCCCATGGCCACGGGAATCGCATTTTCGTCGGCAAAGAAATTGGGCGTATGCAGACCAGCGAATGGCAGGTCTTCACATTTGACCCCAAGGCGCATCATATAGGAGGGGACAACTTCACTGATCCGGCCAAAATCTTCGGCTCCGGTGCTCGGTTTTTCGATCGGGTGGACACCTTCGTCGCCGACCACGTGTTGGGCGGCTTGCTGGAGGATCTGATGAAGGGTCGAATCGTTTCGAATGGGTCCCGAACCAAGCTCGATCTTGATCTCCGCCTCGCATCCGTAGGCCTTGGCGAGTGAACCCACCGTATTTTGGATACCATCATGCATCTTCTGGCGGGTTTCGGGTCGCATGGTTCGTACCACGCCCGTCAGATCGACGGAGCCAGCGATGATATTTTCAGCAGAGCCACCGTTGATTATGCCCACGTTGATGACGGCTGCATCCAGAGGATCAATCCGTTGCCCCACGAGGGAGTACAGGGCTCGAATGACATCCGCAGCCAGGAGGATTGCGTCTTTTGCGAGATGTGGGCGCGCGGAGTGGCCTGCTTTCCCCAGGATCCGAATTCGATAGGTATCGGAAGTTGCCGTTAGTAGCCCTTCACGGACGCCAACATTTCCCGTGGTTCGGTGGGGATCGACGTGCAACGCCAAGGCATATTGGATGCCGTCGAGAACCCCTTCATTCACCATTTGCTCGGCTCCGGACGGAATGATTTCTTCCGCCGGTTGGAACATAAACCGTACGGCCCCTGGGAGCGTGTCAGACAAGGCGTTGAAGGTCAGGGCCAGGCCTACGCCGATGGCAGAATGCATATCATGCCCGCAGGCATGCATGATCCCCTCGTGCTCCGAACCAAAGGAAATACTGTTATGTGGTTGTTCTCCAATCGGTAGGGCGTCGATGTCGGCGCGGTACAATACGGAAGGAGTACCGGAGCCCACGTCAACAATCAGACCGGTTTTCGCTGCGGCTCGGGGTTTGAGGCCCTTTTCCTCAAGGGTTTCGGTGAGGAATTGCTGGGTTTTATGTTCTTTCCAACCCAGCTCAGGGTATTGATGCAGTCGTCGACGCACGTCAACGGCCAATGGTGTCGCAGTCTTGATCGCCTGGTCGAGGCGTTGATTCATCGGAGTCCAGACAACAGACATTAAATTATACCCACAGTAAATTGTGTACGGCTGGTGCCGCGAGGCTTCTGGGTGAGGTAGCACGTTTCGTGCGAACCGTCAGTAGGAAAGCTCTTCAGAAGGCGTGAGGAGGTTGGGATCAGCTGCTCATTGGAACGTCTGTTCGGAACTCTTCTACAAGTCCATCGACCACCGATTCATAGCTCTTGGTAGCCTCATATCGCTTGAGCTGTCGAATGTAGTTGGGGCGTCGATCGAGAATGTCCATGACCTGCTTCAATTCGTTCGCACAGCCGAGTTCTGTTGCGGTCGGAGCCAGGCGCTCGACCGTCTGTTGGATATGATCGTGGATGGGCATCTGTTCGCCACGCTCATTCCGAATAAATAACATCTCGTCGCCATGCCGGGCAGCACGCCATTTGTTTTCCCGGATCGTCCAACGTTTGAATGATGGCAGGATTTCTCCGGCATCGTAGAGTTTGGTGAAATGGGCTACAAGACACTGCACCAGAGCTGTGATGGCACAGATTTCCGTCATATTGTTGATGGCATCACAGATTCGGATTTCAAGTGTTCCAAACACGGGATGCGGGCGGATATCCCACCATATCTCTCGAATCGAGGTGATGGTGCCGGACTCAACGAGTGTACCCATCAGGGTGGTGAACTCGTTCCAGTTTGTAAGCCTGGGAGGTAGACCAGCCGTTGGGAGTCCCTCGAAGATCTTGATACGGCTTGAGGCGAGTCCGGTATCACCGCGTTTCCAGAACGGGCTGGAGGCGGAAAGCGCGAGCAGATGTGGTATGAAGCAACGGATGGCGTTCATTACCGCGATGGCGTGTTCCCCGGACGGGACACCCACATGCACATGTTGGCCACAGATCAGCAGTCGTTGCGCGGGCCAGCGCATACTATTTACGAGGTGCTGATAGCGTTCTTTGTCGGTGATCGGAAGATCGCGCGGTCGGGAAAACGGATGGGTCCCCGTACACATGATCTGGAATCCCTGTTCGTCCCCCACCTTTCGCAGGATATCTACCTTGCCACTCAGATCGGCTCGAATCTGTGCTACATTCTCACAGACGTCAGAGTTGATTTCGACGATGGTCTGAAAGAGCTCTGGCTTGAAACAACCGTCCTCGCCAAGGGTTGCCAGAACATCACCGGCCAACGGAACCAGGGCGCGTGTTTCCGGGTCCACCAATGAGATTTCGAGTTCGACCCCAACGGTGTGTCGCGGAGAGCCTGTAAACTGAATTACATGGGTTTTTTCTTCGATATTCGCGATTTCCACCCTGGTGCCCTCCTGGATCTTATCCCACCGAAATCCGCCCCCGTATGGCATCTTTTTTCAGATGACAGACGGAAACGCAAATCATATCCGTATCTGGAGGTTTTTCAGGATGGGTGTGCAGTGTAGAATGTTGCGTTCGAGCCCCTCTGCCAATGTGGTTGGCTCGATAGCAAAGCATGAGTCGCATAGAGGCTCGATGCCGCTACCCGGTCCCAATAAGACACCCAGGACTTGAAGATCGCAGCTGGACTTCAGCTCCTCGAAGCGGTCCACGGTGTCGCTATCCAACTTGCCTTCGCCGTCGGTTATGAAGACCACATCGGCATTACCCCAGGGCTTTTCTGTGACGATCTCAGCGATTCGATCGAAGGGACCATTGAAATCAGTCCCCCCGAAAAAGACCTGTTCCAGACAGTTTCGCATGCGCCGAAAGAAGGGGGCATCGACCTTGATCCGATGTTCGGCTAGAGAACCGCGTGCACCGAAGGTCAGTACGATGAATGGTCGCCGCTGTTCCCAGCAGAGGAAGCCCATCGCCATCATCAGGGCTTTGGCGAAGAGCATACGTGGGCCTTGCATGGACCCACTGGCATCCACTACAAAGACGACCGGACCCCGTCCCAGCTTTTCAGGGCCCCGCACCTCATATTGGAGCGCACGACGTTCGACCAGCCGGGCGAGTAGAGCGCGTCGTAGAGCGGGGTGTTTCAGGCCCAGCAGTTCACTCGGTAGAATTCGTGCCAGGTCTCCCCCGAGAGTAATCGCGTGAACCTCATGCCCCGTACCAGCCCGTTTCCGACTGGTCGGTTTCTCGCGCATAATACGAGTCATTCGACCAGCCATTTCAATGATGGAGTAGAGAGTCGGATTCTGGGCTAGAATCCGGCCCAGCCAGAGCACCTGCTCAATAGGCATGTTCTTGCTGGATGCGGTCCTTTCACCGTGGGGAGACAGGCTGTGCATCAGCGTTTCCATGGCTCGAGCGGCTTTCTGCAGGTCGGCCCAGTTTTCGTCCAGGGCCTCGGCATTCTCTTCGAGAACCGCATCGAATTGCCCTCCGGCATGCGGCTCGGGCAGATCCGACAGCAGTTCGGTATATTCATCGGCACTGATCTCGTCA
>Ga0310121_10006016_pt1 | contig 10281 bp, 9 predicted proteins | sample CB27_Tmax_986_MG_FD_203504 | JGI IMG/M metagenome (GOLD analysis project Ga0310121, IMG submission 203504) | Marine microbial communities from Western Arctic Ocean, Canada - CB27_Tmax_986 | ecosystem: Environmental > Aquatic > Marine > Oceanic | place: Canada: Western Arctic Ocean | collected... | reverse complement strand
GGGCAACCTTACGTCCAATTCATTCGAGCATCCCGCTGAAAGCTCGCTGACGAGACCACGGAGAACGTCATGGTCTCTTAGCAGTTCATCGATCAATGCTGCTTTGTCTGGCATCCGCTCAGTCACCCTCGGGAACAGGCACTTCTCCTCTGCGTCGAAATGTACGAGGAATGTCTCTTGAAAAAACTCGCTAACCCGGTCAACCTGCAACCTGTGATCGGTCGGCCAATTCGACCGTGGCGCCTTGAACCGCCCCAACATGAGTCCTTGGGCAAGAACGAGCGCATCATGGTGTTCCCAAGAAAGTGGAACCAAACTTGGATGTCGTTTCATAGCTTACTCAGACAATCAAGTGTACGCCTGACCTATCGCCAACTGTATCTCAAAGACACACCAGGCTGAGTAACTAGCATCCTGTCTATCCCCATTGTGAAGACAACCGGAACGTTAAGTGCCCGTTTCGAGTGTCTCCAACCGCCGACATAGTTCAAACGATCCGGCGTTCACGATGTTCTCGAAAGTCCCGTCCCGAGTCGACCCGTTGCAGAAGGATGCCCCCACTATCGCCTGTCGCCATCCAACGTCGACATATCCCGCGTCGCGAAGCGCGTGTACAAACTTAAGAGTCCGAAAAGCATCGAACCAGTCATCCAGCCATTTCTTTCGAACCGCAAACGACGTGCTCTGCGCCGCAGCTTCACGCAGGGCTTTCGGAGCACCAATGGCAGCTAAAGCCCTCTTGAGACGATCTTGTTCGCTGGTATCAAGATTTACTTCCGCCTGGCCACACACACAGTCGTAAGCACGATGCGGATCGACCCGCTCGATCGAAGGAAATGCGCCAATCCAAGCTTTGAGTAAATTAAAGATTCCTGGATCATAGATGCGATAGGCGTCGACGTCTTTCGCGATGTCATGAGTCGAACGACCGGTGCCAAAAGGAACACGCAACGAGTGCCGTGCACGGATCCGAATGGGCGAACCCGTGGCGGTTTCGATTCGCCCGACCTTGGCAAGTTTGTTAAGCAAGTAGAAATCTTCACCCGCCTGACGCTTCGGAACACCGCGCACGCCCGCGTAAGCAGTTAATCCAGTGGCCATACAACTCCCAATGGCATGAAAAGCGTACGGAGATCCTGCGTGGCGTAGACCCAGAATGTAATAGCGCAAATAGGCTTCGTAACGGGCGTGCGCCTCATCAATTACGGGCTCGCCAGATGGTTCGTGCATAAATCGATAAATCACGGCTGACGTTGACGGCCGCACAGGGACCTTAAAGTAATCGGGCGGCAGGCAAACGTCGCAGTCGGTCATATGAATGAGCCGAGCCTGGCTCACACCCGCATGAATGGCGGCCAAGGCAAAGTCACCACCTATCTTTCTCGCTAATCCAACTCCTTCATGGCGGGGCAAACGGTGTCCCGCAGAGCTTCGATCAATAATGACAAGATCGAACCCTACTCCGTTGCCATACCAACATGGAGTCCCACCTACACCGTCCCGTATTGCGTCAGCGGCGGTGTAGCTTCTAAGGGCGTCGACCAGCGCCTGATTGCGCGTATGAATCTTGCTGTCGTGACCGTCAGTCGCGTTGACCACAACAATGCAGAGGACCCGTTTATTGTCTGCTGCGGCGCTAGACACGCTCGGCAGGATCCCCTCTAAGAAGGTTGCCGACTCATCGTGAGCCGGGATCACGACAATATGGTGTGTTACCCGACTGAGCCGTGACCCAAGTATGGCCTCTGGCTCTGCGTAGCGCTCAAGATACTTAGGAACAGGATCTCGACGTAATGAAGACATCGGCAAAAAGTGATCGGAAGATACACATTTATCCTAAGGAGCAAATGTTCTTGAGTAACACTCGGGTGACAAGTTCAAATCGCCATCCCAGGAATTTTCTCGGTACCGTTTCCTCTTGCTTGACCACACTGACGACCAGTTCTTCAAGCATCCGACGATTAGCGAGAAGCTCTGGAGGCAAATTGTGGGCCTCCGCAATTCGTTGAACCACTGACTTCAAGCGATCGAGTTGGTCTGAATAAGGTTTCAGATTCACGATCGTATCGGTTTGGTCGACTCTACCTGAACGTGCCTGAACGATACAGGTGACAAGCGATTGCCCATAGCGAGTCCGGATGCCAGTAGGCAGTCCTTGAATGTCTTCCAGGGACGCAACATCGGCGCTGGCAACACCCGCCAGTTTGACTAACAGTTCGTCGGACAACAAATGCCTTCGGGGCATGTCGCGGAACGCGGCCTCGGTTTCACGCCACCGACAGAGCGCTCGCAGAACTCTACGTTGCTCCGACGTCAGTTTTCCCCGCCCCCGAATGCGGAGATAAACCGCCTCCAATAGATTTTCCCCTGAACGGGCACGTCGCCGGTGCTCCAACTCCTCATTAGGCCACGCGGATCGTCCAACCGCCTCAATCTCGCGTAAAAGTCGATCGTGCATCGGCAGAAGATATGTTGCGTCTAATGCGGCGTAACGAAGCTGAGCTGGAGACAAGGGGCGCCTGAGCCAATTAGACCGTGTTTCAGTCTTATCCACCACTATTCCCTGTAATCGTTCCACAAGATTTTGATACCCCATCGAAAACCCGTATCCCGTAAAAGAAGCAGCCAGTTGCGTATCAAACACGTTCTTGACGGTCCCGCCGGTAAGAAGTTCGAGAACTTCCAAGTCCTCGTCACAGGCATGCATCACTTTCACGACCGCCGGTGCCATCAACACGGCTTTGAGCGAATCAAGATCCGACAACTCCAAAGGATCAATCAAACTCACTCCTTGGCAGCCCGCCACTTGAATCAACGCGGGACGCGGATAATACGTGGTCTCGCGAACAAATTCAGTATCCAATCCAATAACGCCATTGTCCACCCAGACTTGACATGCTTCCTCCAGAGTTTTGGTGGTCGTAATGAACGACCACCTGGAAGGAACCGGAACTTCTTTTGAGCCTGAAACAGTAGTGCTGTGCATATTGAGTATCAATCGTAACTAGCAATCAATTCGCTCACGAGTATAGTCAAGAGCATTCAGTCTGGATCACCGACGCAATGTCGTCCATGATGTTTTCAAGATAGAAATACGAACTGTAGTGCCCGCTTCTCATGTCAAATCTGGCAGGCTTACCGTACACATTCCACAGGTCTTGCTGATATCGAGTCGGGACGACCGTGTCCAAGAGTGCAACATATTGTTTGATGTGCTTGGCCTTGGTGTGACGACCTAGAACCTCGAGGTCCGTAATACTCCACACACTATTGAGCATCTGCTCATCAAACCCCTTCGCCTCAAGGTCTCGTTTTACGTACTTCGTAATGAGTCCGTGCCACGTAATGCTACCCAAACGGCAGCCGGTGATGAGAGGAAACAAAAAATCAACCTCTTCGCACGCTGCCGCCAGTCCCGTTTGAAATCCGCCGCTACTCATACCGAGTAGGCCGATATATCTATAGCGTTTCCGCATTAGTTGAATCAGCACGCGGATCTCCGACACAAGTTGACGAAAATTGGAAATTGTCCAAAACACATTGGCACTGATGAAATACTCGCCGCTATAAGACTCCTGCGGGGTCCGTGCGAGATGGTACGGCGTGGTCATCAGGCCTACATCAATGCCATGAGCCATGAGACGCTGCGCCATTTCGTCCTCGACTCGCTGATTCTCACGCCCCCATCCTGGAACAAAGAGGACCAGAACGTTGGATCGCGTATCCGGACAGCGGAACAACTTGAACGGCACGACATCATTCGTCGGATCACCCGTTGGCAGAGGCGAGTCAAACAGCAACATCTGTGCCGCGTCCGGAACAGGTATCGTGTGACGGGGATGGAACCCCTCTCTCAGACACACAGATTCCGGAGAAGTCGCTGTTGTGTAGAACTCCTGCGGATGATCGAAATATTGGCTAACGTGGCGTACGAACTCATCGACTTGATAACTCTGACCGTCGAATGAGTCGTGGTCGAGAAGTTTTCGGCAAATCTTCTTTCGATGCGTCCGATAATATAGTTGTTCGAACGCACCGACAAAGAGTCTGTTTGTCAGACGACGTAAACTCATACACTCTTGGTAGTGACTACAGTTGCTACTGCATGCGAAACATGGAGGTTAACCTGAATGTCCACGGACACGACCGAACTCGTAGCTGTCATCACGACTGAAAAAGGAGTTATCCGCATCACGCTCTCTCCCGAAGAGACGCCTGTGACAGTAGCAAACTTCGCAAATCTGGCACAACGAGGATATTACGATGGATTGAAGTTTCATCGCGTTATCGCCGGCTTCATGATTCAAGGCGGTGATCCAACTGGCACTGGCCGAGGAGGCCCGGGCTATAATTTTGCTGACGAATTCAGCCCGTCACTTCGACACGATTCACCTGGTACCCTGTCGATGGCGAATGCCGGGCCGAGCACCAACGGCAGTCAGTTCTTTATTAGTCACGCGCCAACGCCTCACCTTGATGGCGCCCACTCTGTTTTTGGGAAGGTTTCCTCAGGGCAAGACGTCGTAAACGCCATCGCACAAGATGACGTGATGACAACCGTTACTATTGATGGCGACCCGGCTCCACTGCTTACAGCACAAAAAGAACATGTCGATGCGTGGAATCGCATCTTAGACAGCAGATAGAAGGTAGCGCACAGGGGACCTCAGAATCTTCGAGCCAGAGGAAACCAATGGACCTACGTTACCGACTCCGTAATGTCATGCTGACCGCCGTAGCACTGATTGTCCTAGCACTCGTAGTATTACTCGTCAGTTCCCGTCTATCCCTTGACGCTGATTACCGCTACACGCGGGTCGCAGAACGTCTGCCAGTTCTCACGGGTGGGACTCCTACGGGCCTCGTGCAAATTCAAGCGAGAGGAATGTCTTTCAGAGCACGTGTAGCCGGTCTAGACGGCAAAGGTCCAGCTCTAGTCCTGCTGCACGGCTTTCCCGAAACGTCAATTATGTGGGAACCCCTCGTTACTAGCGCCGCAAACGCTGGATTCCGAGTAGTAGCATTCGACCAACGTGGTTACAGTCCACTGGCCCGCCCGGCTGGCACCGAAGCCTATCGCGTTCCAGAACTGACAGAAGACGTCTTGGCCGTCGCAGACGCCGTCGGTTTTGACCGTTTTGACCTGGTCGGTCACGATTGGGGAGCCGTCGTGGGATGGGTAACTACGGGCCGATCCCGTGAAAGAGTCCGGTCGTTCGTCGCCCTTTCAATTCCCCATCCTAGCGCTATCCAAGTCGCGAACAAGGACCGGGGCATGCCTGCCTACATGCAATTCTTCCGGATGTCAGGAATAGCGGAAACGTTCTTCACCGCTGGTAGTTTGACGCTAATGCGAAACGGGCTCTACTCCTCAATGCCACCTGAACAACTCAATGAATATTTATCGTTGTTCTCGGAACCCGGAGCACTACAAGCAGCCTTCAATTGGTATCGAGCCATTCCACCCATTCCACCGGTTATTGCCGAAACCGTAACACAGCCCGTACTCTATCTATTCGGAAGCCGAGACCTTCCGGTCTGGACGCGAGCGCAGGTTCGTGAAGAGCAACCACAGTTCGTAACTGGAACATACCGGGAGGTTGAACTTGATGCTGGACACTGGTTAATTCAAGAGCAGCCTGAAGCGGTGGTCAAAGAAATCATGAACCACTTGGAGTCCCTTGGTTCTAATTCTAAATAATTATCAGACCGGATCTCTCCTGAAAATCCAGACGATTGTGATCGATGTTCTAGATTGAAGATGGTTGTCAGCCGCAACAGCCGCTTGTCCTCCCACAAAGGACCCGCACGTGTCAGGTTCGGCTGTCGTATTTAAATGAAAAAGAGGGACCTAGTGGGTATCGAAACCAGAAATCCGGCGACAGAGGAACTACTCGAACGCTTTGAGCCGATGACAGACTCGGCAATTGATGCGGCCCTCGAGAAAGCCAATCAGACATTTGAACAGTTCAGACGCACCGATGTCGCTAGCCGGGCACAATGGCTGAATGCCACAGCCGACATCCTCGACGCTGAAGTTGACCACTGGGCAAAATTACTCACGACTGAAATGGGTAAGACGCTGTCTTCCGCCGCGGCCGAAGTTCAGAAATCGGCACAAGGCTGCCGGTACTATGCCGCGCATGCCGAAACACTGCTCGCCGACGAGCCACTCGTAGGCAATGACAGCCAAGACTTTGTACGACACCTGCCGCTCGGACCGGTACTCGCCGTGATGCCGTGGAACTTCCCCTTCTGGCAGGTTTTTCGCTTTGCGGCCCCAGCCTTGATCGCCGGGAACGTAGCTCTATTAAAACATGCCTCAAACGTGCCACGCTCTGCTCTCGCCATCCAGCAGATTCTTGAGCGCGCGGGATTTCCGAGTGGGGCTTTTCAGACATTGCTCATCGACTCTACCCAAGTTCAACGGGTCCTTGACGATGCTCGTGTACGAGCAGCAACGCTCACGGGATCCGAAGCAGCTGGTCGAGCGATCGCATCACGGGCTGGTCTCGCACTCAAACCGACCGTGTTAGAGCTTGGAGGGGCTGATCCATTCATAGTTATGCCGTCAGCTGACCTAAACCAGGCCGTTGAGGGTGCCGTCATCGGGAGAACCATCAATAACGGGCAGTCTTGTATCGCGGCAAAACGTTTCATCGTACACGCAGACGTGTATGACGAGTTCACAGATCGATTCGTCGCCAAATTCGAACAATTGATCGTTGGCGACCCCACGTCGCATGCGACCGACATCGGCCCCCTCGCCATGGCACAGGTCCGCGATGAAATCGACGACCAAGTCAAACATTCGACATTGAAAGGAGCGAAGCGACTGACCGGAGCGGAACCAATCACCGGTCAAGGTTATTTCTATCGCCCGGGCATTCTCGCCCAAGTGCCGGAAAGTGCACCAGCGTATAGCGAAGAAGTGTTCGGTCCGGTTGCGATGCTGTTTCGTGTATCGGACCTCTCAGAAGCCATCAGGGTGGGTAATGCCACACGTTTCGGGTTGGGCTCAGCAATCTTTACCCATGACCCGAAGGATATCGAACGGGCGGTCAATGAACTCGATGCCGGAGCAACCTTCGTCAATCAAATTGTCACATCGGATCCAAGCCGGCCGTTCGGCGGTGTTAAGGCTTCTGGATATGGTCGAGAACTCTATCGTGACGGGCTAATGGCTTTTATTAATCGTAAAACCGTGTCGATTCGGTAGGCTTCATTGCCCTGGTAACCGGTGGGTGATTTCTGAGTAGGTTAGACTTTTGACCCAGAAACCGAGACCACTTAAACCTCAATCGCACGCAGCAATTGATTAACCTGTTGAACAACGAACAACCAGAAGAGGATTCACCGTGTTAAAACATCATAATGACATTCCACTAGTGCCCAAACGAACCATCGTGCTGGGTGCAGCTGGATTCATCGGACGAACCTTGGTCAACCAACTCTCTGCCGCCGGCGTTGATCTAGTCTCACTAACCAAGCAGGACCTGGACTTAGAGACCCCAGCTGCCGCGAATCAGTTGACAGAGTTATTGCACAAAGACGACACACTCGTGTTTATTTCAGCCAAGGCACCTGTGCGTGACCTTTCTATGCTCACTGCCAATCTCAACATGGCCGAAACCGTTGTCGAGGCGGTATCACGCCAAACGATTGATCACGTCATCTACGTAAGTTCAGACGCCGTCTATCACGACTCCACAGAACCCTTAACCGAGGACAGCCCAACTGCACCTGGTTCGCTGCACGGCGTCATGCATTTAGCTCGTGAACTAGCTCTGACACAATCACTAGCCGTGCCGATCGGTATTCTTCGACCAACATTGATCTATGGTGTGAACGACCCTCACAATGGTTACGGTCCAAACCGATTTCGGCGGCTAGCTGCCCAAGGGCAGCCCATCACACTTTTTGGTGAAGGAGAAGAAAACCGTGACCATATCTTGGTTGATGATGTGGCCGAATTGCTCCACCGTATGGTGTTCCATCGTTCTGAAGGTGTGCTCAACGCCGCAACCGGCCACGTTACATCCTTCCGCACCATAGCCGAAACCATCGTGGACCTCGTCGACACACCCGTGGACATTAACGGTAGTCCGCGTCATGGACCAATGCCGCATAATGGCTTTCGAGCTTTCGATCCAACATCAACATCATCAGCGTTTCCAGACTTCTGTTATACCCCGCTAAAGGAAGGACTGGCCCAGGTAAACCGACAGGTCTAGGAGGACTAGAACATCGAGTGCTCCGTGATGGCTCACTACCGATCGGAACAATGCGACGAGCTCCAAGGAGCCACAACATCTCATTCTTTGAACGTCCACCGACGTTTCTCACCATCCGGGTTTCCATGTGCTTCTTCGACTACAATTTTCGGAATCTCATTATGCCGGTAGACAAACACCCATTTGAGTCCTCTACGATTCACCTCGGGAACAGGGTGCTCATGGGTGGCAAGTTCAACCCCTTCGAAGACGTTCACTTCACAATATTCCTCAGGCGCACAGAACCCTCTGGCCTCCTCGACCCAATCCTCTACCTCAACGCCAGGAACAACCCACGTGCCCCATGAATGGGCGGTCACACCCACAAAATTCAGCACTGGCCGACCAGATGACTTATCTTGTTCGGCATGGCCCACAAGACCATTACTCCACATAAGCCCCAGTGTCGCACACACAACACAACCCAGACTGACTCCTGCGCTCGTCAACAAGAAACGTATCGAACCTCCCGTTGGGTTGGATCTAGAGAAAACTCCCAAAGGCCTAACCATTGCACCCTCGCCCACGATCGCCGAACTATTGCCCAATCCGGTCACTGGCCGGTTTCCGAATGCTATACACCTTCGATCGAGTACGGATAATCAGCCGGTCACCGACGATGGCGGGCGACGCCATGGCCATCTCATCAAGACTGTTGACACCAAGAACCTCAAATTGTGGACCCGCACGAAGCACGTAGGTGTCACCCTGCTCACTCAGTGCGAAGATCTTTCCGTTATAGGCCCACGGCGACGACGTAAAACTGGCACCAACGCGAATCCGCTGGCGACCATAAACCGGCTCCCCTGTCCTCGCGTCGTAACTTTCGAAGAAACCGCGGTCCAGCAGGCTGTAGTAAATCTCGCCATAGACAAGTGGTGACGTGTTGTAGTTACCAGCGCGAGGTTGATACCACGCGACGTATTCGCTGCTTGTCGCATTTTCACGGAGCGAGATATCTCCGCTCGCACCGGGCCGAATCGCGTACACCGGGCGGTGGCTATCCTGAAAGTAACCAGACGTTACATAAACCAGACCGTGACTTGAAAACGGCGTGGCAATACTCGCCCACGACATCCGACCATCCATTTCCCACAGTAATGTTCCCGTGAGATCGTAGGAACGGATTCGTTTTCGCCCCGAAGTCACGATCTCGGTTCGCTGGGCATTCTTCCAGATGTAGGGCGTCGCCCAACTCGACACCTCATCGCGGGCTGTTCGCCACACCTCGTTTCCGGTGCGCTTGTCCAGCGCTGCGATCCACGATTCTTCTTCGTTGTCATAGAGGGCTATGAGAAGGTTGCCTTCAAGAATGGGAGAGGACGCCGAGCCCCAATCGGACATCGTTGGTTTGAAAGGAATCGAATATGCCCAAACCTCATTCCCATCCATGTCGAACGCGTAGATCCCAAGATCTCCAAAACGTACATACACTCGTTCCCCGTCCGTGGTGGGGGTTTCCGAGGCATACGTATTCTTCTGATGACGTGGGAACTCCGGAACAGCAACCTTGACCGATCGCATCCATAAGACTTCACCAGATTCAAGGTCGAGACAATAGACCCGCCAGTCATGTCGGGCCTGTGGAGGTTCACTCCGCCCGCGGGGAGCATAAAGGCCTGGTTTTGGTTTTTCAAAGTCACCATCTGAGGTCACCGTCGTCACGAAGACCCGTGTACCCCACACAATCGGACTCGACCACCCAAGCTCCGGAATGTCGGTCACCCACTCCACGTTCTCAGTTTGACTCCATCGCTCTGGCAAATCCGGGTCGTCTGCCACCGCAGCATTCATGGTCGGACCGCGAAATTGCGTCCAGTTAGTATTCTCAGCGGCGACGCCATCAAGAATAAACGTCAGAGACCACACCATGAACGGAAATAGTGCACGATTTTTGGTTACCATATCTATTGGCAATACTATTCGGGGGATGCCCGCTCGCGTCAAGTCGGAACACCCTCAACTCTCACATGTCCGCGAGGACACGATAACCGCCCGGTATTAGTTA
>Ga0310121_10006015_pt1 | contig 10283 bp, 7 predicted proteins | sample CB27_Tmax_986_MG_FD_203504 | JGI IMG/M metagenome (GOLD analysis project Ga0310121, IMG submission 203504) | Marine microbial communities from Western Arctic Ocean, Canada - CB27_Tmax_986 | ecosystem: Environmental > Aquatic > Marine > Oceanic | place: Canada: Western Arctic Ocean | collected... | reverse complement strand
ATCACGCTAGTATCCCAATCATCTTTTTTAGGACAGCAGGCGATAGCATTATTTTGGAGTTCGATATTAAATAATTGATTAATGTCGATTAAAGGGAATATGTCTGGATCTATAACAATAGCTCGGCCCTCATAGTTCATTAGTTGAGGGGGCGTGAAGCGAGCCAGGGTGAAGGATTGAAGATCTTGAGGATTATAGATCATTTCTACCCCTTTCCTGAGATAGGTTTTGTAAGCAAGGTTTTTAAAGGAGTCTATTTCATCAACGTTAATAATCTTAATATTAACGCTATCTTTGTCTTTTAGGTTTTTAAAAATAGCAAAACGAGCTACCTCAGCTCCTAGTAGTTGCTTGTTATTAGTATGAATAAAGACGGTATTTTTTGTCATAAGACTAACCTGAGATTATTTTATGGTAAAAAGATCTTTAAAACAAGAACTTATCATTGATAATTAGGGCTTTTGTGGTATATTATTGTCATTAAAATAAGCTTTTTATGAAAGATAAAGAGGGAATAATTAATGCTAGCCAAGAAACCTTACGCCATATTTTAATTGCCGGATCTTCATTAGAGGATCTTTTAGATGATAATTTTTGTAATATTATAGATTTTCTTGATTCTGTAAGGGGAAAGTTGATTTTTTCTGGATTAGGTAAGTCTGGCTACATTGCTGGCAAGTTAGTCTCTACCTTTAATAGTCTTGGTATTAAGGCTGTCTTTTTACATCCCAGCGAGGCTTTTCACGGTGACTTAGGGATTGTTGAGGATAGCGACGCTTTAATATTTCTTTCTAACGGAGGAGAGACTCATGAGTTATTAAAGTTAGTTAATCACCTTAAGGGGTTGGGAGTTAAGACGTTGGGGATTATGGGCGATAGAGATTCGTCCTTAGCCAAGATTAGTGATCACTCCTTAATTTATCAGATCGATAAAGAGGGCTCACCACTTAACATTGCCCCCATGGCTAGCACCGTTAGTTCTTTAATTTTAGGCTACCTATTGGCTAGTGCTGTTAGTCAGCAAAGAGGCTTTACGGATCATGATTTTAATAGTCTTCACCCCGGAGGTTTATTGGGTCTCAAGACTACTCCCGTGAAGAATATTATTAGAAAGGAGGTGGAGTTACCATTGGTTAGTAGTCAGCAGTCATTTGCTGAGGCTTTGCAGGAGATTGCTAAAAAAGGCTTAGGAGTTACCTGCGTGGTTGATGAGGGAGGTTTATTACAGGGTATTTTAACTGATGGAGATGTTAGGAGATTTGTCTTGTCTGATCAATTCTCATTAACAGCCCAGGTGAGCTTGGCGATGACCAAGGAGCCAATCACCATCACGGAAGAGAGTTCTTTACAGGAGGCCATTGAGTTGATGGAGGAGAGTAAGATTACTTCTTTGGTAGTGGTTGATGGCAATAAGCCAATTAGCATTATTCATCTTCATGACATTATTGAAAATAATATTATATGAAAATTTTAGATAAAAATTTAGATTTGTTAAAGAAGATCAATTCTTTAAAAATTAATAACGTCTCTATATGTGATATCTATTCTTATAAGAACATCTCTACATGGAGTTTTCAGCAGGTGTGGTTATGGGACAGGCTTTTAACTGTAAAAAATAAAAAGGAGAAGAAAAGTACTATTGATTTTTTAACTAGGATTAGGATTAGGTTTAGGAACATGGTTTGGTATTCTATTTTAGCTATTCTGACGATTGTTAAGTTAAGAGCTAATAAAACAAAGATACTAGTGTATTCGATAGCTAAATCAAAAAAAGATTTTCGTTTAGTAAAAGTTTTTAATTTTTTAGAAAAAAATGATATTAAATATGGAGAGGTTGTTCATGGCTATAGAAGCAAGTTATACAATACGAAGCTAGTTTTTTTCACGGGTTTAGTTAACTATATCTTTCCTGCTAAGAAGATTAGTCATCAGTTTGATCTTGGTGATTTTGAAGATGACCAGAGAGATGATTTAAAATTAATTATCAATGATTTGTTAGCTAACGCAGCTCAAAGTGAGAAGAAAATAAAATTCCTTAAATGGTATTTGAAGTTAGCGGGTATTGATACTCTGTTAGCTATAGACGATCCACGATATTATAACGAGCTTATCGTTGCTGCTCAGGAGTTAAATATTAAGGTAATTGTTTTTCAACATGGGAGATTCAATAAATATTTGACAGGTTGGATCAACTATAATGTCCCTCCAGAAAAATGCATTGTTCCTGATAAGTTTGTAGTGTGGAATAAATATTGGAGAGATAAATTAATAACCTTGAGCCCAGCTCATAAACTCCATCACAAGAAAATTTTTATTGGTGGGCAGCCTTTTTATTCTAATAATGAATTCTTAATCAATAAATTGGTTGATCAGTTAGTAGTCCTAATTCCTTTTGAACTAAAGGCTGATAAAGAGGCGGTGAAAAAATGTATTCAGCAGTTATTATTGATTCCTAGATTGAAAGTGTTTTTCAAAGCAAGGCCAGATCAAAGTATTAATGAGCAATTAAGAGTTTCGGGGCTTGGTGAGTTTGAGAGCAGGGCCAACTTTATTGTTATTCAGCAGCTCACCAAAGAAAGCTTAGAAGAGGTTAATCTAGTTATTGGTACATATTCTACTTTATTGTATGAGATGATTGAGGTTGGAAAACCAGTAATTGTTTTAAAGAGTAATAATACTCAAGCTGACGATCTTGTGATGGATGGTTTGGCAGAGTTTTTAACTGAGAACGCTAGTGAGTTAGGAGATCAGTTAAAAAACGTAGCTAATATCTCAATAGATGTTTTAAAAGAAAGAAAAAATATAATAACCACTCAAGTAGATATTGATGAGTCTTTAAAAAATATTTTGAAGCCGGTTAAGGTTGTCGGAGTAATTCCAGCTAGACTTCAATCAACCCGTCTAGCAAGGAAGATGTTGATTGATATAAATGGTAAGCCTCTAATTTATCATACTTGGAAAAGAGCTCAAGAGGCGGATATTCTAGACGAGGTGATTGTTGCTACTGATTCAAAAGAAATTTTTGATATTATTTCAAAAGAAGAGGGTAGGGTTATCATGACAAGTGAAAAATGTTTGTCAGGAACAGACAGGGTGGCAGAGGCGATTGATAAGTTGACTGATATTAGTCCCGAAATAGTTGTTAATATACAAGGAGATGAGCCTTTAGTGCCAATAGAAGCTATTACAAAGATAGTAAAAAAACTAGAACAGAATTTTGGCCTATCTATGGCAACTGCTGCCGTGCCATTTAGTAGTGTCACAGCGGCTGAAGACTCAAGTAATGTTAAAGTAGTAATTGATCAAAAGGGGCAGGCTCTTTATTTCACTCGATCATTAGTAGTTGGCGCTTTGCATCATTTAGGAATTTACGCCTATAGAAGAGATTTTTTATCAAAATTTGTTAAGTTGCCTCAGAGTTTCTTGGAAAAGTCAGAGAGATTAGAGCAACTGAGAGCTTTAGAAAATGATTATAAGATAGGAGTGGTTGTAGGTGACTGGCAAAGTATTGGTATAGATACCGAGGTTGATCTAGAAAGGTTTAAAAATGGACAATGGAACTAAAAAATAATAAAATATTGGCTATGAAAACGGTGCTAGATAACATAAAGAAAAGTGAAGTTAAGGACCAGCCTTTTCCTTACTTATATTATCAAAATGCAATCGAAGATGATTTGTGCAAAAGATTAATAAAAGAATTTCCTTTAATGAAAGTGATTGCTCAAGGAGAATTTTTAGAAGATAACAAAAGATTCAGCTTGCCAGCTAGCAAAGTGTTAATTAGTAAAGGAGTTAGTCCTTTGTGGAAAGATTTTATTAAAGCCCATACTACAACTGAATTTTGGCATCAGTTAGTAGATCTTTTTGAGGATCAGATTCTTTCGATTTATCCAAATTTTAATATAGACTTTAAACCATTAAAGGCGTTAAGAATAGGAGTGCGTAATGTTAACACTTTTGAAGAAGTTGATATTCTATTAGATGCTCAGATTTGTATTAATACGCCAGTGTTAGAAAAACCTTCTTCTGTTAAGATTACTCATATCGATAATGCTAATAAGCTTTTTGCCGGATTACTTTATCTTCGTTCGCCCAATGATGATTCAGAAGGCGGTGATTTGGAAATTTACAAGTATAAAGATGATAAGTTCAAATTTCATGGCCCTAGATTGATCAAAGATAAATATGTCGAGATGGTTGAAACGGTGCCTTATAAACAGAATAGCCTAATTTTATTTATTAACTCTTTAAAATCACTGCATGGAGTTACAAATAGGCAGGTCACCGATCAACCACGTTATTTTCTTAACTTAGTAGGGGAGGTTAATAAGAATCTATTTGATTTAGAAAAACATAATAGTAGCTTCCGCCTATTACATCAATTTTTTGGTTTTAAAAAATAATTTATGAAAAATATATTCAAAATAATCCATGTTATTTTATTAGCACCTCTTAAACTTGTGCCAGAGTTTGTTAAAAAGAGGTCTGATGCGGAAAGGTATGGCATTGATCAATTTATGGATTTTGCTGTTACTAAGATCAAAGCCACAGACTATTTATTAGATGCAGGCGCAGGGTCTGGTCGTTATCGAAAAAAGTTGTCTTTTACTAGGTACGAATCAACTGACTTCGAGGATATCTTTCACAAGGAGTCTTTAGGGCATCATAATATTATCTGTAATTTAGAGGATATTCCAAAGGAGGATAATGTTTACGATGTAATAGTTAATACTCAGGTTCTAGAGCACGTTCAACATCCTCAGAAAGTTATTAATGAGCTTTATAGGATATTGAAGTCAGGGGGTAAATTATTTCTTAGCACTAATCAGGATTGGGGCGTGCATGGTGCGCCTTACAATTTTTATTTCTTTACCCGTTATGGTTTGGCTGACATGTTTAAAAAAGCTGGATTTACAATTGTATTTATAAAACCAAGAGGCGGTATGTTCTGGCTGTTAGGAAGGTTAGCTAAAGAACTACCTTATTATATACTTGGACAACATTTATTTGGGGGTTATAAAAAATCAATTTATTTCAAGCCTAGATTTAAACCAACATTTTTGGGAGTCTTATTATACCCCTTATTTATTATCACGGTCTATTTGGGAGAAACGATAATTCCCCTAAGCTGTTTTTACCTAGATAAGTTGGATAGACAAAAAGATTTTACGCTCGGTTATCAATGTTATTGTCTTAAAGAATAAATGTGCGGTATACACGGATTTAATTTCAAAGACGAGCGTCTTATTAGGAAAATGGTTGCTACAACCCCTCATCGAGGACCTGATGGTGAAGGGGTCTTTGTTGATGGCAAAATCAGTTTAGGTCACAACCTATTGGCTATCACCGAACAATCACAGAAGTCAAAACAACCCTCATATTCTAAAGATGGTCGTTACGTCCTTGTTTATAATGGAGAGATCTATAATTATCGGACTTTGCGTAAGAATCTTCAACGACAGGGTTTTAGATTTGAAACTGATGGTGATACAGAGGTTCTGATGGCTGGGTTGTCAAAGTATGGAATTAATTTTCTTAGGCAATTGAATGGTATGTTTGCTTTAGCTTTTTATGACAAGCAAGAGCAGAAATTATTCTTAGCTCGTGACCAGATGGGAAGGCGGCCCTTATATTATTTTCATAAAAACAACCAATTAATTTTTGCTTCTGAATATCAATCCATCTTTCAGCACCCTCAAGTTGATAGACGACTTGATCTTGAAATGCTTAATATATTTTTTGAGTTAGGATATCTGCCTGGTCATAAAACTTTGATTAAGAATATCTACAAAGTAGTTCCAGGAGAATATTTAGAGCTTGACTTAAATAATCAAAAACTTAACTCTAATATTCTTTCCATCCCTTTATTTTCTGAACAAAAGAGTTTCTCCTCAACTGATTTTAGAGATCTGTTAGGGAAAGCTGTTATTGATCATACTATGGGATTAAGGCCGTTTGGCCTCTATTTAAGTGGCGGCTTAGATTCGTCAATAGTTTTGCTAGAGTTGATTGAACGAGGAATGGATAACATTACTACTTTTACAACTCGTTTTGATGTAGCTCAAGAAAAGTTTAACCAAGATGCTGACCTAGCTAAAAAATTAAGCAATCATTTCGGGACTAATCATAAGGAGTACATAGTTACAGAGAGAGATTTTGTGGGAGTGATTGAGAATACCATTAAAACAATAGAAGAACCGCGCTATCACCCTTCTATGCCTGCTTATTATTTAATGGCAGAGCATGCTAGCAAGGATATAACAGTGACTTTAACGGGTGATGGTGGTGATGAGTTGTTTATGGGTTATGACCGTTATTATCGTAGTGCGTACTTGTCAGCAAAATATAAAAAATACCCTTCCTTTCTACTGAATACAGCCTACTCTTTACACGAAGCAAAAGCTGGAAGATCTAGTAATTATCTTCAACTTGACGATCTTTTTTTTCGTTGGTGGTATTTTAATAAGATTATCAGTAAAAAAAATAAGGGAGCATTTAAATTTGATTACTTGCCTCTAGCTTCCCTAAACTACGTTAAAACTATTAACGCCTCAGCGGTAACTCATCCAAGTGGAGATATGGAAAATGATTTAGCTGCGTTAGATCGTTTATGCTGGTTAGCCGAAGACTCTTTTATTGTATCGGACAAATTAGGTATGCATTTCGGTTTGGAGAGTCGCTTTCCTTTTGTTGATCAGCGAATGGTTGATTATGCTAATAGCATTAATTCACAAGAAAAATTAAATGCTCCTGGTTCAAAGGGATTGATTAGAAGAGCCTATCAGAGCAAGCTACCAGATTTTATTACTAATAAGCCTAAGTCTGGTTGGACAGCGCCAGTAGATGCTTGGTTGGGAGTAGGTAACTCTGAGTTGAGAGCAATGATGATGGAAGTTCTTTCCAATGATTACTACCCAGAGACAGCTCCGCTTTTTGATTTTGATTTTATTACCAACCAATGCTTGCAAAAAAACAATCCAGCTAATAAGAAGCTCTCCTTCCCCATATTTTATTTCCAAATCTGGGCGAGACTATTTAATATCAAGATCTAGAAGTTTTTTGAATAGTAATATAGCCAATTAATAGACCAAAGAAGTCGCCAATGAGTTTGCCGATAATAATACCAATAACTCCAAAAATAAAACCTAGGGAGACGATCGAAGTTATCCGAATGACGCTAGTAGAGACACTAACTAGATAGATAGAGCTAACCATTTTTTGAGAGTTTAAAATATAAGCAATATAGGTGTTAGGAACCATAAAGACAAAGGCTAAAGCCATTAATTGAGCGTAAAAGATAGAATCTATATATCTAGGGAAAACAAATTGGAAAACAGGCGGAGTGATGATAATCATTGCAATGGAGAAAATAGCTCCAGCCACCATGCTCTGAACCATTCTTAATAAGAAGACAGAGCGGATAGTATTTAAGCTTCTATTAGCAAGTTTAGGAAAGTAGATGCTAATAATATTTTTGATAATACCTTTGCCCACATCAGGAATGCTTTGTGCAAATGAGTAGATAGCTAATTGAATTGGACCAATTAATTGGAAAACAAGAATGCTGTCAATATAACTAGCTAGCGTAGAAACGACACCAATTAAGCTACGATGTAGGCCAAATACGAACAAGTCCTTGTCTTTTGATGGGTCGGTTTTTGATGGTACAGAAAATTTATCGAGCGTTCTTTTATAAAAGAACATGTTAGGAAGAAGAAGAACTAAGGCGGAGGTAATAATTAATGCAAAGATACTTTTAGTGATTATCAAAACCGTTATGGTAATAACCAAACGAATAATATTTTTAACTAACGAATATAGAGCAGCTTCTTTAAATTCTTTCTTACCTAATAGAAAAGATGTGTAGGTGCTATAAATAGAAGTAAGAGGTATAGTGAAAGCTAATACGGCAAGCGATATGGCGAAAAGATAATTGCTCTTATAGAAATAATATCCAGCAATAGCTAACAAGCTAGCAACATAGATCAGGTTCCAGCGTTGTTGAAATCTAATAGCTGCTATGAGAGCAGCGTCATAACCCTTAGCAACAGCTTGAGTAACAGCAATTCCTATACCATTGAAAGTTAGAAACGTCATAACTCCAGCAATGGAAAGTAGGTACTTATAGATGCCAAAATCTTTTACGGGTAATAAATTAGCAAAAGCAACAGATATCAAAAAAGAGGCTAGGATTCCACTGAAGTTTTCACTAATGCGCCAACCCCCACTTTTAATTAAATATTTTAGATCTAATTTAGCAGTTTTTCGGCTAAATTTATCTAGTCGATTTACTATTTTCCCGAGGATTTTTTTCATAGAAAGTAATATAAGTTGCTAATATATACAGAGTTATTAAAATACCATAAATCACGTAATTAGCAATGCCAGCTTGAGATAAGGAGGCGATGACTTGTTGCGTTGGTTTTTGATATAGGAATATGGCGCCAATAATGGCAAGGGGGATTAGGAGATCTGTTTTTTTACCGCTAAATATTTTTTTACTGATCTTAGACGCAGTAGTAATCATTTTTTTAGGAGAAGTATTTTTAATGGTTATATTATCAACAATAATTTTGTCTTTGATTTTAAAGTAAACTTTAATAGTGGCACTAACACCTATAAAGGTTAGTAGAGCTATCTTGTTAATACCCAAAGAGCTTAAAAAGTTATTTGTTAAAGTATCAATAATTAATAAGATAAAAATTAAGTAAACAAATAAATTAAAATTATGATTATTAATCGCTACAGCTTTTTTAATAAATTCATTCATAGTTATTAGTTATAATAAAACAAAAATTGAGAGGATTCTTTTTGGTGCTTGAATTGCTGCTTGAGGCTATTGGAGAGATCTTTAATTAGTTTTGAATTCTTTTCTAATATTACTAAATCTGCATCAACGCCTGATAAGTGGGCCTCATCACTATTAAAATTGTCTCTTGCTAGGCATTTACTATAGGATCGGCAGTTATAGGCGACGTATAATTTTTGAGGAGCAAAGACCCAACGGCTATAAGTATGACTAATTTCTTTACCAATAAACAAAATAATATTTTTATTATCTTTAGTAATATAGTTTTTAGCAGCTACGAGTTCTTTAAACTGATCTTGATATTTTTCCATTCGATCGACATAACTATCCCTGCCTCTAATCATATCTAAAATAACCAGACCTTGATGGCTATTTATTCTAACTAATAACTGAGGAGTGACTATTACAATGAATAGGATGGTTAATAGTTTAGAAATTATGAGAAAACGTTGTCTTAATAAAAGGAATAAGAAATGAACTGTGGTTAAGGCGCCTATGGCAAAGGCAGGATATATAAACAATTTGAAACGGAAAGCTTGCCAGCTAGCATAAATAGCAAAGTATGTTAGTTGTAAGGCGTTAAAGACCCAGAACAATAAAATAAAACTACCCAATAAGACTATGCGAGAGTCTTCTTTTTTATCAAGAATAACTTTGATAGTTATAATTATGAAACCAATAATGGCAAGCCATATAATAGTGGTTTCATGCCACGTCATATAAGGATGATTCCAGATAGATTGAGGCTTGATGTAGTCCTGATACCTGCTAATGGTTGTGGGATCTGTTACGCCTAAAATTTTTAAGTAATATAGTAGATAGCGAAGAGTGGCAATAATAGCAAGGGGTATAGCAAGTATTGATAAGACGGTTAACTTTTGTTTTATTGGCTTATATCCCAACCTCTTAGATATGAAAGATGTGAGAAGAATCAATATATTGGCGACGCCTAATGACAGAAGGAAAATAATAAGAGAGGGAGAGTGAATAAAATAGAAGAGAGCTATATAGATGACAGATAGGACAATGCCTTTTTTTGGCTCATCTTTCCAATCTTGGAGATGATTTAATAATATAAAACCAAACATAAAAAATAGCAGTCCTATATTTTGAGGTACGACAGCTGTTGCAATCAAATAGTAGTTGTCCCAATGGAATGAGAGTATTAATAAGGGAGCTAAAAGTCCTAAGGCAGATGACTTAAAAATAGATCTACCTAGTTGAGCGCCTATCAAGACAAGTAAGCCGTAGAACAAGCAAGACCAAAAAATGATTAGATTTTGATAGTTGTCGACGGTCTTCTCTACAAAAGGAACAAGTGTGGCTAAGATATATGAAAAAGAGTGTTTATAAACAGAAAAGGGATGAGCGGTCTTAATAAATGCGGGTAGAGGATTCACGAGAAGTGATTCGGCTTGGCCAAGCCATAAATATTGATCGGTAGCAGGGTTAAAATATGGCCTGTCCATTGCTT
>Ga0310121_10006014_pt1 | contig 10284 bp, 8 predicted proteins | sample CB27_Tmax_986_MG_FD_203504 | JGI IMG/M metagenome (GOLD analysis project Ga0310121, IMG submission 203504) | Marine microbial communities from Western Arctic Ocean, Canada - CB27_Tmax_986 | ecosystem: Environmental > Aquatic > Marine > Oceanic | place: Canada: Western Arctic Ocean | collected... | reverse complement strand
CAAAACAAGTTGCGAGACCTTGATAAAAGGAGCGCGAATGCTTTTTTTGGTCCATGCTCACGTATTGTCATCGGCAGCGAGCCCATCTTTGACGACGAAGACCAAGAATATCTACCTGACCTCGCCTTCGTTATTAGTCCTAGTTTTTTCACTCGCGATCAGCGGGTGCGGCGAGAATCAAATCGGTCGACGTGATGTCGATGTCCAACTGATTGAAACGGATGCGAAGCCCGGCAGTTCCGCGCCCCATCTCGCGTCCGACGTTGATGGCCTGGTCGTATTGAGTTGGCTTGAACCAAATGGCCTCAAGACCGCACTGCGATACAGCGTCTTCGAACGAGATGAATGGGCACCTTCGAATTTAGTAGCCACGGGTGCTAATTGGTTCGTCAACTGGGCAGACTTTCCATCCGTTACGCCGATTTCGGGAAGCCTATGGGCCGCGCATTGGTTGGTTCGGCAGCCTGCCGGCGGCTATGCGTACGACGTCGAAATAGCTCGCTCCACTGACGCCGGAATCACTTGGTCTGAATCAGAGAAACCCCATCACGACGGTACTCCAAGCGAACATGGTTTCGTGAGCCTGGGCTCGTACCAAGAGGAGGTCATCGCCGTTTGGTTAGATGGCCGGGAAATGGTAGGCGGACACCATGGATCTGGCGAGAAGACCACGGGCGGCATGACGCTTCGATCAGCCAGTGCCGCAATGGGGAAACCGTTTCAAAAGTTTCATGTGGTAGACGATCTCGTTTGCGATTGCTGTCAAACCGATCTGGCCATCGCTCAAAGTGGACCTATCTTGGTGTACCGCGACAGAACTTCCAATGAGATCCGAGATATCTATGTTTCGCGACTACTGGACGGACGTTGGGAGCCCGGGCGCTCAATTTTTCAGGATAAGTGGCGCATCGGGGGTTGTCCCGTCAATGGACCCGCTATTGCGGCGCAAAATGGGTCTGTCGTTGTCGGATGGTATACCGAAGCAAACTCAACGCCCCTCGTCCGAATGATTCGTTCCGACGACGACGGGAAATCATTCGGCCCACCCGTGACCATCGATTCAGATTTACCGGTTGGAAGAGTGGACATCGATTTTCTCGGAAGTGGGGATGCCGTCGTAAGTTGGATAGGCGAAAGCGGTCCCGATGAGGGTGCGCTCCTATGGCGAGTGGTTCCAAAAACGGGAAGGCTTGGCCCAATACAGAAAGTCACAAGCATTAGCGCTCGGCGAAATGCCGGCTTCCCACAAATGAGTCGCGTTGGAGACGGGCTTCTTTTTGCTTGGACAGACACGTCCGGTAGCGCCGCTGCAATTCGAACGGCCCGCGTACTTTTTTCTCACGAGAATTAGGGGCGGTCAAACCACCTCGACGAATCGCGGCCTTGTGCTCAACAGGCCGATCTGATCAGCTACACGAAATCGCAAGGAAACAACTCGATGATGAAGAGAGGATCAATTTGGATCGCGGGAGTGTGCCTGATCGTGCTTGCGGCCGGGGGTTTCGCCGCACATCACGAGGGAGCATCAGAAGCGGTCGAAAACGACGGCAAACCAGTATCGGAACCGGAGAAAGAGACCGCGAGTGAGAACACGACTCAGGGCAGCGGGTCGGCTGGCTCTTCGACCCAAAACCCCTGCATGGAAGACATTAGAGAACATTGTTCCGATTCTTTTGGCACGGGAGATCGCGGCGCCGTTATGCAGTGCGTCCAAGACAACTACGCGAACTTTACCGAGCAATGCCAGGAGGCGATTCAAGCGCGTATGCAGGATCGATAAACGAACGTAGTTACTCGGTACTGAATAACCAGCGGAGCGAATCCGCGAAGATCGCGCCGGCATGGCGCAGCGAGTGCATTCCCTCGCCGTAGACAAATCGGTGTTCGTATTCCGCGAACTCAAGCGCGCTAGCCATTTGTTCGTTTGCCAACGGCCAGTCCCCTAGCCAATTATCAAGATCGTGTTTACCACTCTGGAGAAACACTCTCATTGGCTTTTTGATGCTCGTCCGCACCAAATAAGGGTAGTTGTGTCCTCCACGTATGTTCGTAAAAGAACCGCAATGGCTCAGCACCAACCCAAACGCGGAAGCATCGTGCCAGGCCGCATTGAACGCACAGATACCACCGCTCGACATTCCGCATATAAGGCGTTCACGAGGATCAGCGTTTAGCTCACATCCGAGAGTCGATTCGACCATCGGAATTAGTTCATCGTTAATGAAATTCACGTAACGTGGCGTTATGGAATCATATTCGTACGACCGACCTCGGTCAGGATAACTTCCTTCGGGAACGGGCTCATCGGGTATCCCCGGATTCACAAAGATCCCGACAATTGGCGGGAGTTCATTGGCGTGAATAAGTGAATCGAAGACCGCCGGTGCACGGACCGCTCCAGCACGGTGAACATAACCAGCGCCGTCATTAAAAAACGCTAGGGCAGGGCGCGTCTTCTGGGGATCAAATTCCGGGGGTGTATAGATCCAGATATCGCGGGTGGTTTTCGGATAAATCTCAGTATCGCGCCAATCCCGGATTTTTTTGACCTCTCCCCTTGGGATCGATCGAGGCGATGCCTCCGCACAGGGGTTGTACTGGTTATCGTCCATCGTTGCCGCCGGATTGACCCGAGGTTTACGTACGGTTTCATTGTCCGGAAGACGATTGAGTCCATGGGCAACAAAAGTTTCGATATCTAACGGCATCATGTACTCCTGCTAAAGTAGCCATACCTTCAGCGGTCATCCTGGGCTGAAGAGCCTCGCCTGACTTCTCCGAATTGAATACTACCTCGGTCGAACGGATTTCTTCGCGCATAGCGAGGATCGAATCGTCAATTGACTGATGCGTTGCAATGTCGGAACGCAGGTGCAATGTTTGCAGAGGTTATAAGGAGACTGAATTGTGACCGACACGATACTCGCACCAACCCGCGGTCAAGAGCATGTTGGAATTTCCTCGCTGTCAGAAGAATTACCGAGCATCGTCGATTGGTTACCTGACGGATTGATTCCAGTTTGGGAAATCGTTTTGGCAACACCTTTCCTTGCCTCGCTCGTTATCGCAATAACGTTTTACCTTTTAGCCGTCGTTTTACGGAGCGTGATTTTCTGGGGCTTAGCCCGCTTAGCGAATATGACAGACTCACTATTGGACGACGACGTCCTTCGATACGTACGCAAACCAGCATTTACCTCGGTTCTATATTTCGGCCTCTCGTTAGCGGCGAACGTAGCTCCGCTTCCTTTTGGTAAGCAGCTGATCATCAATATTTTGTTGTCGGTGATCATCGGCAGCTGGATGCGCGCATCGATATTGATATCAACCGTATTACTCGACACGTTAGAACAGCACGATAGCTTCAGCTTGATCGAAATACGGACGAAGCCGATATTCGATCTCACCGCGAAAATCCTAACCATTCTCGTCGGTAGTTACTTGCTGTTACTCATTTGGGGTATCAATCCTCTCGGTTGGCTCGCTTCGGCCGGCATTGTGGGTATCGCCATTGGTTTCGCGGCACAAGACACGCTGGCCAACGTATTTTCAGGTTTTTTCATTGTCGCCGACGCCCCCTATAAGATTGGCGATTACATCACCCTCGATACCGGTGAACGGGGATTGGTATCGCGTATCGGACTGCGAAGTACTAGGTTGCTCACGCGAGACGATGTCGAAATCACGATTCCAAATGGCGTGATCGCGAGCGCCAAGATCGTCAACGAGAGCGGTGGGCCATACCTAAAGATTCGGATACCCATCGCATTCGGGGTCGCATACGGATCTGATGTCGACCAAGTGTCCGAAGTCGTCCAATCCATTGCCAAATCGCATCCATCGGTTTGTGAACAACCACAGCCCATGGTTCGAATGCGTGCATTTGGCGCATCCAGCCTCGATTTCGATCTTCTCGTCTGGATTGAAGACCCCCAGTACAAAGGATCAATTTCTCACGATCTCTTTGTCGAGATATACAAGGCCTTTGGACGTGAGGGCATTGAAATTCCGTACGCAAAACAAGACCTTTACATAAAGGAACTGCCGCAGGAGTGATTGTTTACGACCACGAGTCGCCTTTTAGCCGACTTGGAATCCAGCTTTAGGTCATTTCCCCAGTCTACGAATCGTCCTCAGGCTTCGAGCTGCGGCGTAATAATTCCTAGCTCAATCGAAGTCTCAACCACTTCGCGGATCGTGTCCTCGACGGGCCTAATCGTCGCACCGAGTATTTCTTTGGCTTTTTTGCAATCGTTCAGCACGTTGGATTCGATCGTGATCGTCTTTCCAGCACTGGTGACGGTGGCGGGTTCTCCCAATTTGAACGACGGAAAGTTCTCGTTAATAACCGCAGCAACGTCGGTTCCAAATCGAAGTGCAGAACGGCCGCCACTACCATGCATCACGTAACGATTCCCGCCGTGAGAGCCTTGGTGGTCGACGGCTGATTCCGCAGCTAGGCGATGCGCTTTAACCAAATCCCTTACGTCGATAATGTTGTAATACATATCGTATTTAGAGGGCCAGGATGGCTCGAGTCCCCCAGCGAGCCGCCCTATCTGTTCGATCCATTGGCCCACCTGGGCCTTAAACAAGATCGGACCACAGATCATGGCCGGATTCATTGTGATCGCGTCCCATACTCCAACACTCGCATCGGCTGCAGCGTTAATAAAGTGTTCGGTGTCCACTTTACTCTTGGCGTAGGAATTTCGGGGATGGTCCCAGTGCTCGAGGCTAACCTCGTCGGAGGCCCAATCGGCTTCAGTCCACTCGTAACCTTTCGGAAGCGATGCTCCCTTAGCGCCAGAAACGGCCGCCATCGAACTAGTGTAGATCATCCGCTTCACGGATCCACTGGCATTAATTGCGTCAATGACATTTTGGGTGCCGACCATACCGCCGTCGTAAACGTCCTGCGCTACATCTCCACTTCCCAGCGGTTGAGATTTCCCGTCGGCCGAATTTCCGAGCACGGCGGCGACATGGAAGACGCCCACGCATTCCTTGAATGCGTCGTCATACGAGCCTCGAGTAAACAAATCGCATCCGTCAATAACATCGACATTTGCCAGTCGACTCAGATAATCCACGCTGTCCTTACCGCGCCACGAACTTGCGTCACGGATACAGGCTCTCACGTGATAGCCATGATGAACCAACTCGCGAACCATGTGTCCGCCAGTGAATCCAGAGCAACCTGTCACGGCCACCGGTCCGTCTTTGGGAGATATTGATGACATCACAAAGTCCCGCGAAAAATCCCATTAGATGGTGATCGCGTGAACCACGCAAGCATCATCCTTCGAAGATAACCCTAACGCCTATTTACTGGGCAATAAGACTCTTTAGCCACCTAAACGCCAGCTCCGCCACATATCGTCACCCACAGGCTTGTCCGTCCGAAAGAGCTTCGCGTCCTTAAACCATTCGTATTGATTGACGTCTTTGTGTTCCTCATCCGACAGAACCGGCTGGTTCTGCGTGAAATCGGCAAACAATGCCCACCGAATATCGGCACCAAGATGAATTCCAACAGAATGTACAGTGCGTCCGTGCCAAAAAACGACACTACCTTTTTCCGCCACGATCTCGTATGGCTCGATTGTTTCCGCAACCTCTTTCAACGCATTTCGAAACGAGCTAAGCGGAGACCAATTCGCTTCGTACTGATGCGCTCGATACATATTTTTGTGGCTCCCAGGATAAAGCGTAAAGCCTCCGTTACGTGCATTGACGTCCTCCAGATATCCACACGCATTCAACTGCTGGCATACCTGATCGGTGTGGGGACCGAGGAAGCGCCCTTGGTCCTCCAACTCGTCAGATACGGACTCGCTTGGGAATACGATGTACACGCCGCGGATCCGCGTACTGGCACGCAAGTCACCACTTAGGATGGTCTTAGCGACTTCTCGTACACGAGGATCGTTCGGCAAGAGATCCAATACGTAATTTTCGCTGCCGAGATCATGGAGCTTGACGACCCGACGCATATATTCAATCGGATGCCGCCCCTGAAACGGACCGTCAACTGGGTGAGGGGACATCTCGGCCCACTCGGGATCGTTCCACGTCTGTTTGTCGTCGCGAGACAGCGACCATGTGGAACCGGGTTTCACTGGCACCTTGGCGAGTAAATGCGCCCATATCCGGTCGAGCGCATACTCGAGTTTGTCCGGATCAAGCAGCGCTTTCTTTACGAGAAAGCCGTATTCACAGAAGAATTCCATTTCAGCTTCCGACACCACTTCGTCGGGTTTGGTGAGATCAGGCATTTCAAAAACGACGCTTGGTCTTTGCATACCTATTCCGCTAGTCGACCAACGCCTTGCCGCCCTGGTCTAGTACCTGCGCTTTGAGCGCCGACCAGTCGCCCGTCCATGAGTCACGTGCTGGCGTAGGAAGCGATCCGTCGTAATTAATAGCGAGACCGCTCTCAATGGCGCTAAGCGCTCGCTCATAACGCGCCGACTGTCGATAGAGTTCGGCAAGACTATATAACGCAACGGACTCAAGCGCTTCTGGAATGTTGTTGCCCTGCGCAGCGACGATTTCGAAATAATTAATCGCCTGTATCTTATCCCCCTTGAGTGCAGCCACCTGCCCCAGCCGATCGTATATTTGAGCTAGGTCATGGGGTCGGTAACCGGGGCCATCGAACCCGCCATCATAGATACGCTCGCGTGTTTCGAGTGATCCGTTGAGTACGGCGATCGCCTCGTCGAGCTCGTTTATGTCGATAAGCGTTTGCGATTTCGCTAGCGCTTGCGGTGTGAGATAAAACAGCGGGCGAATACGTCGAATCGTTGTCGTCGCGGTATCCAATGTCTCGGCATCTGCATCAATCTTGGACCATTCGTCCCACGCAATTTGGTATGCCTGAATCCACAATTCTCGGGGCGTGCGACCATACTGTTTACTAAGTTGAATGGCTTTCGAAAGGCTCACATGGGCGGTGCACCAATCCTTCGTTTGGATCGAAGCAATACCAAGCTCTGCGTATGCTTTGTAGACAAGCTCAGCAGATCGTGGTGCTTGCGACGAGAGAACGGCCGCGAGCGCGTGCTTTCGCTCAATCACGCTCTGCGACCAGAGTTCTTTTTCCGCGTACAACGAGCCGAGAAGACTTCCAGCTAAATATCGAAGTTTTCGGGCGGCGAGATCGCCGCGAATGGGTTCGTACAAAGCCTGGCTCTGTCGAACAGTCTCGATGGCATCATCAAGAAGTCCCATTTTGTCTTCCGTTTGCGCTCGGAGATACAAGTACCCAGCGCTATCCACATCACCTCTCGATCTCGCTATTCTGCGATCCAGGTAACGAATAGCTTTGTCGAATTCACCTTGCATTTGCCAGTCGGCAATTTTTAACCGGACGTTGTCACTTCGAAAAGACAGCGGATCATGCGGTGTCATAAACCATTTAACGCGATCCCTAACGCCTACCGTCGAGATCGGGCGCCCCGCCTTGGTTGCCGGAACAAAACGATACTGGTTCACCGATCCGAGCGCGGCCCGCTCAAAATCATTACGCATACCATCGCTATTCAAACTCAACGCCGACTCAATCACCGTTGCATCGGCAACCGAGCCTTTTTCAGTGACGGTGAATTCAACCAACACAAACCCCTCCGTGCCGCGCTTGAGCGCTTCACGCGGGTACCGAGGAGGATCTTTAAGTAATGCGGAGTGGGGCCGATAGTTGGGTTCCTTGAGGGAACTACCGAGTCCACATTCAGAAAAAAAAGACGCGTCCACGGGTATTGCAACCAGTACAAACCCGAGCAAGACGTTTGAGCAAAAAAGGTGCATTCGGCTGTTCTTCGACTCCGAACGTATCCTAACGCAAACGGAGGGATGAGCTGTATCCTACATATATCTTCATCGACACCGAGTGGTTCGATTGGAACTTGAATCTTTTGAGCTCAATGCGAGCGTCGATGTGGATAGCAGAGGAAGACCGATGGCTTCTTCTTATCGCGGCGTCGTTACCGAATTAAAAGAGATTCCTGCACGTTGAGGCAACAACAGAAAATATCCGGTGACGATAAAGCCGCGTCGCAAGGGTTTGGTCGGGTTGCCGCAGATTCACCTCCTACATTCGATCCGGGTAGCGCGATCGACGCTGCGAACAGTTTCTTCACAACCCATGGATACGTGGTTTTAAGCGAATGTCTTGATCAAGCCGAACTAGATCACCTCAATGAGTTTTACGATCGAACACAGGACGAGCGCCCCCGTGCGTGGGGACTCAGAAACGATCGCAAGCCACACCACCAGCAACAAGGCCTAATCTTTTCTCAACCCTTGCTCGATTATCCGGAGCTTGATCCCTATACCCAGCATCGTCGTTCGTTCCCGGTTGTGGCCCATATATTCGGTGGAGAAAAGCATGTGCGGTTCAGCGAATTCAATTTTCGCGAAGCGCCAGAAAATGCCGGCATTGGAGCAATGAATTTCCATCACGACGCGGTTTCTTCCGATCGATTTACACGCAGCCCGTACATGCCATGCGATTGGCTTTGCGCGATTCATTACTTGACGGACGTTGAACCGGGGACACCAGCATTCTGTGTCGTTCCTAAAAGCAATACGTACAACTCGCTGCAAGAAGCCTTCGAGGGCCTGGATGACGCATACCTCGAGGTACCCATCTACGCAGATGCTGGAACATGCGTTTTGTACGATACCGCCATTTTTCATACGAGGCTTGATGGAGATGGCGTGCGCGCGCGCCGAACCTGGCATCAGTATTACGCTAGAGGAGGTTGGCTTCCCACCAACACCCGCTACGTTCGACCACCAACGCCAGTACTCACGAACTGGAATCTTTTTCCCGAGCGCTTAGCGTTACACTCCGACCCCAAGACGCGACTTTTCTTTTCCCATTGGAATACTGCGCAATGTGAATGGGTTGCGTCTGGTTTTGCCGATAAAATCCGCGGATCCATGCCGCGAGGAAATCAATAAACTCTTTATTATTTAATTAGATACGGAACTTTTCTAATTTAATTTATAAATAAATCTTGAACGGACAGCCGATACTTTAACTTGTTCGGGAGTAACCCCTAGTCCCTGTATCGAGAAAAGCCATGCCAAAAGGGGCTAAGTACATGCTCATCAATCCGTTTTGACATAGGATTATACAAACCGTACGGAGATGCATATGCCAGCGCTTGATGGGATGAGAATCCTCGATATGACTCAATACGAGGCGGGGACATCCTGTACTCAAGCGCTAGCATGGATGGGCGCTGACGTCGTCAAAATTGAAGCGCCCGAGTACGGAGACCCTGGCCGCGGCGTCGGGCGATCAGAGAACAAGGACTACTCGGCCTATTTTTGCGCCTGGAACGCCAACAAACGAAGCATCGCCATTGATCTACGAACCGAACAGGGACGAGAGCTCCTTCTCCAGCTCGTTCCGAAATTTGATGTCTTTGTCGAAAATTATGGTCCAGGTGTTATTGAACGCCTGAACATCGACTACGCATCCCTTCGCGAGCTCCATCCTGGCCTTATATATGCTCGGATTAAGGGCTTCGGCACCACAGGGCCCTACGCAGACTTTCGATGCATGGACATGGTGGCCCAAGCCGCTGCCGGTGCTTTTTCGATCACCGGTGAAGCGGACGGACCACCGATGATGCCAGGTCCCACGACAGGAGATTCCGGGACCGGCGTGCAAACGGCCATGGCTATCCTAGCGGCTTACATACAAAAAGAACGAACTGGGCTCGGCCAGGAGATCGAAATCTCGATGCAAGAAGCGATGATTTATTACGTCAGGACCCGAGCTTTCATCGGATCGGCCTGGGGCACGCAAGCAACGGGACGTAACGGTAACGCGGGCGGTCTTCCACCCGTCAACATATACGCATGCAAACCGTTCGGACCCAACGATTATATTTACCTTATGCCAGTGACGCAGGGACATTGGGATGAGCTTTGTGCGGCGATGGACCGTGGCGATCTGCTCATTGATCCGCGTTTTGAAACCAATCGAGGGCGCGCGCAAAATGGCGCTGCTCTCTATGAGGAAATAAGTAACTGGACAGCCCAGCGAACAAAATACGAAGCAATGGAAACCATTGCTGGTGCAGGCGTCCCTTGTTCCGCATGTTTGGATACAGGCGAGTTACACCATGACAAGCACTTAATGTCGCGCGGCTTTGTTCACGAAATGGAGCTCCCGGTACACGGTAGAGTTCCCATGCTCGGGTTTGCTCCAAGGATGTCTCAATCATCTGTCGACATGACTCAGCCACCGAGATTAGGTGAACA
>Ga0310121_10006013_pt1 | contig 10285 bp, 7 predicted proteins | sample CB27_Tmax_986_MG_FD_203504 | JGI IMG/M metagenome (GOLD analysis project Ga0310121, IMG submission 203504) | Marine microbial communities from Western Arctic Ocean, Canada - CB27_Tmax_986 | ecosystem: Environmental > Aquatic > Marine > Oceanic | place: Canada: Western Arctic Ocean | collected... | reverse complement strand
TCCCATTCCGGCTGGTCTTTCGGCTTGAACATGGTATGACATCAACCATGGAAGCTTCAGCAAGCATCCGCCCGGTCTCCCGGGTTGCAGCCGTGCAACTCTGCAGCGGTCCCAACCCAGCAGAAAATCTTGAAAAGGCTCTCGCCGGTATTGAAACAGCCGCCGCCGGGGGAGCAAAACTCATCGTCTTGCCAGAGAACGCCCTGTATCTGCGAATCGACGACCTGGAAACCGCACCGGTTCTGTTTCCGGACAGCTCCGAATTCAAGGCTCTAAAGGACGCGGCAATGCGTCACCAGATCTGGCTGCTCATCGGTAGCCTCACAGAGGATTCCGGCGACACGGCTCGACCCTATAACACCTGCGTCCTTGTCGATGACCTGGGCCAGGTATCGGCCACATACCGAAAAATCCATCTCTTTTCGCTGAACGCAGGGACGCCGGCCGATATTGATGAAGCCGATACCATCTCGCCCGGTAACACCCTTGTCATGGCCCACAGCCCGTTTGGGCCCATTGGCTTGAGCATCTGCTACGATCTTCGATTCCCAGAAGTATATCGAGCGCTGGCTATGGCGGGGGCCACCATTTTGACCGTGCCGTCTGCCTTCACCGAGCGAACCGGTAAAGTCCATTGGAAACCTCTTCTTCAGACCCGTGCCATTGAGAACCAGGCCTTCGTCATTGCCCCGGGGCAGACCGGACTCCACGGAAAAAACCGTCGTTCCTACGGTCATAGCCTGATACTGGATCCCTGGGGAACGGTATTGGCCGAAGCGGGGCCAGATCCCGAAGTAATCTGGGCCGACCTGGAGATGGCTGCTCTAGAGCGTATCCGTACCTACGTACCCTCTCTTCAGAATGTTCGAGTCCTGCCAGATATGGCCGTTTCGATTCAAGGACAGTCCGATAGGACTTGACGCAGGGCTCGCACAGAGCTAACTCGACCCGACTCGTTTCCCATCTATTTGAGGCTTTCCTTGCGTAGCCGACTTGTACTGACCCTAAAAGGATTCTTGATGGGTGCTGCGGACGTCATTCCTGGCGTCAGCGGCGGAACCATGGCGTTGATCACCGGGATCTACCGTAAACTCGTCTTCAGCATTCGCTGCATCGGTCTGGGACTAGTAAAATCAGTGCTGTCGGCCGCCTATTGGCGCGGAGTCTGGGCAACTCTCCTCGGTAGACAGCCGATGGATGACATCGACCAACTAAGAACCCGTTCGGCCGATGTAGACCGTGATGTACAGACCACGTCCTTCCTGGTTCTGGTCGGGCTGGGGATCGTGATCGCCGGACTGAGCATGGTGAAAATCCTACCGGGCCTGCTCCTCGATTATCCCACCTATAGCAAGGGTTTCTTCTTCGGCCTGGTCCTCGCGTCGGCCCTCATTCCGTGGGGAATGATTCGTACAAAGCAGCCGCGTCAGCTGGTCGTGTTTGGGGTGGTCGCCATACTTACCTTCTTGCTGATGGGGATTCGGCTCGACACCTCGTCCATGGCGAGAGGACAGATCTTCGTCCAATGGGATGGCCCGGAAGAGAGCCTTCAACTCAGCGCGGAGAAGACGCGTTTTTCGGCCGCCCCTCCAACCGAAGAGGACAAACGGTATGAAAAGCTGGGAATCTTTTTTCGACCGGCTGCCGATACCAAAATAATGCGCGGTCAGCGGACAGCAATACCGGTACTCGCCATTCGGGCGGGAGAAGATTCCAATCTGGACGCCGCTACACTTGTACTCGCACGCGGCGAAAGTAATCTAAAGGTAGAGCAACCAACCCCGTTGCAGGGTGGGAAAGATAGCCCACTCTGGTATATCTTTTTGGTCGGCGCTATCGCCATTTGCGCGATGATTCTACCGGGTATCAGTGGATCTTTCCTGCTTCTGATGCTCGGTCAATACGAGTATATTCTCTTCCGAGTCCATTCTCTGGTCTACGAGAAGAATATCGATTCCCTACCGGTGATTCTGGTCTTCATCGCAGGGATCAGCGTCGGTATTCTGGCCTTTTCCAGATTCCTCAATTGGCTACTGGACCGGGCCCACGATATGACCATGGCTGGCTTGACCGGTTTAATGATCGGAAGTCTGCGAAAAATCTGGCCGTTTCGCACTACCGATGGCGTTGTGGATACAACCGTCCTGCCGTCGGAGTTCAACAACCAGGTGGCCATAACCGGAGTCTGGTTTCTATTCGGTCTGGCGATCATCTGGGCCCTGTCCTTCTTTTCGCGACGGGCACAGAATGAACTCAATTCATCGCCGTCAAACCACTGAGCTGTGATCGTATCTAACCAACTGAATCGACTCTTATAATTCGCCCCTCAAAAAGTTGCTAGAGCCCGGATCTGGATCGAAGATGGCGGTCATTCGTCCATTGGTTGGAACCTCGGAGCCAAACCGGTACTGGCATGGAAACTTCCTCCCCAATTCCGGGGTTCCAACGAGCGGTCGAATGACCAGATCGGACCCCTTGTTCAGTCGGCCCAGAAAGCCCTTTATAGACGCGTACTAAAACTCATGTTTGGTGCTCGCCAAATTGGCTAAAAACGGATAGTATTAAGGGCCTCGGGTTGGCAGATTCAGGGCCGTCTACTCCATCGTATACGCCCCCCCGGTGGCAATCCGACAGCCACTTCCTCTCGAATATATAGATGGAGGTTTCCTATGCCCAATAGACCTCGAAGCATGCTATCCCTGGTCGATTATCAGGTTCGCGAATGGGAGGCTCGCCGCCGCGTGAACGCCAACGTCGACCATACGCCGCATTGGCCAAGCATTACCGTTTCGCGAGAGTTTGGTGCGCAGGGGGCTGCTGTGGGTCTACTCGTCGCAAAGAGATTTGGTTTCGAATACTGGGACCAGGAGTTGGTCCACGAGATGGCCGACCGATCCGGTGTCGACGAGGCTTTACTCGAATCTCTGGATGAACACACACGCGCCAGTATCAGCGCACTTATAGACGGCGTGTTACGGGGTGGGATCTGCACCGAAAGCCAATATCTTCGCCAATTACTCAACATACTCCATACCATCGAACAGCATGGAAATAGCGTGGTCATCGGGCGTGGTGCGCAGTATGTAATGGACCCTTCGCGGACCCTGCGGGTACGCGTTGTAAGTCCTCGTCAGGAGCGAATCAAAGGCATCGCCGCTCGAAAGGGTCTAAGTCTACATGACGCCGAAAACGTGATCTCTACCGTGGAAAAAGATCGACACACCTTCATCGATCACCATTACCATGAAGATGTATCCAATCCGTCAGGCTACGACGTGTTGATCAATACCGGTACGATGAATCTCGAACAGACTGCCAATATGGTCGCTGAGAGCTATCGATGTAAATTTGGGGAAACCCCCGAAGAATAAGAGCTGAAATCCTGGCGGCAGCACTTGGCAGTAATCGACGGTTGCGTCATCATGACGACCATGTCCACCTATGCCATCGGCGATATTCAGGGCTGTTACCAGACCTTGTGCCGACTGCTTGACCGCATCGAGTACGTCAAGGGGAAGGACCGGTTGTGGCTCGTGGGTGATCTGGTCAATCGAGGTCCTTCATCTCTGGCGGTACTTCGCTGGGCGTACGAGCAGGGAGAATCCGTACAGGCCGTACTTGGCAACCACGACCTCCATCTTCTGGCGGTAGCCAAAGGCGTACGTGCCGCCACATCGAAGGATACGTTTCAGCCCATTCTCGATGCCCCCGACTCCGAAAGACTCCTCGACTGGTTGCAGCATCGCCCCTTCCTCATTGCCGATAAGGGATGGGTTATGATCCACGCTGGACTACACCCCTCATGGGATGTGCCCAAAGCCATCATATATGCCCGGGAGTTGGAACAAGGTCTGCAAGGATCCGACGCACAGAGCTTCCTGGCTGATTCCCGACAAAAGCCATGCCCTGGTCACGACGACGATTGCCATTCCCCAGCAGAGCGGCTGCGTTATCGACTCACTGTAATGACCCGAATGCGGGCTCTGACCGAGGATCAACGCCTCGATCTGAACTTCAAAGGTCCTCCCGATGAGCTGGACTCTTCCCTGCACCCCTGGTTCGAGACTACGCCTCGAGCGTCGGCCGATCATCGCATCGTATGTGGACATTGGGCAGCGCTGGGAGTCCATCATCACGCCGGTGTGTTTGCGCTGGATAGCGGGTGTGTCTGGGGCGGAGCCCTGACAGCTCTACGGCTCGAAGACACCACCCTCTTCTCGGAACCGACTGTAGACGGTGAGGCTCATAGCGGCTGAATCTACTGCTCCTGGAGCCGTGGTATGAGTTCGGCAAAGTTACAGGGCCGATAGCGGTTATCCAGTTGGTGGACCAGGATCCCATCCCAGGCATCGCGGCAAGCCCCCGTCGAGCCAGGCAAGGCGAAGATGTAGGTTCCATTGGCTACAGCTCCCAGGGCGCGAGATTGGATCGTCGACGTTCCAATATGCTCGTAGCTCTGCCACCGAAAGAGTTCTCCAAAGCCCGGAATCTCTTTTTCTGCCACCGACCGTACCGCTTCGGGTGCGATATCACGTCCCGTAACCCCGGTTCCGCCGGTGGTCAGGATTATATTCACATCGGACCGTTCCACCCAGCTTCGCAGTTGCGCCTGGACCGTCTCCAGATCATCAGCAAGGATCACCTTCTCGACAATCCGATGACCGGCCGACTCCACTCGGTCGCGCAAGGTAGCACCACTGGTATCCGTTTCCTCGGTGCGGGTATCAGACAGCGTCAAAATAGCCACCCCAAGAGAACGAAACTCACGTTGTTCATCAATTCCAGGCATGGTTGGACTCCAAAGGCGCAGTCTTGCGGGCGGCACAGATAGCCGTGAATGACCCTACTGCGATCTTCCAGCTCAGAGCAAGCGGCCGGTTATCTGCTCCCGTCGGCGTCGGCTCCACCACAGGGTCAGTAGAAGTCCCACCAACACCAGTACAGGAAAAGACGGAGAATCACCCTGGGCGCCGACTCGACAGCCACACCCCTCTGGTCCGTTTCCCGAGGAATCTTCCGCCGAACCGTCAACCTCCACAACTACGTCCAAACCGATGTCGGAGTTCAATGCATCGGTACATTGGGGACCGACACAACAATCCGGCTGTTCTTCAAATACACAACCATCCAGACAGGAATCGATGGTACAGGGATCCCCATCGTCACAGTCCGGTGGCTCTCCCAACTGGCATAGGCCTGCGACACATTGGTCCGTCCCATTACAGAAGTCCCCATCGTCACAGTCCGTACCATCTTCAGCCAGGCCATCCTGGGGGCAGGCACCAGAGCTACCAGTACAATATTCAGCCGCATCACAGGGATCCAACGACGGCCTGCAAACCACGTCGGGAGGGCTCCATTCTTCGACACAGTTGCCTGCTCCATCACAAACGTCGACCCCATCGCAAAGCCCCACCAGGGCGTTTTGGCAGATTGTTCCGGCCGGCGCTGCGCAATTATCGTCTTCCTCGTTGCAGACGGAGTGGCAGATTTCACCGCCGACACAGGGCGCCCCCACGGAAACACAGGTGCCGCTATCGTCACAGATCTCCGGGCCATTACAGAAGTTCCCATCATCCAGACAATCGGACCCGGGCGGCTTGAACATGCAGCCGTAACTCTCCCAACCAATGGGTGCCGCATAAAAGCCAAAGTTACTACCAAGAGACACAACCCCGGTGGTTGGCTGATTCAAGACGACCTCAATATCGCCATATTCGCGTACCATCGTCGAGCTACGGCCGCCTCCCATACTTACGGCCGTATGCGCGCCGAAAAGCGCAAGCCAGACTCCACAATCGGCCAGAGTGGCCCCATAGCTATTGGAAAGAAAGCTATCGTCAATAACCACAAGATAGAGATAGCCATTATCGCCCGGCGTATCCCGGTCTCCCAGACCAAATAGGGTACGTGCCATCAATTCCGGGCTATCGGATACCGCAACCCCCTCCCCCAACACGTACTCCGTCCCCGAAACCGCCGTATAGATACCTTCAACCGAACCGGCCGGATACGATTCTGCAAACCAGACCTGGTTATCGAACGAGATGAATAAGGTCAGCGGAGCCCTCTCATCGGAATCAGACACAAGCTGTTCCTGCGAAATGGATAACCCATGTATATCCGTTGCACTGGACACCGTGCCACAGCAGGGTTCAAAGGGGTTGGCGTTCACCGCCGCCTGAAGCCCACGATAGCGAAGGAAATCAAGCGTGGAATCGCTCCATGTATCGTAAAGCCCCGTCAACGTTGCGCTGGAGGTAATGAAGAGAATATCTGGATCGGACATATCAATGCGGATCGCCTGGGCGAACTGAGAGACCGGCTCAAGCGAGTCGGTAAAGCCGACCGCCTGGTCCACTCCCCGGAACAGAGGAAGCCAGGTCGACACCGACTTGGTGGCGTACGCATCCGCAGTTACGCCGACGCTCAGCGCAACAAAACAGACGACTCGGACGGTAGCTGCAACGAACTTCACCATTCCCCACAGAGTTGGTACCCTGTCAATCAGTCTAACGATGCACTGTGAACGCGTCGAGAAAATGTAGAAAGAAGAGGGGTCAGAACCCTGGGCAATAGCTACCGGCTCCGCAGCGGATCTCTATAGTGGGGCTCTGACCCCCCGGCGATGTCCTACCTAGCACAAGTCGTGCCAGTGCTCTCTCTCTGACGCGCCTTTTAAACACCAGAATGAAGCGTATTGGAACGATCATCGACAGCTGAATAACGCCTGTTCTGGCCTAATCCGACTCTATTGTACGGATAGCCAAAATGTCGTTGTATCAAGGGAAACCAGCTTCGGGACTGGAATCACATCGCAATGCCTGATACACGGGCTGCGCGACTTTGGAGCCATTTAAGCCATGTACAAGATCGTTATCGAAGGAGCCTCCGGATACGGCGGCATGGAACTCACCCGCATCCTCGCCAGGCATGCGGGGGTGGAGATCGTGGGTCTAAGTTCCTCTCGATGGGCTGGACGTCGCGTGCGAGATATTCTGGGGCTTCCGGGCCCCGTAGGCGAATTGGTGTACGAACAGACCATCACATCGTCCGCCGACCTGGTCTTTTTGGCTACACCGGCCGATGTCAGCGCTCGGCTTGCCCCCCAGTGGATAGAGCGAAGTGCGCGTATTATCGACTTGTCCGATGCCTTTCGAGCGAACGACGACGCCGTATATGGTTTGACCGAATTTGCCCGCGATAAAATCCACGACGCCCGATTGGTGGCAAACCCCGGCTGCTATCCCACAGCGGCCCAGTTGGCGTTGCGACCGCTGCTCGACAAGAATCTGCTCGCTTCTGAGCCCATTCATATCGATGCCAAGAGTGGTGCGACGGGCGCAGGACGAAAGATCGACGAAACCCTGCTCTTCAATGAGCTGGTCGATAACCATTACCCATACCGTGTTGGTCAACACCAACACGTTCCTGAGTTGGAGCGTTGGCTTGGGCGCGACGTACTTTTCACGCCCCATCTAATTCCCATTCAACGTGGCTTGCTGATCACCGCCTATGTCAAGGTCAACACCGACGTAACGGTGGAAAACTTGCTGAGCTGTCTAGAGGATCGCTATCAAAACGAACCCTTCGTCCAAGTGGTCGAACCCGGCTCCGAACTCGGGGTCCGGCGGGTGGTCAATACCCCCTTATGCCGCGTGGGAGTCGCCCCGATCATCAAATCCTCCTGGGCACGAGTATTCGGTTCGATCGACAACCTGATGAAAGGTGCCGCAAGCCAGGCCATCCAGAATATGAATCTGATGCTAGGCTATTCGGAAACCGACGGCCTGCTCCCATGAGCCAGCATCTCACAAAGGGGTTCCGATTTGCCGGCATCCACGCGGGGATCAAAGTCCAACGCAAGGATATGGCACTCATACAGACCGACCCGCCAGCTAATGCAGCGGGCATTTTCACGAATAATCCGGTCCGTGCGGCCTGTATCGACCGCGGCCAGAGACTCCTTCCGGCCAGCGGAATTCATGCGGTCGTCATAGCGTCGGGAAACGCCAATGCGATGACAGGCCCAGCCGGAGTTGAAGCCGACGAACGAATCGCACAGGAAGTGGCAAAGGAGCTGGGATGCACACCCGAGGAGGTCATCACATCCTTTACGGGTAGTATCGGCGTCCCCTTTCCTGTCGACGTGGCCACAGCGCAGGTCGGTGCACTAAGCGCTGCACTTCAGGATGACGCAGGCGAGGCGGCCGAGGCGATTTTGACAACCGATAAGGCCGTTAAGCTCACCGGACGCGCGGTCCAAGTCGGTGATGAGACCATTCATCTGACGGCTATCGCCAAAGGCTCCGGGATGATCTACCCGAATATGGCCACCATGCTCGGATATATCTGTACGGATGCGAGCTGTTCGCCCGACGAACTTCGCTCGATTCTGCAGTCAGCCAATGACTCCACATTCAGCCAGATCTCGGTGGATCGGGACACTTCCACCAATGATATGGTCGTAATGCTGGCCAATGGGGCCAGTGGCGTCCAGGTAGATAGCCAGACGCCCGCCTTCGTGGAAGCCGTGCATGATATCTGCCAAGAACTGGCCAAGATGATCGCCGCCGATGGAGAAGGGGCTACCCGGCTCGTCGCACTCCAGGTTCGGGGTGCACCCGACCTGGGCATAGCACGTGCCCTGTCCCGGTCGACCATCACCAGTAGCCTGTTCAAATGCTCTGTTTTTGGCGATATGTCCGGCGCTGGACGCTGTGTAGCGGCCGTTGGGGCCGAAGCGGCGCGCCTGGGCATAGAGTTGAACCTCTCCAGGCTGAACCTCCAGGTAAACGAGGTTCTTGAGGTGGAAGGTGGCGTACCGACCGGACGTTCAGCCACACTGAAAGGACCAGAAGTAACCTATATTGTGGATCTTGGGCTTGGTGATGACCAAGCCTGGGCCTGGGGCTGCGATATGAGCTACGGCTATGTGTCGATCAACGCAGTATCCAAATCGGAGCCCCTTGAGACCCATAGTCCAGGTCTGAAACGAAGGCTGCTGGTGGAGGCTCTTTCGTATATCCAGAAATTCGTGGGCCGAATCGCGGTAATTCGCTACGGCGGGGCTTCCATGATCCGCGAAGATCTCAAGGATGCCTTCGCCGAAGATCTTGTCCTTCTTCAGGCCGCAGGCCTACGTCCGGTCGTCGTACACGGCGGGGAACACGATATTACGGAGACCCTGCGCCGAATGGGCAAAACCACCAATGGATCGACGGAGAACGGAGATTCGGAGTCTGAGGATATCAAGGTTCTGGAAATGGTTATGACGGGCAGCGTGAATACCGACCTGATCACACGCATCCAGCGGCTCGGGGGGCAAGCTATTGGCCTATCCGGCAAAGACGGCAATCTTATCCAGGCCTGCCCCTTGGATAGCAATAACCCCAATGCACGCCAGGGGGATGTGGAGAGCGTCCGGGGTGAGATGCTCGGCATGCTGCTCGATCAAAGCTATATACCGGTGATCTCTCCCATTGGTCTGGACGCCAAAGGTGATACCTACAATATCAGCGCAGACAAAGTCGCCTCGGCCGTAGCCACAGCCATCGGAGCCTTCAAGCTATTACATATGACGGATGTGACGGGCATTTTCGATGGCTCCAACATCCTACACCAGACCACACCCGACCAATTGAGAGAGCTGCTCGAAAAAGGCATCATCATCGGCGGTATGGGACGCAAGGTTCGGACCATCCTCGATGCATTGGAGGCGGGCGTGGTGAGCGCGCATATCATCGACGGACGGGTACACCACAACCTCCTCGCCGAGTTGTTCACCGACAAGGGCGTGGGCACCTGGATTAAAGCCCAACAGTAGGAGCTCCCAGTTTCAGCTGGCTTTGAGCACCGGAGGAATCAACTCCATATCCTGCGGAACCTCCACTACGATATCATCGATTCCGTAGGCCACATGGCCACATTCAGAAATATCCAGTCCTTCCAGTTCATGTCGGATCGGTACCCGGATCGACAGAACGTTCTTCATTCCAAACCATACAAGAGCACCGCTCAAACCGGCAAATGCGGCACAGGCCGCCGTACCCACGATCTGATGCATGAGAAGGGATAATCCACCACCGTGGAAGAGTCCGACCGTATCCCCGCTATTGGCAAAAAAACCAACGGCCAGCGTTCCAAATAGCCCGTTGAACAAGTGGACCGGAATCGCACCCACTGGGTCGTCCAGCTTCCATCGTTCGAGCAGGAAGGTACCCTCCACAACAATGATGCCGCCAATGGCGCCCACCAGCATGGATTCGAGTGGACCGATAACCGC
>Ga0310121_10006012_pt1 | contig 10285 bp, 10 predicted proteins | sample CB27_Tmax_986_MG_FD_203504 | JGI IMG/M metagenome (GOLD analysis project Ga0310121, IMG submission 203504) | Marine microbial communities from Western Arctic Ocean, Canada - CB27_Tmax_986 | ecosystem: Environmental > Aquatic > Marine > Oceanic | place: Canada: Western Arctic Ocean | collected... | reverse complement strand
AAGTTCTAATTTTATTAGTAATCATGTATTAGTGAGACCTGATTTTTCAATAATCAAGACCCATTCACCCAAATTTGATGATGAAACAATTAACAATAGGTTTTTTTATCAATATAAGATTGCCTTAGATATTCAGAGTATGATAAACCATATACAAAATAATAATCCAAGATTTTTGAATACCAAATAACTTCTAAATTTTCATTTCTTTATATTTATTAGTGAATTAATATATCCAAAATGGAGCTTTGCCTATGATTAAATTAAAAGATTTACTAAATGAGGGAGTGAATGACCCAGGAATATTCAAGGCAGTGTTTCTTGCTGGTGGACCTGGAAGTGGTAAATCATATGTAGCTCATCAATTATTCGGAATCCCCGAAAAAGTCAATGTATCCAAAACTGGTTTAAAAATGGTCAATCAAGATCAAGAATTCGAATACTTGTTAAAGAAATTTTACGGAGAAGATGATATAGATTACCTCGATATCCAGTCATATCCACCTGAATTATTCAAACAACTTACCGACCCTAATTTTGATGATTATAGTGGGTTGAGAAGTAGTGCAAAATATTTAAGTCAAAAGAGAATGGGACAATATTTAAAAGGTCGTTTGGGAGTTATTATAGATGGAACTGGTCATAAGTTTAATGCAGTAAAAAAGCAAAGAAAAGAATTAATAGATATGGGTTATGATACTTATATGGTTTTTGTAACGACTTCATTAGAAGTTGCACAGGAACGAAACGAATTACGACCACGAAGATTACCAGAGGATACGGTAGAAAAATATTGGAAAGAAGTTCAAAATAATTTAGCTTTCTTTCAAGGATTGTTTGGTGGTAGTAACTTTTTAATCGTGGATAATAATAAACATTTAGATCCAGACACCGCAAAGAAAAAATTTAATATGTTGATTAATAAAGGATTAAATGGATTTTTGAATAAACCACTTAAAAGTAAAATAGCTAAAAAATGGGTAAAACAACAAAAACTTGTTCCTAAACAAGATTTAAAACAGATGTTGAAAAAATGATTAAATTAAAAGAATTAATAGACGAAAAGAAATGTGGAATTGGACAAAATCCAGAAGATACTGGATGCGAACCAGCAAGTGGTGGAAAGGGTAAAGAAAAGAAAGATGAACCATTGCCTGGTATAGGTGCGCCGCCACATCCAGATTCACCAAGCCAACAAGGTGGAACTACAAAGGGTCCTCAATCTGATGATGATGCACTAGGAACAGATGCAGCAAGAGAAAGAGCAATAATAGCAGGAGTTCAACAATTAGTTCACGATGATAGAGATGTAGATTTATGTAAAGTGAGTGTTCCTGGATCAAACTTATTTTGTGGAGATAATAAGGGAATACCAAGAGAAGAAATGCCTCAGTTAAAATCCAAACCAAAACCAGGTGGGAAGGCAGATCAAATGGTAACAGATGGTGATTTAGAATTAGATGAAAATGGTGAAGTTAATACAGAAAAATTATTTTTAGAAAAAATAGGAAAAGATGCACCGGAAGAAGTGGTTAAAGTAACCGATTTAAAGGCAACCCAAAATCAACTTGTTGGTAAAAAAGTATCATTATTTTTAAATCAATTACAGAATGGTGATCCAGATTCCGACTTTACTAAGAAATTGAACGAACCAATTATTGTAGCACGGGACCCTGAAACTGGTGAGATGTATATCGTAGATGGTCATCATAGATGGGCAGCTTTAGTAGCACAAGACATAGCAAATGGTGGTGATGGTGATATAGAAATGAAAGTAAAGGTAATAGATGCACCGATAGAGGAAGTAGTAAAACAGGCAAAAGATTTTACTGATGAAATGGGATTAGAAACTAAATCTGGTGATAAGAAAGAAGAAGTAGTACAACCATTTACAGAACTTTATTATAGAATGAAAAATAGATAGATGATAAAATTACTTGACATATTAAATGAGTATTCTCACAACGATGCTTCAACTGGCGGTGCAGAAGCCGGTGAACCAGATACAGGCTGGACAAGTCCACGAAAGAAACGAAAGTTAGGAGTGGATAGTAGTAAACCTGAACCTTGGTTTGAAAAGGGTAGATATACACAACTTGAATTTCCTAAGGCAGATAATCCTTATGATGCAGCAACAGGTCGAGGGGATGATAAGAGTATTCAGAGAGTTCAAGTAATAAAGAGAGTTATCAATACTGGACTCAAATATACAGATTTTTATGATACTATAGCAAGTTGGGATAAATATGGTGGTAAAGATTATTCAGTTGATTATGATAAGGGTGATGTAAAAGATATGATTGGTACACATATTGAAAAAAGAAAAAAACCAGCCAACTTTAAAGGAAAAGAAAGACGTAAATGATTAACTTAAAAAATTTACTAACAGAAGTAGTATGTGGACAATGTTTTCGTTGGGCCTATAGAAAGGTACTCAAGGGTGGCCCATTATTTAACTTAGTTCATGGAACTATTCATGCACCATTCTTAAATAAAAGAATTGATCACGCTTGGGTTGAAACAAAAAAAAGAGTATTTGATTGGCAAAATCATGAAAGTAAAAATAGGAAATATGCATTAGCAAATATAGGATTGTGGGTTGATGTTGATGACAAGACAAAAGTAGAATATTATAGAAAAGGTTTTCCTAAAAAATTATATTATAAAATGACAAAGGCCAAAGTAGATAACAAATATGAAAAAATGGAAGCTGCAATAACTATGATGAAGAATAAACATTTAGGACCTTGGGACTAATGATTAAATTAAAAGATTTATTAACTGAAGTTAAAAATCTAAAACCATACTTTAGAGCAAAACTATGGAAAGATTTTCAAAATGCGGCCAGATATAAAAAGGACAAGTATTTTTATAATGATTTAGTTAAGATAGTAATGAAGTCTAAATTATATCCACACGCAGGTAAAAATGAAATAACATTACACGGTAAGATAGTATTTACAAAAGCATTTGATGATTTTAGAAAAGAGATAAAAGGAGTAACTCCAGATAATACTACTTTTTCAGGTTTAATATTTCACTCACCAAGAGCAAAACGATGGCATTTCAACTATAAGGGTTGGGAGAGATATATAGAAGATTTTACAGAAGCTATGGAAATGTATCGTGATTAGTCTTACAGAACTATTACCAATAAACGAAAGGAACAAAGTATTTTTAAGAGTTCCAAATGATATCAAAAAGATATACAAGTTGTTCAAGAAGAACAAGAAACAACTTTATATTGTTGGTGGGGCAGTGAGAGATGCAATTCTTGGTAAAAGTCCAAAAGACTATGACATGGCAACTGACGCAAAACCAGATGAAGTATTGGCTATCGCGAAGAAAGGTGGATTTAAAACTTTAGAGATTGGTAAATCATTTGGAGTAGTGGTTGTGGGTGGACACGAAATAGCAACATTTAGAAAAGATATAGGGAAAGGTCGTAGACCTGACGCAGTAGACTTTACAGACATCCAAGGTGATATAAAACGTAGAGACTTAACTATCAACGCCCTATTCTACGATATAGGTAGAGAAGAAATAGTTGATTTAGTAGGGGGGTTAGATGATTTAAAGAAAAAATTGGTAAAAACGGTGGGACAGGCTGAATTAAGGTTTGATGAAGATCCACTACGGAAATTACGAGCATTACGATTTAATGCAGCACTTGGTGGAACGATGCACACCGATACATATGCCGCACTAAAGAAAAACCCAAGTTTAAAGGGAGTAAGTAGTGAAAGAATTAGAGAAGAATTTGTGAAGTCAATTATTAAAGCAAAATCACCAAAGAAATATATGAAGTTGTGTGATAAGTTAGGATTTACTAAACAAATATTACCAGGATTAAAAGTAAATAGTCCATACATAAATGAAAATGATTTTATTGTATTTTTAGCTTGGATTTTACGTAAAAATGATGTAAGTTCATTACGGAAATTGAATGGTCTAACCTATTCTAATAATGAGATAGAGAATATTCAATTTTTAAATATATTACAGACTTTTAAACCAGAGAATGTTTATAAAGTTAAAAAGTTTCAAGAAAGAACAACATTGAGTAATAATCAGATTATAAAATGGGGTAAATACATAGGAAACGATTTTAAGAAATTAGTTAAGTTTAAATTATCAGTAAAAGGAAATGACGTTTCTAAAGATTTAAAGGGACCTGAAATAGGAAAAGTAATACAGGCAATGGAGAAAGAGAAATTCCTAAATGAAAATAGTGATAAGGCAAAGTTGTATAAACTTTATACAAAGGCCATGAAAATGATGCCAGGAAGTCCAGCTCAAAAGAAAATTAGTAAGGAAATTGATAAGTTGAGAAAGAAACTTGGAATGAACGAAATAGTTAGTGAACTTCACTTCAATCGTAAAAATACAGCACTTGTATATAGAATTAAGGGTGCTTGGATGATGAAAGTCAAAACCAATACGGCAGTTTATCAAATTGAATTAGATGGTAGAAACAAAAAACAGGCAAAAGAATTTGCTAAAAAATATTTAAAGAGAAAGTTTCCAAAAGTTAAGTTGCATGAAATAGCAGTTCGTCCAAAACCAAAGAAGTTTAAAGATATCTACAATGCGTTACCAAGTGATTTAAGAAAGCGAGTGTTTAATCTAAAAAAATACGACCAAAGACGAGATAAGCATCCTGAAGGTAATGTGTTAAAACATACAATAGCAGTTACGAATAGAGCATTGAAAACTGGTGATATAGATTTTGCACTCGCCGCATTATTCCACGATATAGGTAAAGATGAAACCGCAGGTATTCACCCAAAACATGGATACATTACACATTGGGGACATGAACACGTTTCCGCAAAACTTGTTAAGAAATACGGTAAGTGGATAAAATCAATGGGTGGTAATGTTCTTGATATTTATTGGATGGTAAAACAACATATGAGAATGAAAGTGTTTGATAAAATGAGATGGGAAAAACAAGAGAAAATGAAAAAGTTCAGAGCATTTGGTAAACTCAAAAAATTCTCAAAAGATTTTGATAGAGGTGGACGAAGATGAATATCAATTTAGATAAAGAAATGAAATTATTTATTGAGGCTGCATGTAAAGTAGGACAAAATCCAGATGATACTGGATGTACACCTACTGATGCACCAAAATTTAAAATACCAAAACCTCCTAAATTTAAACCAGGCATGGGCCAATCTAAATTTAAACCAGATCCAGAAAAGTTGAAAAAGGCAGAAAAAGCAGCTGAACGAGAACGTAGATATTTGGATAGAAAATATAAAGACAAAAAAAGAGAACCAAGTATAGTTGATGGTGTAGATGTAATAAGAGACAATGATGATTTAGAGCACTTTTGGTATGAGTTTGATAGTAATGCGAACACCGTTGAAGATATGGATGAATATAATAAGAGGATGGATGAACAATATCAAGAACAAATGTCTAAATTATCCAAAGAAGAACAACAACAAGTAAAAGAAGATGCGGCAAGTTGGAAAAAACTTGGTGGTTATGAGGCAATACAAGAAGCTATAGAAAGTGGTGAAACTTCTGAACAAGAAATACGAGATAGAAATGAAAGAATGAGTGAAAGGGCCCACCAGACTGTAACGAAGGTAGAACAACCAATAGAAAGGGGGATATCGATACCTGCATCAGATGTTGATGAATTTATGGAACGAATTGTAGTGGGTGAAGATATTGAAATACCAGATGATAGTGGCCATGGTTCAAGTGGTTTTAGTATAGACAAAGAAAAGGCAAGATATTTTAGTAGATTTGAAAATGAAAATGAAACAAAAACTTCAATCGTAATTCGAATACTACCTAATTCTAAAGGTGAAGTTAGAGGATTATTTATTGATGGTGAACCTGGAACTGAATTTGAAGAAGGAGAGATAATACGAAGTTCTAAGTCAAAGGCAAAAGTAGTTTCGGTAGAAAAAGTAAAATATCCAGGTGGAAAGTTGGTAATAATCATTACTTTACAAGAACCAGAGGATTTATCAGAAGTAGTTTTTAAAGAAGCTAAAGAAGAAAAAGAAGATATATTATCAAAGAAATATTTAGAAGGCCCATTAAATCCAGAACCACGAGGTGATATAAAAGAAGTATCTAAAAAACAATTAGAAGAATGTATTGCAATAGCATCAATGTTTGGTAATGATATGATTATCGGTAAAAACCGAGATAGAAATTATAATCCAAATCTAAAAGTAGTTAGGGAACTAACTGGTTATGGTGTAGAGTTATGCTATGTGGTAGATCAAGATACAGATTGGTCTGAAGGAATGAATTCTCACGGAATCGGTTTGGTAAATTCTGCATTATTCGTAAAACGAGATGAGAAAGATTTTGATAAGTCAAAAAAGAAATTGGCCCAATCTAAAGATGGTGCAAGAATTAGAGAGGCACTTGCAAAAACAACTTTACACGATGTTGTAAAATCTTTAGTATCATATCATGGTGGGATTAAAGGTCATACTTTAGTTGGTGATGGTAAAAAACTTGTAATAATAGAAAATACGAGTAGAGTTAAACCCGTAGTAAAAATAAAAGATTTAAGTAAAGAGCCAATAGTGAGAACTAATCATGGAATAGAACATACTGAACAAGGTTATCAAAGAGGTGCCGATAAATTATCTTCAGAATTAAGATTGATGAATGCGTTGAATGTTCTTCATCAGACACCACATTATAAAGAATTGTTTCCTGCGTTCTATAACCATAAACAAGATAAGGGACCTAAATACGATTTAGTTAGAGCACAGAATAAATTATGGACTTCAAGTCAGTTACTTATGAATTTAAATAAGAGGGAAATGATACTTTATCTCGTTCCAGGGGCAGTAACGTTTCTTGGAATAGAAAATAAACTTCCAAATGATTACGAGTCCAAACTCAGTTTTATTGTAAAGGAATATGAACATACTCCAGAAGAAAAATACAAACAATTTGTTCCAACTACGAAAAAACCTAAATATAGTGCACTTGTAGGGGAACTTGTAAATCCAATTTTAAAAGAACATAAAATAGAACAAATTAATGAGGCAGGTGAAAATTGGTTTTGGCCACGAACTAAATTAGAGTATATAGAAGGTTCGGGATATGATTCATTAAAGAGAGCAAAAAGTACATCTCGTTCAATTAAGGGATGGGGAAAAAGAGAACAAAGAGAAGTTGTAGAAACAATGTATAATAGAGCTAAATATCATGATTCTAAAACAAGAGGTATAAGGAGTGCAGAGAGATTTTTTGAACAATGGTTAGCTGAATTAGATTCCAAAAAGATTAAAAAAGTTGTTGGTATTTATGGTGGTAGATATCAACCATTTGGTCCACATCACAAAAAAACCTTTGAGTGGTTAAAGAAAAAAGTAGATGTTGCATACATCACCACATCAAACATTAAAAAACCACCTAAACATCCATTTAATTATAGAGAAAAAGTTCGTCATATGACTAAAATGGGGATTTCTAAAAATAGTATTATAAATGAAAGAAGTCCATTAAGAGCAGAAAAAACGCTAAAAAAATACGATTCTGACACCACTGCCGTGATATATATAGTCGGAGAAAAGGATGTCGGAAGATTGAGTGGTGGTAAGAAAAAAAGTGGTGGTTTATCATATTTCCAAGATTATAAAAAGAATAAAAATAATTTAAAGGGATATGAAGAACACGGATATTTTATGACTGCACCACACGTTAGTGTTAAAGTTGGTGGAAAAGAGGTTAGTGGAACTGTAATGAGAAATTTATTAGATCCAAATACAGACCCAAAACCAACACCAGAACTTTTTAAAGAGGCATTTGGTTATTACGATGAAGGTATTTTTATGATGATGGTTAATAAGTTTGGAAAATTATCTGAAGAAGGAATTACTGAAGCAACTGGTGGAAAACTTATAGCAGCAAGAAATAAAGGACATTTGAGAAATGGTGGTGAAACTGCTTTGGACGCGAATGGAATAATATCAAAATTTAAAGGTAGAGGGGACATTGAGGATGCGTTTAAGTTTGCCGTACAGGATTTAGAAAAGGCCATTGGTAAATTATCTGATAAACAACGAAACAAAATATTCAAGAATGGTAAGGCTTGGATGAATTTAGAGGTTATGTGGCCTAAATCAGCAAATGTGATAAATTATGATAAAGCAGAGATTGTATTTCACGGAGCACTTGAATATGATGATAGTGGAAATGCAGTAGGTGAGGTAAAAGGTAGTGCAAGAATGTTGGCTGGTATGATTAAACAAGTTAATCAAAATATACAGAAACATTATAAGATAGGAAAACCAAATTTCCTTACAGTTCCTAAACATCAAGATTTTGACAAGAAGAAACAGTATTTTGTAAATAAATTAAATAAATTACAGAGAGAATATAAATTAAAAGATAACGATACATTAGCACTTTACCATCAAAAGTTTTGGGAAGATTTTATTAAACAAGGTGAAGGTATGTATACATCTGGAATACCCAATAAAGTAGAGAAAAAACTCGTTAAACGATGGGCATTTTTTGATAAGAGTTATAAGATAGCTACAATCAAAAAGGATTTGGAAAAATACCCAGCATTTTTAGAATGGGTTTTGGGTGTAGATAAACAAGATCATGCAGCAATAGTTAAAGAAAATATGAAACCATTTGAAAAACTATTTTTTGAACTTGGTGCAGAAATAATGAAAAATGTAAGTGGTTGGTTAGCAGCAAGTCCAGATGCTACGGTTGCAAGAGTGAAAAAACAATTAGATGCGGCCATTCAAGATGTTAGAAGTGGTAAAGATTTGAAAAAACTTAATAAATTAACATTACAATTAGATAAATTGAAGTCAATAGGTGGATTAGACTCGATTGTTCCAAGTGAGGGAATAGTTTTTAAATATAATGGTAAAACATTTAAATTTACAGGGGCATTCGCTCCAATTAACCAAATAACAGGTTTAATGACCTTTTAGGAGTAGTTATGAACGAACACCAAAGACACGTCAAGGCAAGACAGGATATTATGAAGGGCAATACACCAGAAAAACGAATTTTTGTCCAAATGGAAGATTTAGAGGAAAAGAAGAAACGAGAGGATGAGATAAGGGCTGAAAGAGAACTAAAAAATGACCGAATGGACGCTTTAAAGGAAACAAGGACTCCTTGGTTTTGTCCAGAGTGTAAAAAGATCATGAAGAAAAAATTAGATGACAAAATGTATAGATTATACAATCAATGTTTTGATTGTCAAATTGAATTTGAGAATAAACTTCGTATTGATGGAAAATACGATGAGTGGGAACAAAAAAAGATGTTAAATAATGAACTTTCTTATATAAGAGACCAAATTGAGAGTATAGAAGATTGGAAAGAAGAAGCTTCCAAACCATTAGAGGTTTTTGACCAAGTTGGTGTTAAAGATATAGAATTACAAACAGAAAAGTGGAGTCAAAATACAGAACAAGTTAAGAAAATGTCTAACGAAGCTCTTGAAGAATTAAATAAAATGAAAACAGAGGCCGAAGAAAAACTCAATAGTTTAGAAGTTTAATATTTATAGATGTGTCAATGTATATTGGAGAAATTAAGTGATTAAATTAAAAGATTTATTATCAGAAGCTAAAAGATACAAACTTGGTGATTCGTGGAGTAAAGATTTTGATTATGAAGGTATGCTGAAATGGGGTATGAGTGTAGATTGGAGAATGGATGAAGAAAGATTATTATTGCTACATCATTCTCTTGAAGATGTGAATTATCATAATATAGCTGTTCCGCTTTGGGATGCAATGGTCGCATTGAAAACAGATAAGAAATCAAAAGCTAAATCACTTTTGAAAAAAGTTAATAAACTTTCTAAAAAGGAATATCGGGGATGATTAAATTAAAAAAAATATTAGAAGAAAAAGTAGATATTTCAGATATTTCATGGAATCACCAAAAATTGTTAAAAGTGGGTGGTGATTATATACATAAGACTCGTGATGGAAAACTTTGGTATGAACTTCAAGATGATATTAATAAAAGTAAGAACAGAACTTTAATTAAATATTTTAAAGAATATGATAAAGCTCGTCTCAAACTTCAACATGCTGGTGCAATGTTAACCAGAGCATTTAACTTGGAAAAGAGATGATTAAATTAAAAGAACTATTAGTAGAAGCTAAAAAAGCAAAACCTGGTGATTATACACATTATCATAAGCAAATAGTTACAGGACTAAAAGCTAGAGGTAACGAACATAAACTTAAATATGGTTCAATGTCACAACAAACATTTGATATGAGAGATTTTTCAGCTCGTAGCAGTGGAA
>Ga0310121_10006010_pt1 | contig 10286 bp, 10 predicted proteins | sample CB27_Tmax_986_MG_FD_203504 | JGI IMG/M metagenome (GOLD analysis project Ga0310121, IMG submission 203504) | Marine microbial communities from Western Arctic Ocean, Canada - CB27_Tmax_986 | ecosystem: Environmental > Aquatic > Marine > Oceanic | place: Canada: Western Arctic Ocean | collected... | reverse complement strand
CCGTCACCTCAGCTCGCCCGCGAGATCCTCGCAGAGATCCAGGAGTACTCGCGCCCATTCGGGACAGAGATAGCGATCGAGGTCGATGAGCTTTCGCGAGTCGTCGGCGTGATCCGTGTCTCACCATCCGCAACGACGCCAGTTGGCGAAGGCCTGCGCGATACCTTTGGTAATTGACCCGAGGGGAGGCTCCCGTGTCCTGGCCGAACCGAAGATCCAGGTATGACCCCTCGAACGATCCCATTCGACTCCCCCCGAGATAGAAACCCCATCTAAGGTGAGACCTGTTCGGCCTCTCCCCTGCCAGCTCATTGGGGTGTGTGTGCTGGCGATGCTCGGCTGGCCCAGGGCGGGCGCCGGGGCCCAAGACACGTCGGAGTTCGTTACGAACCGGGGCATGGCGCTTCCGCGTGGCGTTGTTATTGATGGTCCGCCGCCGCCCCTTCCTCCCGCGACGATGTCGCGAGACGCGGATAATCGCGTGACCGTGAGGGCCCTCCGCGTCAGTGTGCCGTTGGCCCTCGACGGCCGCCTGGACGAGGCGGTCTACGCCGCACCCCCCATCACCGGATTCTTCCAGGCGGCGCCCGACGAGGGCGAGCCAGCGACCGAGGAGACTGAAGCGTGGGTGTCCTTCGACGAGGAGAATGTCTACGTGTCGGCGCGCGTCTGGGATTCGGCACCTGAGTCCGAGTGGATTGCGAACGAGATGCGACGGAACGGGACTTCGCTCCCTAATAACGACAGTTTCGGGGTCGTTCTGGACACTTTCTACGATCGGCGAAACGGCTACTTCTTCTATACCAACGCTTTGGGCGCCCGAGCCGACCGGTACTTCACCGATGAGGGTAACAGCACCAACAGAGATCTTCTCCCGGTATGGAATGTGAGGACGGGTCGGTTTGACGGTGGCTGGACCGTGGAAATGGCAATCCCGTTCCGATCCCTGCGATATGAGCCGGGAGCGGCGCAGGTCTGGGGCATTCAGCTACGCCGAGGTATTCGGCGGAAGAACGAGTGGGCGTTCCTTTCTCCGGTGCCTATTTCCGCGGTGCCGGGTCGCCCCCAGAGTGGCACCCGTCGGGTATCGCTGGCTGGCACGCTCGTTGGTATTGAGGCTCCGCCAGCAGCCAGGAATCTGGAGCTGCTGCCATACGGGATCTATGCGCTGACGACGGACAGGACGAGCGACCCGCAGGTCTCGAACGATAGCGCAACGGACTGGGGGATCGATCTCAAATTTGGCATCACGGAAAGCGTGACTGCCGACTTGACCTACAACACGGACTTCGCGCAGGTCGAGGTCGACGAGCAGCAGGTCAACCTGACGCGGTTCCCGCTACTTTTCCCGGAGAAGCGGCAGTTCTTTCAGGAAGGTAGAGGGATCTTCGATTTCGGCGGGACCGTGGGCGGAAGCGGCGGTGGGGGCGGGGGCGGCACCCCAACCCTCTTCTTCAGCCGTCGGATCGGGCTGCAGAGTGGACAGCCGGTGCCGATCCAGGGCGGCCTCCGGGTGACGGGCAAGATTGGAAGGTTCAACGTCGGGGGCCTGAACGTTCAGACCGACGACCTTGGGTCGCTCGGAGTAGAAGCCACAAACTTCACGGTGGTTCGCGTCAAGCGCGACCTCCTGCGGCGCAGCCGGATCGGCGCGCTTTTTGCGAGGAGATCCGTCTCCACGGTGGGCGAGGGGTCGAATGAAACCTACGGGGTCGACGCAGCCTTCTCGCTTTACGACAACGTCGACTTCGGTGCCTATTGGTCCCGTACCCATACGCCGGGGCTAGAAGGTGACGACCATAGTTACCAGGCCCAGTTCAACTACAATCCAGACCGCTACGGCTTCCAGGTGAGTCACCTACTGGTCGGCGATAGCTTCAATCCAGAGGTGGGCTTCCTCCGGCGGGATGACTTCCGCCGCACCTTCGCCGCTGCGTACTTCAGTCCGCGACCCGCCTCGATCCAGGTCGTCCGGCAGTTCGCCTTGCGGGCTGATTTCAACTACATCGAGAACGGCTCGGGCTTCGTCGAGACTCGCGAAGCCCGGTCGAGCTTCAGTACCGAGTTTGAAAACAGTGACATCTTCAGCGTCGACATGGCGAGCACGTATGAGCGGCTCGTGCAACCCTTTGAGATCCACACCTACGCCACGATTCCGCCTGGCCGCTATGAGTTCACCGACGTAACACTGGGCTATCTCTTGGGCGGGCAGCGCCGGGCCAGCGGCCGATTATCCATTCAGTTAGGCGAGTTCTTCGACGGTAACCTCAGGTCGCTGGGCTTCTCGGCGGGCAGGATCGAGGTCATGCCGCAGTTTTCTCTGGAGCCCAGCGCGTCTGTCAACCGGGTCGAGCTCCCACAGGGCTCCTTCACGACCACAGTTCTCCGAGCCCGAGCCAATTACAGCTTCACACCCCGCATGTTTGTCAGTGGGCTGTTCCAGTACAGCTCAGGCACCGAAACGTTGAGCACGAACCTGCGCCTCCGCTGGGAGTACAGTCCTGGTAGCGAGCTCTTCATCGTCTATACCGACGAGCGCACAACGGTGGGGCCACGCTCTCCCGCGCTCGCGAACCACGCGCTCGTCGTGAAGTTCAACCACCTGCTTCGCTTCTGACTATCAAGACCCGGGGCCCACATCCTACCCCGGCTTGGGTCAATCCAACCGTCGTACACGGTTCGGGCGCTCGCTAATCACACCCCGTCACACTCAAACCCCTCGCGCGTGTAAGGCACCTAGCGTGTCAATTTCTCACATCGGGTGATCGGGATGGGCCGAATCCGGTCAACTAAACACGTCGTGCGCTTGCCAGCTTGCCCCTCCTGCACCGTCCGGGTACTGTGCTGGGACGCACCAGGAGCTTTGAGGGAATCTGACACGCGAGTTCGATCCGGAATCGCCTCGAAGGTGTAGCACTCTCAAGCATTCTTGGGCACACTCACATAGGAGACGTTTACCATGAGACGTGGAATCCTGCTAGGACTGGCTCTGACAGCGCTGCCTTACGCTCTCAGCGCCCAGTCGGTTGACCAGCAGATCGCTGCTGCGGTACTGGCCGCTCCGGACAACCTCAAGGATGAGGCTGCCGTCGTCACCTTCGACAGCAACGGCTTGATCGACGTGATTCGAGAGGGTTCTAATGGGCTGATGTGCTGGGATAGCTCGAACGAGCCGGGGCGCCAAGGAAATTGGACCTCTCAGTGCACAAGCGAGTTGAACCGAGCACGGGTGCAGCAGAACCATCAGTTCTCCCATCGGGCCGCGACTCCTGAAGACATCCAGGCGTTGTTTGACGAGGCGGAACTCGACGGGAGTAGGGAGGTGGGTGCCTACGGCACGATGTATTACCATTGGCGAGGGGACGCCGATACCGGCGGCTCGCACACGAACATCGCGGTCCCCTTTGCGACGGAGGATAATTCCGGGATCCCGGAGGGGCGGCGAAGCGACGCAATGTGGATTATGGGCGCGGGAAGTTCCGGTGCCCACCTGATGATCCCAGGGTTCTAGAGTCTCCTCTCAGAGCCGACTCGAGTGGGGCCCCCCAACGCGCAGGGGGGCCCTATTTCTTTTCTGCCTTACCCCTTCGCAAGGGGCTTGTCCCTGTGACTCTGGCACACAGCCGGCTCACACTGGGGGATGTGCGTAGAGCTCGGTTGCACAGCACGCGCGCGACCCGCTGATTCCACGCGTTCCCAGTCGCTCCAGCGTGAGAATCTTCTACCTGTTGGTCAGGCTGCTCCTGACCGGCTTCGGGGGGGGGGGATCGGTGGCAGTGTTCCGGAACGCCCGTACTTTGCGGGCCGAGTAGCAAGGGTCATCTTATAGCCATAGAGCGGCGGCCCGCACCTCGCTATACTTAGGACTCCGCCTCCCGACCCCGCTCGAGACACAGAGAATACGACAAATGACCGAACCCAACGTTGCTGCCCGTTCTCCGATTGCTGCAGATCTCGTGGAGGGGACCGAATACCTTTGGTGCGCGTGCGGACGATCCGAGAACCAGCCTTTTTGCGATGGCTCGCATCGAGGCACTCCGTTCACACCGTTGGCCTTCACCGCTGGGGAGAGCGCAGAGGCCCGGTTGTGTCGATGTAAGCGGTCGGGTAACAAGCCGTATTGCGATGGCATCCACGCCCGGTTGGATGAAGCGGGGAACGCTCCGGGTGCAACGAACGACTGAGACGCCCAACCACGCCCCGAAGTAACGCCGGAAGAGCCGACTGTGGTGCGGATCCACGATCTGGCCAGGCACGGACTCGCCCGCATGTGCAAGACGAACAACTGCCCCTCCGGTATTGCGACCCCAAAACCAGGGCTACGGCACAGGCTCAAGGTGGACGAGGTGGTCAGTCGACTGGCGTGATTCCTGCTCGCCTTGAACGACCTGATTAAGGTGTTGGCCCGTGCTTGCGGGCATCAGCACGTCCGCGGATTCAACCCCGACGATCTTTCCACGTTGCAGAAGGAAATGGCGGAACTCAGCGGGGTGACTTTATCCGGGGTCGGGTAGGTGGATCGTCTCCGTGTGAGTCTGGGTGCCCCTTGCTACCCGTCCCCTGAGAGTGCAATCTGCGTGAGTTGCACCGGACCGACGGATCTTAAACAATGGCCGTCGTTGCTCAGTTTGAGTCCTTTCGTTTGAAAGGTAGGAGGCCGTCGATGCACGTGCGTATGAGGCTCTTGGCGGTCCTTTTGTTTTCCCCCCCCGTCGCCTTCTTGGGTACAGCAATCGAGGCTCAGCAGTCGCCAGCACTAACCCATCTGGGGCATGTAACTACCGGGTTTGGTGGGACGCCCGGTGGCAGTGGCCTCGCGGTGACGACGGCGCGGGAAGTCAGCCTAGCGATGATGCACGCCAACCTTGCCGCAGGGGACCTCTCCGATCTGGGCAACATGCAGACCCATTCGGGGCACGTCCTGCACCTGATCAGCCCAGAGGAAGGGGCCCAGGGGCCTGGACTCGGCTTCGGCGTGATTCCTGGGATCGAGGGCATCACGCGTCACATAGAGCTGGCCGCAAACGCGGACGGAGCGTCGGAGATCCTGAGGACCCACAGCGGGCATGTAGTCCAGGCCGGCCGTGCTGTGACATCCCGCGCTGCGCAGATCGCCGGGCTCGCTCGACAGGTTCAGGCAGCGGGGACGGCTACAGAGGCAGCTCGCCTCGTTGAGCAGATGCGGAGTCTGGCCCTTGAGCTGAACACCGGCTCAGACGCAAACGGCAGTGGAGGGCTCGATTTAGACGGGATCGAGGGAGGCCTTGGGCAGCTAGAAGACCATCTCTACCTGAGTCTAGAGGGCGAGATGCTGCCCCGAGTCCTGCGGTAGCGGTAGCCCGGGTGCGGCAGTCGCTTGAGCCAACCGGCCCGTAGTTCAGATCTCCGGAACGTACTTCTCTAGCATCCGCCGCCGGACGGTTGCCCCGAAAACGTTGCCGTCAGAGTCGACCCCCACCCCTTCTGCACCGCTGTGGGAGATTGTCGTCGGCTCGAGGTCTCTGATGAAGTAGTCTACCGAACCGTCCCGGGCACTTCCAATGCGAATTCCCTTCATCCACCCAGGGTTGTGGAAGTCGTAGGATTCTGAGTCCGCCACATAAATCCGATCATCGGGGGTGATCGCGATCCCGCTAGGTCGCCCGAACTGGTACCAGAGATCCAGGAACTTGCCCTCCTGGTCGAAGATCTGGATTCGGTTGTTATGCCGATCCCCTACGAACAGGCGGCCCTGGGAATCGAAGGCTAGAGCATGTGGTGTCCTGAAGTCCCCGGGGGCCGTACCGAACTCTCCGAAAGACATGATAAAAGTGCCGTCAGGTGCCCACTTGGAGACTCGGTGTGCAACGGTCGAGTCATCATTGGAGTGACCCTCCGCGACGAATATGTCTCCATTCGCGGCTATGGCTACCGCGGTTGGTTGGGAGAGATTGTTCGGCGGGTCTCCCTGCACATCCCGCTCGCCCAACGTGAGCATAAGTTCTCCCTCGAGGGAGAACTTGAAGACCTGGTGGTTCCGCTGATCAGTCGCCCAAACGTACCCTTCGGGGTCTACGGAGAAGCCATGAGGAAAGTCGAAGAGGCCAGACCCCCACGTCTTCAGGAGATTCCCTTCGCGGTCGAAGCTCACTAGCGGCGGATTATCACTCCCGGTGCACGAGTTCCGGATGCATCGGGTCAGCGCGTAGTAATTGCCATCAGGACCCTCACCAAACCCAATGAATGAGGCCCTGCCGTCGTAATCGCCGGGCTCGTAGGGACCGGTCGGGAGCTCTCCCCACGGATGGACTCGCTGATATGGGTTGGGGAGATCGTTCACCGGCGCAACGAGTCTCTGATCTGGGTAGTCCATCAGGCGGTCGGTGCCGTCACCACCGGGCGTGGCGTTCCCTCCCATGTCTGACCCCGAGCACCCCGACACTCCGGACAGAACCGCCGCGATCGCGACGATCGCCCAAGACTTCAGGATTACGCCTAGTAAATCAGACATCACGGGCCGCACCTCATGAGGAAGGTTTGCCTGTAACCTCGCTCGCCGACAGATAATCCGGAGTGATCGGCGAGGCGGTTTTAGCTTAGGAAGCCGTCCCCGCCACGGCAAGGTTGTGGTCACGGTCTCGTTGGTTGCGAGCGTGACGTAGGATGTTTACCCGGCTTGGCCGAAGGTGTAATAAAGGTTTGCATTCCCGGCCCAGCATGGCTGACTGTAGGAAATCCTGGAGGGCGGGTATGGATCTCAGATCACGACACCCCGGAGCCCGCACCTGGCCTCCGAGTCGCCAGACCTCCGCCTCCCTCGACGTATCGTTGGCCCCGGCCGAGCGATCCAAGAATCACCAGCATCGGCGCAGTCCTTCGGAGGTATGGACTCGACGAGCTTCCGCAGCTAATAAACGTATTGGTGAGAGACATGAACGTCGTGGGCCCACGGCCGGAGCAGCCGGAAATCTTTCTCCACCTCCGCCCAAGGGTCGACGGGTTCACCGAGCGGCAGCGGGTGCTCCCGGGCATCACCGGCTGGGCGCAGGTGGACCAGATGTACGACCAGTGCCTCGATGACGTGCGGCGAAAGGTGGGCCTCGATCTTGGGTATTCCAACGCCGCGCCGCGTTAGAGGACCTGATAATCATGGCACGGACGCTGCCCGTGATGATAAGGAAGTGGGGGGCACACTAACAGACACTTGAGGAAAGGTGTCGAAACCGTCCCGGCATTCACGGCGCCGGCGGGTAGAAATGTTGCCTTGGATCGTGACCGGGGGCTATCTGGTCGGCGTGATCGGCGCCAGTTTGGCGCTATGTGCTCGGCTCAGGGTCGCTTCGCCTGAGCAAGAGCTCGCTCATCGTAAGCGGATGTACGAAGAAGCAGTTCGAGGGGACCACAGGCTTGCCAGAACAGACGTGGAGACTCGATCTCTACCAGAAACACACGCGAGACGTCAGTGAGCTCAGTGCTCCAGTGGTGCAGCTCCTCAGTCCCAAGGCCGGGGAACGGATTCTCGATCTCGGGTGCGGTCACGGGGTCCTTACGAAGGCTCTCCAAGCTATAGGTTGTGAGGTGGTAGGCGTGGACTCCAGTCCTGAGCTCGTCGCTGCGGCCCAGGGCCTGGGGTTGACGGTGCTCGAACAGGATGCGGAACGGATCGACTTCCGCGACGAATTCGACGCGGTCTTCAGCAACGCCGCGTTGCACTGGATGAGGGATCCGGATCCGGTGATCGAGAACGTGTTCCGTGCGTTGCGCTCGAGGGGGCGCTTCGTCGCCGAATGCGGTGGCCACGGGAATGTGGAGACGCTCAGAACCGCACTCGTCGAAGAGCTCGAACGCCGGGGGTTGGACGGACGGGTAGCTGATCCGTGGTATTTTCCTACGGCAACGGACTACGGTAATCGTCTGCGCAGCGCAGGTTTCGAGGTTGCGCAAATCGAATTGATACCCCGCCCGACTCCTCTTCTGGGCGATATTCTAGGATGGTTAGAAACCTTCGCCACGAGTTTCACTTCTATGCTGTCCGTGGATCAGCGACGGGCCTACCTCGACGACGTTCGTGCACGCGTGGAGCCGCGACTTAGTGATTCGAATGGAAACTGGTTTGTTGACTACGTACGCCTCAGATTCGAAGCTTGGCGGCCAGCGTTTCCGGTCATATCGAAGTAATTATACAAAGAGAGCGGAACAAAGGATGTCCGTGACCTTGCGGTCGGCTGCACCGGAACGGTAAGGTCCAAGCGATGCGTCCACCGGTTGTTTCCCCGGTTTATCTAAGCCAGGCGAGAGGTAGATAGCAATTCTGTTGAAGATCCGGTGGGATATTAAGGAGGGCAGTGAAGGAGCCTTCAGACACAATCATGAGCAGCTCTGTACCGTCATGAGCGAGGACCATCCGGGTGTCATTGCGTACCACGTCGATTACCCCGAGCCTGGGGTCAGTGAGTGGGTTGAGATATACGCCAACAAAGATGTCTTCAGGGCCCATCTTGCCAACGAGAAGGTACAGGCTCCACTTGGAGAGATCATTGGTGTCTGCGACAAGATTACCTGCCGGTGTTGGGGAGACCCTGACGCGGCGTCGAAGGATATCCTCGCCGGCTTCGGGGCCGGCGTACCACGAGACCGGGGGCGCAGCGTTATCCGTGAACCCGGCGGCAGACCGGACCTCTCTGACCTAAAGATGTTGGTCCGTGCGTTGCCCCGGGTGGGCGAGGTGCTGACGGAGGCGACATAAAGCTTTGGGTTGACGGGGACGCCGCTCCGCGAGACGTGAAGGAGATCGTCTTCCGCAGCGCCCTTCGGCTCGAGATCGAGGCCGTGCTTGTGGCCAGCCAGCGGCTACCCCTGCCCGCCAATAACCGGTTTGCGAGCGTCGTCCGTGTGGATGTCGGCCCTGACGAAGCGGATAATTACATCGCGGAACACGCTGAGCCGGGGGACATCGCCGTTACGGCAGATATTCCGCTAGCGTCGCGCCTCGTCGGTAAGGGTGTCCTAACCCTCGATCCCCGAGGAACTGAGTACTCGAGGGAGAATATCGGCGAGCGCCTATCCGTTCGAGACTTCATGGAACAGGTCCGCCTGACCGGCGTCGACACGGGAGGACCCGGGGCATACGGTCAGAGGGACAAGCAATCCTTCGCGAACGCGTTGGACCGAACGCTGACGCGCCTAGGGCGGCCTGGCTGATCCTAATCGCCACCCAGAGCCCGTGGACCCGGTGCCTGAGGGGAAGGGTAGGGAGCTTTGCAAGATGCGCGACCACGTGAGCCTCGCACAGCCAAGTGGAGGTACCAACCTATGAGAATGTGGCGTCTGACGCTCTGTCTGATCCTCACTGGCTGCGCATCGGCGTCCGGGGATAATCCATTTGGTTCGGGGGCCGGAGGCGGGCGGGGCTTCGCTCGGAGTTCAGGGCCTGTCGAGGTATTGGCGATAAGCAACGCGTTCGCCGACATGCATCTCTACGTCGTTCAAGATGGGGGACGCCGGCAATCGCTCGGGATGCTGATGGGCCTCACCCGGTACACGTTCGTTCTTCCCCGAACAATCTCCAGAAGGGAGATTCGGATCCTGGCAGAGCCGATCGGGGGATTCGACCGCTATGTGACGCCGATCCTACTCGTGTATGCTGGCCAGAGAATCCGCCTCCAGCTCCAGAACAACCTGGTGTTGTCTTCCGCGTGGGTGGAGGACATCTACGAGGGAGAGGAGGAGGAGCCACAGAACTGACCGTGGCGCTCAGGCCGGAGTGGGCTAGAGAGTAAGACCCGTCACCTCGCCAGGTCGAATTGGCGTGTGAACTTGATCACGAAGGTCCGCTCTGGCGCCTCAAGCGCATTCCTCGGGAGCAGGCCGGATACTCCGACGATATCCATCGTCTGTCGTTCGTTGTATACGAGAAACAGCCCCGTCCCCGCCGTATCAAGCCAGCCAAAGCGGATGTTGCCCGACCAGATCCCGGTCTGATCGCTGTACTGAATCAGGTACTGGACAAAGATGCTCGGGGTGAATGCGTATCTCACGTTCATCCGGCTCAAGGTGGTGTTGTAGTCACCTTCTTCCAGCCGGATGCGGTTGTGCGTGACGCTGACGCCGGCGGTGAGGATGGCGCCCTGCCGGTACGTGAGTCCCGCGGATCCACCGACGCGGTCCCCGCTTAAGAAGGTGCCGATGTCATAGCGACCGCTAACGGAAAAAGGGGCGGCCCGGTTCGTATTGTAGTTTCCATACGAGGCCCATCCGGTGTAGCTACCCGCGGGCACGACGATGTCCGTGCCACGGATGGCAAACGG
>Ga0310121_10006007_pt1 | contig 10287 bp, 9 predicted proteins | sample CB27_Tmax_986_MG_FD_203504 | JGI IMG/M metagenome (GOLD analysis project Ga0310121, IMG submission 203504) | Marine microbial communities from Western Arctic Ocean, Canada - CB27_Tmax_986 | ecosystem: Environmental > Aquatic > Marine > Oceanic | place: Canada: Western Arctic Ocean | collected... | reverse complement strand
AGGAAGGGGAACGATTCGCAGGTCATGGAAGGGACTCCCCCCCCACCCGATGATTCTCAAAATCTGTGCGGGACGGCTTCGGAAATACCAGCCCCGCCCGAACCTCCCCAGCGCGAGCCGCAAGGTCCCACACGTACACTGCGTCTAGGTTTCTCAAAGACCGGCGTGGCGAGGTGGTTATCTCAACTGGATCTCCAGCGCACACTGATCCAGACCCTCCGCCGGGCCGAGATGCCGCTGGCTACCTCTCAAGGCTTCAATCCGCGCCCAAAAATTTCCTTTGCAATGGCGCTCCCGGTAGGTCCGGAATGTCTGGCTGAATGGATTGATGTTGAATTGAGAGAGGAGGTTGGGATTACCGATGCGGAGATCGATTTCCTTTTGGCGCGTTTGAATGGCGTGGCTCCGCCCGGTATCGGGTTTATCGAAGCGGACTGGATCGAGGCAGGCACTCCCTCGTTGACCGAGTCCGCCACGGGACTAGAGGCGGAGGTGCGCTGGGTTCCTGAGACACCCAATATCGACGACATGTTTACATCCCTCTCGGAAGGGATTGAGCGGTGGAAAGGGGGCGAATCCCTCGTGGTCGAGCGCAAGCGGCCAAACAAACCCACCAAACGGATGGATTTGGCCCCCTTCATTTCAGAGATTCGACTCCAGGATGTGGAGGGTCTGCCCCTCCTTTCCCTATCCCTCTCGGTCGACCAGGGACGCACGGCGCGCCCGGAGGAGGTCGCCGCCGCGCTCATCGCCTCGGACATAGCCGATCCCATCTACATGGACGTTCGCCGCAACCGATTGATCCTCGCGGACCATTGCGTCGGTGCTCTCTAACGTGGCCAGCGTCCGAGCGGCGTTCACGCTTCTCCTATCTGCAACCCTGACGCTTACATCCGTGGCTGCCGAAAAAGATCACGTTGTTGTTTACACATCGGTGGACGAGATCCTTTCGGCGGAAATTTTCAATAGGATCGAGGAACAGACCGGCCTGGATATCCGTCCTGTCTACGACAGCGAGGCGACCAAAACGACAGGACTGTACCTGCGTTTGATCGAAGAGAAGAACAGGCCGCGGGCCGATGTGTTCTGGAACTCGGAGTTCTCGCGAACCCTCCTGCTGAAGAAAGAGGGCGTACTCGCTCGACATGACTCCGAAGCAGTTCGTTCGATCCCGGAGAAATACCGCGACTCGGAGGGATACTGGACCGGTCTCTCCCTCCGCGCTCGCGTCCTGGCGTATAATAGTGATCTGCTTTCAGCCTCCGATGTTCCAAGGAGTGCGACTGAACTCCTCGACCCGAAATGGAAAGGCAAGATTGCCTGGGCAAACCCCATGTTCGGAACAACAGGAACTCACTGCGGTGCTCTGCTCGCAGTGTTAGGCGAGGGTGTGTTCACAAACCTAGTTGGGAGTTGGGCCGATCAATTTCACGAGCTGCCCAGCAACGGCCAAGTGGCAAATTTCGTAGCGCGCGGTACCTTCCCACTGGGAATAACCGACACCGACGATGTCTGGCGGCTGCGTGCGAGCGGAAGACCCATCGACCACGTACCCTTCGACTTTGACGGACGCGGAACACTGCTCATTCCCAACACGGTCGCGCTAATAAAAGGAGCCCCGAACGAAGGCCCTGGTCGAAGGTTCATCGACGCCCTCTTCGATCCGCAAGTCGAACGATTCCTGGCCTTTTCGACCTCCCGCCAACTCCCCGTCCGCCCCGATGTGGAAATCCCGGATGAACTGGAGCCCTGGCGTTCAGTGCCATCGTTGGACGTCCGTTATGAGGACGTTGCAGAAAATGTCGATCAGGCACTCAAAATTACGCGCAAAATTCTCCTGAAATAGACGATAGCTTCTCGATCCTTCTGACTCCAAATCTTCTTTTGGGATATACTATTGTAAGGGGTTTGCTTACTGATCTTTTCAGTAAGCAAAAATGGGAAACCTAAGGAAACTGAGAGTCCGGTCGTGATTGCGCACACGAAAACAAGATCCCAAAAGAACCCCTCTCATCAGTTGTCAAGAACTTGGTGGTTGAATACTTGGGCGTCCGCGTTGACCTTGATGGTTGGAATGATGGTTTCGGGTCCAGTATCAGCCGCCCCGCTTGTTCCTATCGAGATTACGCTAGTCGATAACAATGCGACATTCTATGGCACCTTTCAGAGTCATAACCAGAAGATTGTTTCGAATGATTACGGAATCTTCATGACTCACATCCGAACCAGGAACGAATCCTTCACAGCCCAGCAATGGCGACTCTCACGCAGCACCAACGGTGGCCAATCATTCACGACTGTTTATGAAGCGACGCACGCAACGAATCCCCCCGCAATCGAGACGGATTCTCAAGGAAATATCTATCTGGTTCGAGCCGATTTCATTGGTGACAACGCCTCTCTATACAAGTTTTCACCGCAGAACGATTTCACTCAGCCAGTAATCACCACCATCGCATTCAAGGCAGGCGATAAATATTCAATGATGATCGATGATCCAAATAACCGGTTATATTTTTACGTGAACACCGACTGGTTTCATATCGTAGGATTGGATGGGTCTATCCAACGCACGGTTCGGCTGCATCGAGAAGGCGAGGTAGCCGATCTCGTTTATCCTCATCTTGCGATGGGGGACGACGGTGTGCTTCATACTGCTTGGACATCACAGAGGCATGATCGGTATCTGTATTGGGACATTCACCACATGATTACGCCTGATGGAGGGGCGACCTGGAAGAACCTGGATGGGACGATACTGCGTCCACGGATTGTTTCTGATCATGGCGGACCAGCGCTTCGAATCACGCTGGACGATGAGTTCGATTCTCACACGTGGCTATCCAATTTCATGGTCAAAGACGGCAAGGTCCATTTTGTTTATTGGGCCCAAGCGCCTGCCAACAGGCAGCACTACATGCGCTACAACGTCCAAACAGGCGCCCGTGAGATCGACCATCAGCCGGAATTCAGAGGGGATTTGCTTTCACTCAGGGGTTTGGATGGTTTCTTCGCTTCACGTCCGGATCAACCGGGTTCGCCCCTCTACTATGTATCCAATATAGGGAATACGCTCGCTTGTCTTGTCAGCCACGATAACGGTACTACCTGGTACGACTTTGCGCGGGACAACATGGCCTTCCTCGGGCTGTACTCAATCGGCGGTTGCAGAAAAATCAGCGATGATGGTTATATCCTCGGGTCGTTCACCGCCACCGGTTACAACCCAGAGCGCGTCTACTTTTTCAAAATCAATACAAACCCACCTGAACCTACACCAACTGCCAGACCGACAGCAACTCCAACTGAGGTTACGGCTAATGGAACCCATTCTAGAATCACCCTTCGATGATTGAGGTGGCTGAATGAGATGCCCACGGGAGATTTATAGGCGACCTATGATTGCGAATGGAAGAATGACACCGAGGGAGCCGCGTCCTTATCGCGCATGGATAACTCGATTGCTGGCTATCTGGGCGTTCACATCTGTTTCAGCGGTGGGACCCGTGCCCATGGGTGTGGCCACAGCTGCCCCGCTTGTCCCCATAGAGATTACGCTAGTCGATAACAACGCGACATTCTATGGCACCTTTCAAAGTCATAACCAGAAGATCGTCTCGAATGATTACGGTATCTTCATGACTCACATCCGGACCCGGAACGAGTCTTTCACAGCCCAGCAATGGCGACTGTCGCGCAGCACCAACGGTGGCGAATCATTCACGACTGTTTATGAGGCCACGCACGCAACGAATCCTCCAGCAATCGAGACGGATTCTCAAGGTAACATCTATCTGGTTCGAGGCGATTTCTTGGATAACAACGCCTATCTTTACAAGTTTTCGCCACAGAACAATTTCACCCAGCCAACGATCACCACCATTCCGCGTGTAGGAGCTGATAAATATTCCATGATGATCGATGAACCGAATAGCCGGTTGTTCTTTTTCTCCAAATACGACTGGTTTAATGTCATCGGGTTCGATGGTTCCATCCAACGCACCGTCCGATTGCATCGAGACGGCGATGTAGCCGATCTTGTTTATCCCCATCTTGCGATGGGGGCTGGCGGAGTGCTTCATCTCGCGTGGACCTCACAGAAGATTGGTATCTACTTGTACTGGGATATTCACCACATGATTACTCCTGATGGAGGGGCAACATGGAAAAACCTGGACGGATCAACCCTGCGTCCGCGAATCGTCACCGACCATAATGGACCTGCTCAACGAATCACGCTGGACGATGAGTTCGAATCCCACACATGGCTATCCAATTTCATGGTCAAAGACGGAAAGGTCCATTTCGTTTATCTCGCCCAAGCGCCCGCCAACAGGCAGCACTACATGCGCTACAACGCCCAAACAGGCGCACGCGAGATCGACCGACAGCCGGATTTCAAGGGTGATGTTCTTCCACTCAGGGGTTTGGACGGGTTCTTTGCTTCATGTTCCGATCAGCCGGGTTCGCCCCTCTACTATGTATCCTTCGCGGTGAGTACGCTTGGCTGTCTTGTCTGCTACGATAACGGAACCACTTGGAACGACTTCGCGTGGGGAGGCGCGACCTTCCCGGGCACTTACTCGATCGGTGGCTGCCGGGAAATCACCGATGACGGCTATATTCTCGGGTCGTTCACCGCCACCGGTTACAACCCGGAGCGCGTCTATTTTTTCAAAATCAATACGAACCCACCCGAACTCACTCCAACACCCACTTCGACTGCCCGACCCACCTAGACTCCAACTGAAACGGAAGTTCCAGTAAGTGGAAACCGGTCGATGATCACCGTTCGTTGATGGAGTAGGGGATTCATCCCCGTCTTATATGGAGTCCAGGCTTGTAGGGTGTGTTAACAACGGGGATGTTCGATCTTCGGTACAATTTACAACCTTCGTCCCCGTTGTTAACTCACCACTCGATACCACAAATGGTGCGTTCATAACGCGAGTGTACCGTGGGAGAAAAAAACAAACCTTGTGGAGGCGTTATGAACGCACCCTACACGCTCCGGGTATACCATTTTCTGAGTCGGTATACTGTTACAACAAACCCTCCCACCCCTTGCTCCTAATCCCATCCACAACCTCACGCATCCGGTCAATCTCGGATTGCGAAGCAATCAACACACGCTCCCCATCGCGCACGATGACAAGCCCCTCGACACCTAGAGTTACTATCACTCCATTCTCGCTGTCACTCCCGGTCACCAGCGTATCTTTCGTATCAATAGCCAGATGTCGAATCGTCGATAGGTTCCCGTCGTCGTCTACCTCCTCGGCTCGCAACCTTCGGAGGACCAGCCAGGCTCCCAGATCGTCCCAAGGGATGCGTCCGGGGATGGTGAGCACACTCTCCGCGCCTTCCATCACCCCGAAATCGATCGACATGCACAGGTCATCAGGGAGCTCGCCGTAAAATTGTTGGAGCGTCTCAGGGTCGTTCGGGGAAGAAGAGGAGGCCGCCTTGCGAGCTCGGGCGATTAAGTCCGGCATCTGGCGCTCGAATTCAGCGATGATGGCATCACACCGCCAGACAAAATTTCCCATATTCCAGAGGTGCCGCCCTCCTGCAAGGTATTTTACGGCGACCTCCGCATCCGGTTTTTCACGGAACGCGACAAGCGGGGCCGCTTCCCCTTCCGGAATCTCATTAAACTTCTTCTCGCATTCCAGGTAACCGTACCCCGTATCGGGACGAGTCGGTGGGATGCCGATGGTGAGGAGGCTGCCGCCTTCGGCGGCGACTTTGACAGCCGAACGGAGAACCGAAAGGAACCCGTCCTCATCCCCGATATAATGGTCGGAGGCCAGGGTGACCAGGACCGCTTGAGGTCCCCACTGTTTCTCACAAACCGCCGCTGCGAGGGCAATGCAGGGCGCTGTATTACAACTTTTCGGCTCACCAAACAGATTGTTTCGGTTAACCTCCGGAAGTTCTTCCTGCGCGAGGTCTACGAGGTGCGCATTCGTCAGCACCATCAGATTTTCAGGGTCCGTCAGCGCGACCATCCGATCCCAGGTCATCCGAATCAGCGACCGGTCGCCAAGCAGGGGTAGAAACTGTTTGGGTCGCTCACAACGGCTCCAGGGCCACAGCCGGGTACCCAGTCCGCCGGCCATCAAAACCCCCACGACAGGGGGCGTCATCGGCGCTCCCCTTGCGCGAACTGCACAAAGAGTTTTTCCAGCGTGACATGCGGGTCTTCAAGGCCCCGTTTGAGGAGCCAATCCAGCTCGTGCAATGCCCGTTGCTCGTCTCGGAGCCGCTTTAGAAGTCGGTTCGAGACCTGACCGCGAACCTTGCGCAAGACATAGGGATGAACCCCCTCCGGATTTCCTTGCCCCCTCGATTCGTCGTAACTTTTCACTTGGAGCCGCTGTTGGTTCCAAGACAGCATGGATGGAAGAATGCTGTAGGTGTCCTGCCCGGCATCCTCCAGGTTTTTGAGGCTCTCCAAGGCGTTGTCCGCGCGCCCCAGACCGAGGTTGTCACCGATTTCCCAAACAGTGGATTCAGGATCCGCCTGAGAGAGGGCGGTCCACGTCGCAAGAGAGGCTTCTTCTCCCTCCTCAGTGGCCAACGCCAGCTTTTCCAGGTCCTCGACCAATGTACCCAGCGGGGCGGTCGAGACACTCATCGCGCGGGACAGGTCCGGCGCCAACCGAACAGCCGCTCGCTTGGCCAGCAGAGGAATCCATTTTTGTCTGCCTGCTTCCTTGGGTGGGGAAGTATCGACTTGGACTGCGATCTTGGCCAGAGTTTTGTTCAGACCTGAGGTGGCCTTAAGAGTGCCTGTTTCAATAATAACGCGATTCGCAACTTTCGGGATTTCAGCCAGCGTGCTGGCGAGTTCAGCTATTTGGTTCTTTCCAGCTGAAGAAAGGCTTGTTCCGCGTTCCCCTTGCGAGGGATCGGAAAGGATGATCACCTTTCGCGAGGTGAAAAGCGAACCCGGCCCTCCCGCGCTGAAAAGTTCCGGGATGGCCCCCGTCCCCACCAGCCGCTCGACCGCGGAGTCCGCCTCCTTGCCGGTCCACACTTCAATGATTCGATTACGAAGCGTTTCTCGGATCCAGACATCGTCCCCGGAAAAATGGACAATCGGCGGTGATGGTTCTTTCTTCAGGCTGGAGAGGAATTCGAGGGGGAGTTTCATCCCCATCCCTCGAGCAGGCGGGCGAGGATTTGTTTGGCAACCCGGCGGTTCACATCATCTTCGCGTCTTGGACCCGGTGTATTGGCCAGGAAGAAGTTCCCCGAGCCACGGAACTTCTGTTCGGGCATCACATAGCGTCCGGTTGCCGGCTCCCGAGCCGAAGCGCTGACTTCTATCCGAAGGTCACGGCCAGCGGCCCGGTTGTCGTTATTGAGGACGACCGGAGCGAGATCGTATTCATCAATGTCCACCTCAAGCACCAAGTCCGCAGTTTTCCAATTTGAAACCTGTCTCAAACGCCCATCCCGTTGAAATTCCTGGATAAGGGTTTCTGTCAGGCGCTCCTCGGCTCCGTATTCAAGTGTTGAATTATCGGCCACCTTAATGAAGACGGTCTCATAACTATCGGGAAGTGTTCGCTGAACAGTCGCGCCGCAGCCCACAAGCAACGCCAGAATGAATAGGAATGGAATTCGGGCTACCATTTTCCCAGGAGGACAAAGAAGGCGTATATACCCGTTAAAAGGTAGATAACCTTCAAATAATGCTGTGCAAATGAGAGCCGGGTATCTCCGGACAAGAAGCCCATCCACTCGATCACATAAGCCACACCATAGACTACAACAAAGATGACGCAAAAGGCGATGGCGATCTTCACCAGTCGCCATAAAACACGCTTGAGAACGAGAGTTCCATAGGCAGGCATGAGTTTTGGCGGCGAGAAGCCAAGGATTCCTATCCCTGCTGTTCTTTTTCAAATTCTTCTTCAAATACGGACACCATCTTAGTAGCCTGAATGTAGATATCATGCCACTGGTTACGGATGTTGTCGTGCATGATCTGTGTTTCCTGCCGCAGATAGTCCAAAGAATGGCACCCGTTCAGGAATCCCTTCACTTTGATATGAAGTCCCCAATCTTCTTCGCTGACCAAGTTGACCAAGTTGCTCCGGTTCAGGACCTCGATCTCAAGTTGATGGTATTTCTTTTCGACATCATCTTCCAGGTTGGGGAGTTTAAGTGCGGTGTCGACAGCTTGCCGAAGCCCCTGCCATGCCTGCACGAAATCCGCAGCTAACTTGTGAAGAGGGGGTCCAGCGTAGCCTCCTAAAGTCACCGATATCCTCCTTGGTTCTCATTGGTTTTCACTTGCTTCGGGATCCGAGTAAGCCTATTTATCCCGATTAAACACGCCCAGGCAAAACAAAACGTATACCGCAAATAATGTGATAAGAACAGCGCTAATAATCTCAAGTGTCGTTGGATTTAGAAGATCCATGGGAGCCTTGCCTTATTAAAAGAAGAAGCAGATAACTACTTAACGGGTCCGCTTATCGCGTTGTAAGTACGTCTTAAAAGCGCTGATCTCGGCTGATAAGTCACGTTCGAATTCCAGCAGGTCGTAATTTCGTATTTGCCTCAATATGGCCGTCAGCAGACGGTCGTTTCGGCGATGTAAGGTTTCAAGGGTGTCAAATCCCGACAAAAGGTATTGCTCTCGTGTCCTCTTGGGATAGCGCGAATATAGTCCAAATCGATAGAATCCCCTGGCCGCCTCAACGAACATCGCAAAACTCTGCGTTGCCAGATCTTGAAGCGCGGCCTGATTGGGCGGCGGCGTTACCAATGCGATCCTCTCGTACAACCTTTCAGATTCTGTGAGCAGATTGTACGCGGTTATCTCAGTTTGAAACTCGCTATAACTGTCCACCTCGGTGGTTGGAAGGGCAGTCAGGATCATCTGATAACCAAGATCCTCGATCGGAAACCACTGGTCGAGGAAACGGGTCATGTCATACGTCCACAAAATCAGGTCCTTCAGATAATCCTTAGTGTTCCTCTGAGCGACGGAGGTTTGGTTCAACTGTTTGGCCTGAGTCTCGGCGCTTACGAGTTGCTGGCCGAGGTTGACAAAATCCACCGAAGCATCCGTATCCAGGTTATTACGCTTCAGGTAAAGCATGTCACGCGCCACTTCATATCTGTCCACAGCTCCATCGAAAACAGAGGGCACCAAGTCACGAGCCCCGATGGCTCTGGCGTTGTCGATGTCGCGTCTGACCCTCTGGATCCTCGTGTCAATGTTTGCGAGGGCAGCGTCCTCCATCCGTGAGATTTCATTTTCGATTTGCGAGAGGTCCCGCATGCTTTCACGGTAGTAATCCTGCTCAGGTTTGAGACGGTCGAGCACGGGATCGTATTCGATCTTGGCGACCTCACCTGTCATTCCCGCGCCTGTGGCGTCCACGAACTGGAACAGGCCTCGCCCCTCTGCCGCCGCGACACGACCACCCAGTTGCCTGCTCTTTTCGTTAACATTATGGATCTTCGTGGCGACAATTTGGTTGTTAACCGTTTTCATCCCCTCTTCGTAGAGTGCGAACACCGAAGCCAACTTACTTTCCAGAATGGCTTCATCAATGGCGCCTATTCTTCGAGTCGCCTCGATATGGAATTCACGCCCGAAATCGTCCTCAACGAAAACCTTTAATTGGCCTACGAGGTTATCGTATTCCTCTCTGACGAGTGTGGCCCCGTCGGAGAGCTTCATGAAAACCTCCTCCATTTCACTGCTTCCCCGATCGGCAGCCAGGTAGGCGGCTTTGTATTTCCGCGCGGAAAAAGCCTCCCGCGCCTCGCGGAGTGTCTTCGCGACTTTCTTATATTCCTCGGGTGCGTAACTCGGAGCGCGGCTGGCAGTGGCTTCAGAGTCTCGACTCGCTAGGAGTTCTATCAGGGTCGCCGACCGTGTGTTCCAGGTTTTCCGTTCGGCGGAATCGGCTTTCTCTTGAGAACTTTTGGCGCGTACAAGCGAGCCTGCATAGTCTTTCTGCTCCATTTTCGCTCGTGATTCCGCCAAGTCGGAGAGGGCCCCCGCAACCAGTTCGCCTTCGTAATCCGGCGCTTGAGCGGCAATAGCCGACTCGACAGAGGCTGCGGCGTCATCCACGGCTTTCGTCCGTGCCTTCTCCGCCTTCGCCTCCGCTATTTCAATTTGCTCAAGCGCTGTTCGGAAATCTCCTTCTGCGTAAGCGGCCTTGGACTTGCTCTGAGCCTCCAAAGCATCGTTGTAAAGATCGGCCGCGTAACTTGGTACGTTGGCTCGATTTGCCTGTTCTAATGCTTCTG
>Ga0310121_10006006_pt1 | contig 10288 bp, 6 predicted proteins | sample CB27_Tmax_986_MG_FD_203504 | JGI IMG/M metagenome (GOLD analysis project Ga0310121, IMG submission 203504) | Marine microbial communities from Western Arctic Ocean, Canada - CB27_Tmax_986 | ecosystem: Environmental > Aquatic > Marine > Oceanic | place: Canada: Western Arctic Ocean | collected... | reverse complement strand
TGCATGGTTTCATGCGTAACGGGCGTTCTATCCGCAGGTGCGATCGCTCAGACGATCATCGAAGAAATTCATGTGACTGGGGTGCCTCGTAACAACGCGCCTGGCGAGCTAGCGCAATCCGTAACCGTCATCCGCGGTGAAACGCTTAATCGCATTCGAAGCACAAATCTGGGTGAGACGCTCGCCAATGAGCTCGGCATCAGCTCTTCATATTTCGGAACCGGTGCGTCGCGCCCTATCATTCGCGGGCTAGCGGGAGCACGAGTCCGCACCATGGAAGACGGTATCGATTCTATGGATGTTTCCACGGTCAGCACAGACCATGCCGTGGGGATAGAACCTCTGGTGGCACAGCAGCTCGAAGTTTTTCGAGGCCCCACAACACTGCTCTATGGGAGCGGAGCGGTGGGCGGTGTCGTAAACACAGTTACGCGCCGTATCCCGACGATGGTGCCTGACGGTGGCTTCGAGGGTGCGCTCGAACTTCGTGCCGATTCCGTATCAGACGGCCGCACCGGTGCGGTCGCGTTGGACGGTGGTGGGGATCGTTTTGCGTGGCACGTGGACGGCGCCCGGCGGGAGACCGATAACTACGAGATTCCCGGTTTCGCCGAGTTGGTACCGGACGATGGCGAAGTTCCCGGCGTGCTACAGAACAGCGACATGGAGAACGCGAGTTTCGCGGTCGGCGCGAGCTGGCTAGGAGACAATAGCCTTTTCGGCATGTCTGTCAGTACCTTTGACACGAACTATGGGATCCCAGGCCACCATGAGGAGGAAGGGGTGGTCCGCATCGACCTGAAACAGACGCGGGTAGACTTGAAGGGCAGTTGGTCGGAGGTCTCCGCTGCCATAGAGGAAATTAACTTCAGGCTGGGGATCAACGACTACGAGCACGTCGAAATCGAGGGTGATGATATTGCTACTCGGTTCGAGAACGATGCCCATGAGGGTCGACTGGAATTTCTGCATAGCCCTTTGGGGGAATGGGAGGGAGTCTTCGGGCTGCAATTCTCGCAACGGGAATTCTCGTCCATCGGAGCGGGAGCCTTCATCCCACCTGTAGATACCGCGAATTACGGTCTGTTCCTCATCGAGCAGAGGGATCTCGGGCCTTGGCAGTTCTCAACTGGAGCGCGCCTCGAGATCCAAGAGCTAGAGCAGTCCAACAGTGGACTACCCCCCGTGGACGACACCGCCACGAGTCTTTCGCTCGCGGCACTGCGAGATATGGGAGAGGGATACACCCTGTCCCTGAACTTTGCGGTGTCGGAAAGGCTTCCCGTGGCGGAGGAGCTTTACTCCGACGGCCCTCATCTGGCGACTGGAACCATCGAAATCGGCAATTCGTCACTGAGCGAAGAAGCGTCGACGCACTTAGACATCGGAATACGCAAGACCCTAGGGACACTGACATGGGGCGTCACAGGGTTCATAACCAGCTACGATGACTTCATCTTTCTACAGGACTCAGGGACAGTCGATTCGGTGGACGCACTCCCTGTCTTCAATTACGCACAGGGGGACGCTGAGCTCGTCGGAGTCGAGGCCGAAATCTTCTCGCCGATCGCAACCCTAGGTGTTGGCGAAGTCGACATACGGCTCTTCGCTGACTACGTCGAGGGTGAGCTGGGTAGCGGTGAATACCTGCCACGCCTACCGCCGTTGCGTTTCGGTGGACGCGTGCAGTATCACGATGACTGGTTCATTCTCGGGCTCGAAGCGACCCGATACGATGACCAGGAGAAAACCGCAGCCTTCGAAACACCCACAAGGGGCTACACGATGATCAACGCGGATTTTAGTCGTTCGATCGTTCTAGCAGGGGGCACTGAGGTAGATGTTTTCTTTAGGGGCTCAAATCTCTCCGACGAGGATGCACGAAAACACACGTCTTTCGTCAAAGAAACAACACCGCTACCGGGCCGCAACTACTCCTTCGGCCTACGCGCGCGGTTCTAGTTAGCGGCTATGAATGGGTCGGTATTTACCGACCCATTCTCTGCCTCGCCGATCGCAAACCCGCTAGGGTAAGCGTTCGGATAGCCGTGCACTCCCCGGAGAGGCTCAAATCATGGGATGGACTCGACTGGCTTCTAGTGTGAGGCCTTGCTCAAACCACTGAGAGAGCGTGCTCGACCCACCGCACTCTCCAAAGAGAGCTCGTAGTAATGCCGGGCCTTCTCGGTCTCGCCAAGCACGAGGTAAGTGTCAGCCAGTAGCTCCGCCATGGGCTGCACGGGCACCGCAGGACCATATTCAGCCGGTAATTGACCCTCAAGTTCCGTAGCCTTTCCGATCAGCTCGAGCGCCTCTTTACCCTGACCGGCGGCAAGCGCCATCTGACCCTCGAGCGCAAGTCGCAGTAGGAGAGGAGCCATCGTCTCGCGATCTGGACTCTTGATTTCTGTCTCACCCCCCATGGCCGCGAGCGCTGCCTGGGCCTTGGAGGTATCGCCCCGCTTCAATGCCACCACACCCTGAACATAGTGGTCGGTCGCGATGGAGAACGGAGGCAATCCCTCATGATCGATCTCGACACCAGCGTAATGGTTGTCCCACTGTTGTGTATCGATAATGTATGAAGCTCGTGAGCCGACGAAGTTTCGACGGGCAACGGGGCTCTCATCACCGTATTGCTCGACCTGTTTCTCGATCAACGCCAACCGCTCTTGCACCCCTTCATGATCACCCTGCTGGGAAAGGCTGTAGATCAGCCATGTGAGAGCGTGATAGGCCTGACCATCATAAAGGTCGTTGGGATTCGCCTGCCGACCCACAGCCTCTTCGAAAGAACGGATATTGCGATCCGTACCCTCCTCCCACATACCTAGTGCGAAGTAGATATGGGAGCCCATGTGCAGCGCATGAATCGCCGAGGGTGCAACCTTGAAGTAATCTTCAGCAGCCCGAAGACCGAGCGGCGCGTGAATAGGATCATCGTAGCTATGTATGCTGTAGTGCAGCGCACCTGGATGGAGCGGATTCTTGTCCAGTATCTCCTCCGCGATCGAAGCCGCCTGCATGTAGCGCGTGTAGTCACGCCCACCATACGTCGTGAAGAGGATCGACAGCGCGTAGAACGCAGCCGCATCTAAGTCGTCAGGGTATTTCTCGTGGAGCTCGCGGAGTGCGTCGGAGTAACGAAGCTCGCGCTCCTCCTGCGTGCCTTCGCTGAAAAGCACGTCGAGAGTATGAAGGTAGTCCTTCTCACGTTGTGTCTGAGCCTTAGCCGCACGCGCTTCAGGAGTCGCTCCCAGTCGGGCCATCACCGCTCTGGACTCCTCGATATTGAAGCGGCCCCAGAATGAATGCTCATAGCTCAACGCTTCGCCCCAGTACGCCATCGTGAAATCCGCATCGATGGACGAAGCCTCCTGAAAAGAGGTTCGAGCGTCTTCATATTCGAAGTTATGCAGCTGCAGAAGGCCCCTCAAAAACACCTGGTGCGCCTCCGGCGAACCCGAGGCCTCAAATTCTGTATAACCGTAATTCTCTTGGGCCTGTGCCTGGCCCGTCAACGCAATACCGACCAGAATTGTTGCGGCGACGGTACGGAAACCATAAGTCTGAATCATCACATTCTCCCGTGTGTTCTTCAGGTGACGAGACGTCTTCTTGTTAGCGTCGATAGCCGTAGCCCACGATATTACCATGGCGTATGAGCGCACAACGGTGCGCCTTAGTATTTCTGATTCAATAGGTTAGCTTCGCCTACTCGTCCCTCACAAACCCAATGCCATTCGTCCTTCTCAACGGCGGTGAATCCAGATACGCCCAGATGTCCGTAAACGTTTGATCCGTCACAATATCCCCAGCATAGGTCAACATGCTAAAGCTGCCAGCGCAGATGATCGGCGGGTTTCGGACGTATGTGATGAACAAGGCCTGTGGAAAGCGCGGCGGATTCGCCTGCACGCCAGTCTGCCCGGCCTATAAGGCAAATCAATGAGTTGACAATACCGTGCCGGAGATCCACCGAGGAGCCGGTAGAGGCAGGAATGAGCGGTATAGTTACAAGTGGCGCTAGACGGGAGGCCGTATCAGGTCATGAAACAGTGGACATTACGTTTCGCGCAGTCGGGGGTCAGCGACCTGTGGGTCATCCTGCTCAAGGCTGCAGATAAAGTCACTGTACCCGTGATCCGCTCGCGCCGCACAGACCCGTGATCGTTTCAACGGAGACAGGGGGCCTTGGGAACCGCATCAAGTCCTGGGTCTCAGCAATGCGGTTAGCTGAAGACGCGCGGGTTCACTGGAAAGTAACGCCGAACATGCCGGCCACCTTCGAGGAACTTTTCACCAACCAATGCCACATCGATTCGATCCCATCTGACGCCGAGACTTACAGCTCCTGGCGCCTAGCTGTCTTGCCCGAGGATGAGCCCTACGTACCAGAAGGATTCACTACCGTGGGTGCTGGAACGCATCCGTTCGTCCGGGGTATAGGAAAACTGTGGTGGTCGATAAGGGGAAAGCCGTCCGATCGTTACCGCTACATGGTCTTTCCCAAACAGCATTCGAGGCGATCAAGCCGACTCGACTCGCGCAATATCGACCAAGAGTACGAAAGGATTCCGGTGCCGATCCGGCGCGCGTACGCTCCATTCTTCGAGCGAATCGTCGTGCGCCCGGAAATCATGCAACGCGTTGATGATTGGGCCGCAACCAACATCGATGGCGCGGTGATCGGAGTGCAGGTCCGTACCTGGCGCGACTACGAGCGTCGGTACCGCAAGTACTACATCCCGGCAGCGAAGCGTCTGCGGCGATTGATGGAAAACGTCGACGACAATACGCGTTTCTTCGTCGTCAGCGATAGTGATGACATCGCACCATCATTGGCAACAGCGTTTGGCGAAGCTCGTGTGATCCACTTCCCACGTGCCACCGCTCGAGCAGACAGTTGGCAATCGGCGGATGGCATCACAGAGGACCTCATCGACATGTTACTGCTCGCACGAACCCAACGGCTCTTCGCCAGTTATCTGAGCACTTTTAGTGAAGCGGCGTGGTGGTTGGGCGGTGCTAATGCGGCCGTTTGGGCGTTCTGAGGCTCAACTTTTCCGATACCAACATTGCGGCAAGACCAACGGGCGCTTTTGCGTATTATCGCAGTCTAGAGGGTGCGGAAAATTCTGTCGGTATGATTTGCCTCCGAGCCGATCGTTTCGATGAAACGTGAACTCGGCCACACGCGGAATCTCGAGCCCCCCGCCTTTGATGGACCCGCAGCAGTTATTCGGGTGAATGTGCACCACGCTGTGGGTCTGCAGTAACTTCTGGAAGACTCTGGATGCAAGAATGAAGAAGGGCTTGTTGAGCAACTCCTGGAGGTAGTGAAACTCGACAATCATGATTCTGAACTGTGCCAGAAGTTCGGCCGATGCACTGAATAGCGTCTCGAATTCGGCGCCTTCAATGTCCATTTGCAGGATCAGATCACCCTCGTAGTCCGGTACCCGGTCTGCTTTCCATTCGTCCAACGTCATAAAAGTGTCATTGGAGAGAGCCCCCAGAAATTTCTTATCGAAGATGAAATTCGGATGGGATTCGGCAGGCCTATTCACGGAGAAATCGGCTAGATATACGCACAAACCACGCTCGGCCAGGTCCAATTCGAAGCCGGACTCAGTCGACACGCCTGGTGAGAAGCAACACTGGATCCCGTCAAGATCGTCGGGTAGCAAATAGCCGCCATCGCCTTCGGGCCCCAAACGAATTAGCTCCCTACCGGGGGTCACGGGATGAAGCGCGCGCATCAACTCTCTGAGTTCCCGGGTTCGCGTTCGCCGGCCGACGTCTATACCCAAGGCGCCGGCCATTCGCACCAATGAGTCCTTGATAGACTTATTTCTCATCGGCTCCGCGTTTCAGCGCCCAGTTCTCCCAGACGAACTTGTATTGGTAGGTCGGCTCGTGGGTCATCTTCATGCCCTCCTGGATTCGCGCCATCCGGCGCGCAGACCCCACCGCAACATTGTGAAATTGCACCTGAATATTCTCGATGCGCGATATAGTGCGTGACTCCAACAGTTTCTCGAGTAGCTCGAACTCGCCACCCTCGATGTTGATCTTCATCAATTGAACGCTGTCCACCGCGCGCTCATCGAGCCACTGTTCAATATCGATGATTCGAATCTCCTCTCCCTCCGCACGCTTCCTGAAGGTCGATGTCCCCGCGCCATAGAGATAGATCATCTCCGCCCGCGAGCCTCGCCCCAACCCGTACTGGAAGACCTCGATGTCATCGATGTGCTGGAATCGCTCTCGGATGGACTTCTCGAAGGCAGCGACCGGCTCGAATATCGCGATGCGGCACCCGTAGCGCGCGTAGATATTTCCCGCCCATTCACCTTCGTAGCCACCCAGGTCCATCACGAATGAATCACCGTTGAGCTGATAATCATAGCGAAACCTGGCATCTCCCCCGTCAGCGTGCCACCTCTGCACCAGGCGCCGATGTTTTCGACGATAGAGCTTCTTATTCAGTCGGTTGGCGATAGCCTCAAGGTACATTGAGTATCCGTAACGGTTCTCGGGAATATTATAGATAGAGGCTCGTTAAGACATGCTCCTGGATGCGCTTACCCTCAGCGAGATCCTTCAGATAATGCCGTGGCATCCCAAAACCCTTCTTGCGCCTGTCCAGGATATGGTCCGGGAGAATGCCCCTGTAGGCATGACGAAGCATCCCCTTTAGCTCATCACCATAGAAACGTATTTCCTCCGGGAGGGAGAACGAGAATTCGATGATTCGACGGTCCAACAATGGCACCCGTACTTCGAGCGAAGCGGCCATGCTCGTACGATCCACTTTCGTCAACACCATATCCGGCATGTAAGTGTGGAAATCGACGAGCTGTAGCCGAGTGCGTAACGGAAGATCCTCCCGCCAGTGCGCACGATAGTGCCACCAGTCATCATAGTCCGTCGGTATCTCAAAGCGGTCTCGGTATCCTCGCTTTTCGGCAGATGACATCCCTGACATGATGTTCGCCCAGAGTGACGGTCCGTTTCCAAATGCCATCTCAAGCGTATCTAGGATTCGGGCCGCAGATCCACGCGGGCGAAAGGGCTTTCGCAGCCAATACATCGCAGCATCCATGAAGCGGGGCCAAGCCGGCAAGCGATCGAACCGAGCGAAGCGTGGATAGGTGCGGTACCCCCCGAAGACCTCGTCGCCCCCGTCCCCTGTGAGCACGACGGTGACCTTCTCGCGGGCGACCTTTGAGACCAAGAATGTCGGGATCGCCGAATCATCTGCAAAGGGCTCGTCGAACCAGGACTTAAAACTCGGCAACGACTCCTGAGCATCCGCCTGCGAGAGCATCCGCTCATGGTGATTCGTCCCGAACAATTCGGCTACTTTCCTGGCGAACGGAGTTTCCGATACAGCGTCTGAATCGAATCCAATGGAAAACGTGGAGACATCGGTTCCCACGTTGGATGCCGCCGCTACTACGGCACTAGAATCGACACCCCCTGAGAGGAAAAACCCCAGGGGAACGTCGGCGATCATCTGATCACGAACCGAATCCGCCACCAACGATCGCAACTCTTCACAGCAATCGTCCAAGGAGCGCTGGGGCGGATCTCGTGGGACCTCGATGCGCCAATAGGGGCGCGGTCCATCGAGAGAGCCGGTAGTCGGGTCGAAGCTCAGCGTGTGCGCCGGAGGAAGCTTGAAACAATTTCGATAGAGGGTTTTCGGTGTCGGTACGTAGCGGTAGCCCAGGAAATCATATAGGGCGGTCTCGTCGACCTCCAGCATGCTCGACCCACACGCGATCTCGATGGCCTTTAGCTCGGAGGCGAACGCAAACTGTCGACCGTCATGAAAGTAATAGAGCGGCTTAATACCTGGCCTATCGCGAAATAGCTTAAGCTCTTGCAACCTTCCATCCCAGATAGCGATGGCAAACATGCCATCGATATGATCGATGAACTCACTCCCCCATTCGAGATAAGAGTTCAGTACAACTTCGGTGTCTGATCTAGTGCGAAAGACGTGTCCGCGCTTCTCGAGATCTTGTCGCAAAGACTTGAAGCCATAGACCTCACCATTGAACACGAGCCAGCTGGCACCGTCCGCCGTGAACATGGGCTGATTGGCTTCTTCACCAAGATCGATGATCGACAGCCGCCTAAAACCAACTCTTACGGGCGAATCAATATGGAGCTTGGTCGCATCGGGCCCCCGATGGGCAATTGATTCCACCGCCCCGCGATAGTTCCAGGAAGGTTCGGTTCCGCCAACAAAACCACACACGGCTGTTCTCAACGCCTCGGAGTAATGGGATCAGACCGCACTTTAGGTGGTTCCCTACGGAGCCGCAAACGACGCATCGAGAATGCCCGCTATCCGACCCTTATGTTACCGTAGCTGCCAACCCAACCGAGACGCGCCTTTAGGTATTCAGAGATCGATGGCATTCACTATAGCGCACGTAAACGTGTCTAAAGGTTATCGCGGCGGAGAACGACAGACCGAGTTGCTCATTCGAGGCCTTGAACGGTTTGATCTTCGACAGGTCCTGGTAGCGCGTAAAGGCAGCCTATTGGCCAAGCATATCAAGAGCCCAGGTCTCGATATCAGACAGGTCTCCGGAAATCCTTTCGGCGTCGCACTTGCGTGTAAGGGTGTCGACCTCGTGCACGTGCATGAGGGCAGGAGTGTGTACGCCGCGTATCTTCGATCGTTACACTCCGACACACCGTATATCGTCACGCGACGAGTCAACAATGCTCTGAGGAATCACTGGCTAACCCATAGGGCTTACCAGCGAGCCGCTATCGTCGTAGCCGTGGCGCCTCAGGTCGGCGACGTGATTCGCCAACTCGCCCCTGAGATCGATCCGCAAGTCGTGTATAGCAGTTCCAGCGGGTTCGAAGTTGATGAGACCGTCTCCAAAAGTATTCGAGATATTTATGGGAGAAATTTACTGGTGGGCCACATCGGTGCATTGGACAACGCGCAAAAGGGGCAGGAATTCATTATCGACGTTGCACGACAGCTCGAGCAATCTAATCCAGACATTCATTTCCTGCTCGTCGGCAGCGGTCGCGATGAGAAGATGTTGAAGAAAGCGGCCGCCGATCTTCGAAACCTGACATTTGTCGGTTTCGTCGAAAATGTCGGCGATTATCTAGCGGCCCTCGATGTATTCATTCTTCCCTCGAGAAAGGAAGGTATCGGCAGTATCTTGCTGGATGCAATGGAGCAGGGCCTGCCCATTGTAGCCAGCAATGTCGGCGGTGTTTCAGAAATCGTTCACGACGATGAGAACGGAATACTGATCGAACCAGCCCGCCCCGATCAGTTAAGGGCGGCCATCCTGCGTCTGTGCACCGAGCCAAACTTGCGGTTCGAAATGGGCCAACGCGGAAAACTGATCGCGACGAATTTTACCGCCAGCACGATGTGCGAAAAATATCTGAACCTCTATCGGTCCGTCCTGGGCACGACGGCTTGACACGGACTCAGACGGCTCACCTTATTACGGTCGGTGCGACCGTCGAGCCACCGGAACCCCTGATCGGGATCGTCTGAACGATCAGGGTCGCGACGTAACATGACTCGTCGGGCGAGCGTTCAGCCGCGACCCTCTCCTCTTCACAATCCGCCGCCCATTCCTCTAGATCGACGTCCTCCAGCATATAGATGCCGCTGTTCAGCCAGCTCAAGTGGCCGGGATTTTCATACGGAGACGATCCTTCAAAAGGATTACTCACCTCAATACTCTTCACGTCGGCTGCTACCAACACGGGTTGGCGATTTAGCGTCCATTGAATCGCACGCGTATCCAATCCCGGTCCACCCGGGAGAAACTCTGCATCCTGACCAAAATTAAGGTATTTCAGGCGCTCGCCTCGTGGATCAGCAGGATTCGATGTCCAGAACCGTCCCGCCCATCCGGTGCGAATCAACAAGGCATCGCCAGGTTCAATGTCATCTATGGTCAGGTTCTGCCGGAGCAGGGCCTGCTCTAGTTCCTCGGGAGTAAATCCGTATTCCGGCGGTGGAAAGTCCCCTGAGTCGCGCCCGGCCTCAACCTCACCTTCCCTTAGAAGCCCACCTACATCAATTAAAATACCACGCGCGACGATAGTCCCAACATTCTCAATCCCCATCCTGTCATGCCCGCGAAAGACGTAGTCATCACCGGGATTCCCACTCGGCAACTGACCCGGATCACCTTCGGCTTGGAGATGGTATTCGGGGTCGCGAGTATCGAAGCAGTTATAGGTAACGCCCGCCTGGGTGAAATGGTTGAAGCCGTCGAGC
>Ga0310121_10006005_pt1 | contig 10289 bp, 14 predicted proteins | sample CB27_Tmax_986_MG_FD_203504 | JGI IMG/M metagenome (GOLD analysis project Ga0310121, IMG submission 203504) | Marine microbial communities from Western Arctic Ocean, Canada - CB27_Tmax_986 | ecosystem: Environmental > Aquatic > Marine > Oceanic | place: Canada: Western Arctic Ocean | collected... | reverse complement strand
AACTTCAGACCGCAAAGCTGTTTCGCTCGCGGGATGCTCCACGGTAAACCCTCCGACCGAGTCTGATTTCGACGCAAGGAGCGTGCTCGGTTCGTGGTCAATGAGTCTGGCGGTTTCTTGGTCATGATTCGGTTGCTGTCATCGCTTGGGCGTCCTCAGCCCTCCCCTCGCTGTCGCTCGACCCTCCCAGAGGGAGGGTAAAATCAGTTCTAGTACTTGTGTAGATACTAATGCCTCTGGAGAGAGGGTAGCGTGAGGGGACAATAAAACTGGCAGTTATTGATGCGCCAGTCCTAAGTCTCGCGTCACTAGAGCACTTTTGGGGCTTCGCTGGGTAGATCAAGGCGGCGACGCATTCGCGATGAGGATCTCGCGAGCAAGAGTTCCTATCGTTGGGCATTGACTTTGAACCGAGTGCGAGCTGCAACGGTAATAAGTGCGTTGCGGCTACTTTTCATCTTCGCCGTTTTCGAATTGCGAGAGGCACATGATTACTTCGCGGAAGATCCTCCGGATTGTTTCGTTGGCTGCGAGCCTGAATCTCCTCGGCTCATGTTTCAACGCTCCCACGGTTCGTGCACAAATAGAGTGGAACACCGATCTGGCGACCGCCAAGACTCGGGCCAGCGACGAGCAAAAGGACTTGCTGGTTTTCGTCACGGCGAAATGGTCGCCACCCGACAGGCGCCTTAAAACAACGGTTCTCGAGACACCGGAATTCCGCAAGGCCACCGAGTCCTTCGTTTTGGTCGAGCTCGAATATACCGTTCTCGAAAAACTACAGGAAAGCGAGTCGCCCGAGGTGGCGATGATGATGAGACTGCGCGTCACTGCTTTTCCAACGATCATTGTAGCCGATGAGAAAGGGCGCGCGGTCGCGTCATTCGCGGGTTACTTCGGTAAAGGGCCACCTGTTTTTCTCGCTCATCTGGATTTTCTGCGACAGACTCGTATACGCAGAGATGAATGGCTCGCCAGTGCCAACGAGGCGACCGGACTGGATCGAGCCAGGAAGCTCGATCGGGCACTTTCACTCTTGCCGTCAATCTATCAACGAGCCGACTATGCGGATCTAATTGCGGAAATCGTGGAACTGGACAGTGATAACGGTGCAGGTCTCAAGCAACTATACTCGAACCCACCACCGGACCCATTGCTCAAGAAGGACGCACCGACACCAGAAGAGATAGAGCGGCTTCAAGAGACTGTTTCGCAGGAACAGCAATCACAAAGACTGCTGGGTGAAGGGAAATTTGCGGAAGCCATCGAATTCACGAATAAATCGTGGCAGACCCGCCACGAGATCTTAGGACCCTACCACTCGGCGACGGCGGCCAGTCTAACCGATCTTGGCGTGCTCCACTTTTTGGATCATCAGTTGGAAAAGGCCGAGCAACACATCTGGAATGCGCTAGTTGTATTGCTGGCGAGTCTGCGCGAGCAGCATTCCCAAACATTGCATTGCCTGACGAGGCTCGCATTCGTGCTCACGTGCCGGGAAGATTGTTAAAAAGCGGAAGCGGCCCTGCGCTTGGCGACCGAGGCGTCACGCACGAATATGGACCTCGCGGCCGCCTCGCAGTCGGACCAACAACAGTTGGCCATGACCAAGAATCTGCGGCACCGGCTCGATGGTTATTTGGCGGTCGCCCTTAGATCAAACCAGCACCAAGTATCCGCATATAACCAATTGCTAAACTGGAAAGGCCGGGTGCTGTCTCGGCAACAGGCCGTCCGTATCGCGATGGATGCACCGGACTTGGTGCCCATCTTTCAGAAATTGCAAACGGTTACCGGCCAATTAGCCAACACCGTGTTCGCCACACCCGCGCCGCCGCAACTCGAGTCATGGAAAGCCAAAGTTCAGAGTCTCTCCCAAGAAAAAGAAGACCTAGAGAGGCAGCTTGCCACGAAAAGCGCGGAGTATCGAACCGCTTGAGCGCCAGTTAACTTGGAAGACGTGGCAGCGACGTTGCCAGACAAATATGCCCTGGTGGACTTCGTCGAGTATGGAGAGCAAACGTTAGCCAACGATCGAAAAGGGGTGGCCATGCAACGGAGGTTGACGGCGTTTGTTGTCCGTCGCGACCACCCCGTGCGCATGGTCGACTTGGGTTGGCGAGCAGGATCGGGAGCGCTATCGATACCTGGCGCGTCGGATTCGGAAAATCCGACGAGTCGCAAAAGGTAGGCCACCAACTTCGCGAGATGATTTGGGTACCGCTGGAGAAACATCTGGAAGGAATCGAATCGGTGCTGCTTTCTCCCGACGGCGTGCTAGGCCGATTCCCCATCGCCGCGTTACCTGGAAAAGTCGCGGGCACTTATCTGATTGAAGAACTTACTTTTGCAGTCGTGCCTGCCGCCCGGGCTATTCCGTCCATCTTGTCGGCAACATCGCCTTCCAAGAAGGTCGCGGAGAACATGTTACTACTCGGTGGTGTGGACTACGACGTCGACCTGAGTGAGGCGTTGGTTGAAAACTCGCCGGATTCTGAAAAGCAGTTTGGTCGACGAACCGCGGTTCGCGGGGATGAATCAATGACATTTCGTGCGATCAGTGGCACGGTCGGGGAGATCGCGACCATCGCCGCCATCTACATTGAGAACTACGGCAACGAAGGTATGACGACATTGAAAGGTGCCGCGGCAAATGAAACGTTTTTCCGACGAGAAGCACCTCGGCACCTGTTCTTGCACCTAGCGACCCATGGCTTCTTTGCACCGGCCGAAGTGCGTTCCGCGCTTAGCGGTGACGCGGGATACGATCCAGGACTTCTCTCCGGCATTGCCCTGGCCGGCGCCAATAGGCCCCAAAAGGACGGCGACGATGGTATCGTCACGGCCGAAGAAGTCGAGACACTTGACTTGCGGGGCACGCAGTTGGCGGTCCTTTCCGCGTGTGAGACAGGATTGGGTGAGGTCGCTGGAGGCGAAGGTTTGCTGGGACTTCAGCGCGCGTTCCAGGTCGCGGGCGCGAAAACGGTGATCGCCAGTTTATGGAAAGTCGATGATCGAGCCACGCGCGACCTGATGGAACGCTTCTACAAGAACCTGTGGACCGATGAGATGGGCACGCAGGAGGCCCTTCGCGAGGCCCAGCTCTGGATGCTTAAGGAAGGTGCCACACGCGGAGCCGTCAACCTCACCGAGGACGCGGCTGATTCAGAACCGACAAATTTACCTCCGTTTTACTGGGCCGCGTTCGTGCTCAGCGGTGATTGGCAATAATTCGCGAATCGGAACACTGGCCTTCCGCAAGTGTCGATAACGTCATCCGCTTTTCTTGTAGTGCGTTTGAGCACGACCGATTCTTGGCCACCTGCGTGGCTTTCAATCTCGTGAGGCGTTAGGGACATCCAGGTTTCCCACACATCGCGGTCGATATCGTTCTCAAATACCGCCTTGCGAGTCAACGATGGAAGCATTTCCAGCAGGCATGGCCCAGAAAAGTAACCCCAGTCGGTGACGAGTTGACCGCCAGCATTAATTCTCCAACGCTCAATCTCTCCACGGCGATATCGCGGAACGAATGAATCCGTGCGCCAGAGTCGTTTGCCGAGCGCCGCCGCGATGTCAACGTTGTGGTTCATTGTGAAGTCGACCTAGCGTTGACCATTTGCGTCTAACTGGCTGAATTCAGTCGGCTCACGTTTGAGGTTACTGGGTTGGCGGACCAACACGAGAGAACTCTGATATAGGAAGAATTGTAAACGAAGGCCCAGTTTCCGCAAAAACTGATGCGTCAATCGTACATCGAGACCATGATGAAGTGTTACGCCGACCAGGACGCTGACGACGTGCCGTGGGCCGCGTATGAGAGCCAAGGCAGCGGAGTGGGTGCCACCCCTAAATCCGAAACTCGCAAAGTCCAATTAAAACGGTGGTCAGGGACGGAATCGAACCGCCGACACGGGGATTTTCAGTCCCCTAGTATCGGCCAAAAAAACCCGAGGAAAACCCGCTTTCCGACGATGGCGCAGCGCCAGGCGCAGCAGTTGGGACGGAAAAAGACCCCATCAACCCCGACCTGGCGGCCGTCATCGACGCATGGCCAGAACTACCCGAGGCGCTCAAGTCGGGCATCCTGGCGATGGTCCGGGCGAATGGCTAACGCAGATGGCCCATTCCGGTTCGCACAGGTTCTCAGCCGGACTTCCGCCGTCCACGTCATACAAACGACGACGACGTGTGTCACCTACCGGGACGACGAACTCCAAGAACCAACAGTCCCAACACGGCCAACACGGCCGCCGCTGGTTCAGGCACGCTGGCAACCGCTGCCGAGTTGCCCCAGTTGAATAAGTTACTTCGACCGAGGAAAGCCAGTACGGATCCACTGGGGCCACTCCTTGACGCACGATCGAGGGGCAATCCAACCAAAGCATCAAGGATCTAATGCCGGGTGTCCTGGGCCGCCTGGGGTTCTGAGTGTACGGAGCCTTTTGTTTATTTTTTGATTATAGTGCACGCAATTTTGGGTTCGTGGGTGGCAGAACAAAAGGGTCGATCGTCAATGGAGGGTTGTTTGCTGGGGGGGCTGTTTCTCACGTTTGGCGTCATGATTGAGTTGTTCCTGCCGAATGTCATTGCAACCCCGTTCCGGTAAGGGTACGCAACCGATGTATACTGTCATTGAAGGTAGGCCGTCGGATTGTGAGGAGCCAAAGAAGACGACTCCGCCTCAACCACCAACACCGGCACCACCACCGACACCACCACCTCCCAAGACGACCCAACGCAACGCCACATCGCCTATGCCCGACCCGTGGCCACCCGAACCAATCATCGCTACGCGCGTCGACCGTGAGATGAAGTCACGAAGCAAGAAGCGATAACAATGGACAAAGAATACACCCAACTCGATGACCCCGACGACGTGTTTCCGGTCAGGGAGAAGGCCAAGAGACACCTGAAAACCTGGACGAAAAAACAATTGGTCGATCATTTGTCGGTGGCAGCGAAGGATGGCTGGATTGAGCTTTGGGCCGACAAGTATGACGACGGAATCCAAAAGCCAACAGCCCCATCACGCCCAGTATCACCGACGCCGGCTCCGGCACGGCGGCTAATGAACTTGATGCTCCCCAGCTGAAGAGAACCTGGTTCAGTTCAGTATGACCCACCAATGTTCCAGCACTCGGGCGGCTGTTTATCCACGCTGGGGGCAAATTGGCTCCGTCTTCATTCCAGTTGAACAAGACAAGGTTGAGATCGCCCACGTCCCAAGTGCCGCTGTCGTTAAAGTCGCTAAAGCCAACGCCGATGATTTGGATGCTACCTCCTAGCGAGCTCACAAGGGCTGGTCCGGCATCGGTTGACGCGCCGAATTGGTCGACCGGGCCTGTGCTGACAATGTCCACGGAGATCACGCTAGGGGGCGCTGAGACTGGAACATCGATTGCATAACTAAACAACGCTACCGGAGTCGACGACAATTGGACATTTTGGCCCGATCCGTTAGCGATTCCATCAATCCAGGTGCCACCACCAGTTGGATTCAATGAAGCGTCCAACCCAGTATTGAAACTCACCAAATCAGCAAAATTCGCATCTATGTTCTGCATTTCGGTGGCATTGTAGGCCAAGCCCGCCGGCATGCCGTTCCCGGGAGTGGCTGCGACACCCGACGCCGTAGCGCCGACATCAGTAGGGAGGTTGAATCCAGTTAGGATGTCACTGGCGTCAGTGGATGCAAACACAGTTACCAACGCGGTATCGCCAGGATTGGCAGTCACCTCAGCAACGTCAAAGATGATTGTGGCGGATGCGGTTGATGCTAGGACGAAGCTAAGCATGGAGATTACTAGGAAAAGTGCAATGCTGGTTTTTCGTTGTCTGGCCATCGGCTCGGTACCTCTTCTTCTTCTTGCTGACGCGACTTTGGTTACAGTTGATAATGCCAATACTGAGGCCATCGTTTCTTTCGATTTTCCGCTCATTAGTGCTTCTCTCCAATTTGTTGTAGGCGAGACTCCCAGCGCGATCACCTTTGATCACGGATGGAACCCGTCGCCAAAGACAAGATTACAATCCCCAAAGACAAGATTACAATCGATCACCCGTGTGATACTTCACACCCCTAATAAATCAGGGTATAATTCGCCGCGCAACGAGCGTGACGATGAATGTGGCAATTCCCAAAAGGAGACGATACATGGCGGTCCAAGCAATGGTTTCGAGACCAACCACCATTGTAGCGCACTTTGGCGAGACCGCGAAGCAAAAAACAGTGTCATTTGAGGATGCGCCTCGATCGCCCACATCCGCGTAGAGTCCGAATGATTTCGGAGGCGAGCCACACCCGGTCGGTTCACCCTCACTACCTTTCTGTGTACGCTTCAAAACTGCCGATTTCGGCGCGGGTGCCTTATACGACAGCTGCAACACTCGATACTGGGCGCGTGGCTAGCGCTTACCCAGGCGGGAGTCACACCCGCTTGTCATCAAGCCATTTCCAGTCCGCACGTGCATTTTTTGGTTATGCCGCGCCGTCGTCGATTTCTTCTGGTGCATAAAAATAGTCCTTTTCGAGTCGTTTCAGCCAGCCATCGTTATCGGGGAACAGAGACTCATGATCGACACCAGCCAAATCCAACAATCGTTTTGCCTCGCTAATAGCGCCCAATGGTACTGGAACTTGTCGTATATGCTTTTTGCAAGTCATCTCCAGTGCCGCTGGGATCGACCCCTGCAGTATAAGTGCAGTGCTCTAACCAACTGAGCTATCCCCGGAAAAAGAGGTGAGTTTTAGCGGCATAACTTTAAACTCAAAGGTTTTCCCATTGAAGACACGAAATCGGCACTTCAACCGGAAAACCCACTGAAGTGCAGTATATCCCCGATACGTTGACCCTGTCATCGGTTTGACGACAATGTCGCCCAGCAGTGTCGAACGCCCCATTCTGCCATACCGCGGATCGGTTGGGAATCACCATGCGACATCCGTATCGGCGGGAAGCAAAACCCGGGCGTGGGCTTGATGGCACATCTGACTATCCGTCACAACGAAGGCCGGCATCCTGGCGATGGTACGAGCGACCGATCGATAGACGCCACGGACAACACAACGTCCGCACCCAAGAGAATCAAACAGCTGGCCTGGGGGTGGCGACATCCGACCGACAGAGCGGGTTCCGAGAACTCGAGAACTGTCAATGCTCGAGAAGTGCCAGCCGACAAAGCCGACCGGATGTTAATATCTTTGAACATTCTGCGGTACCGGCGACTGGTGATCGTTCGGGCCGTGAAGAGTGCCCGAACCGACCGGCGGCATGGGGCCGAACCCATGTTTCCGATTCTATTTCGCGACCAAGGAACTTCACACCAAAAAGTTCAACTGACGGGCGTAACACAGAAAATACGCTAACGAGGCGCTGAACCGAATGCCCTAACGCCCGTCGGTCAGCTTTGACATTGCCGCCTCCTCTCCATTCCTTGCGCCAGCCAACCTTCTTCGGTCACATCGACCGAGATATCCAAACGCTTGTCCGCAACGCGCGTCGGTCGCCCCCTCCGAAGCATTCAAAGAGCTCGGCAAGAACGCGGGTGGCTTTAAGGTAGAGAGGAGCTCATGGCTTGGCTGCGGACGATACTCCAATGGTTGTTGACGAAGTGGTACACGAACAATTCGTTCTCGCTCAACAGTTCATTGCAGCTGATCGAACAGCCGCTCTATTTCGTCGTAAGCCGCCTGCAACCTGCCCGTCACGTTCAGATCCTTCGTGCGTTTGATTTCGGCGTTGATGTCGTCTAGCAAGGTTTTGATCCGATCCGCCACGAATTCCAACTGCTCGTCGTCTAGTGACGACTGGCGCATTAGTGCCATAGTCTTCTTGTGAAATTCGAAGATCGTTCCAAAAAGATTCGTTTCGAGGGAAGCGAGCGGTGTTTGGGCCGGTGGCTTGTTGATCGGATCCGCCATCCTAACTCTCCTACGGTCTAGCGATGGTCGACATCGTCCTCTGGCAAACACTCTTTGGTACGCTCAATCCATAATCTCGTCGCAGTAATCGAGTACGGCCTCTGCTTCACGGTCATCGATCAGATCAAGCACATAGTGGGCTGTCACGTAGCACACAGCAAACGCCAGCAGCGGCCTTGCCTCCAGTCCATGGTCGATCCCATCAGGATCAGAATTGGCAACGTAGTTCGCCAGTGCGCCCTCCGTCACTTTGCGGCGCAATTCTTCGTCCCGGTGATCGAAGCCTCGAAACTTCATGCACACCAGCGGAGCCAGATGGAACAAGCTCGTGTCCGTAATCAGCTGCCCTGTCAGCAGCCCAAACGGCTTCGTCCTACGAGCATCGGCAATGGCCAGCTTGATCTCATCGAGCCATTCGTCTTGGTTTGTCGGAAGTGCTCGTTTCTTCTTATCCATCTGCGGCATTCATGCGGGACATATCGGCAGAGATAGAGCAGGGCATCGGACGGGTGATACGATTGTATCAAGTTAATCGAACATGGCTCGGAGACTCCGGCAGTTTTGGTGCGGATTTGCGAGTCGTCCGCAAAGGCCACCATGCGGACTCCTGCTCGTGAACCAGCGCCGGGACGATGGGTTTCGCCGTCGCTACGTCCCAAATCCGAACGGACCGGTCATCACACTCGCACCATCGTCCGCCCTCCCGGCGGAACGCTAGTCGACCGGTTTTTTGAAGCGTCTGTCGTGGAATCTGGTGCAACAACTAACGCCGCGGTGGCATCGTCCGAAAGGTCGAAACGTCTGTTCCCAGCGCGCGTCGGTCGCCCCCACCGATTGCAGTTCGGGACGCCTTAAACTCGCGTCGGTTGCATCGACCGCCCGCAGAAAGGAATTGTCGCTAGGTGCAGCGGTGGAATACACCGACCGCAGTTTGATCCGCCCGGTAGCCTGCCAGGAGTGTAGTCTGTTTGATGGCACCAGGGCCCGCAATTCGCAATCGGCACGGCTTGCATTCGTGACCAATGAGTATCCGTCATGAGTCATGAAACTGCGTCTTGCTAAGTGACGGAGGATCGCGACCTCCGAATCTATGCACGGACTCATGACGTGCGGCGGGGTTTACGACGGCTCCGTGCGATATCGCCACGCGGACTACGGTGACCCATTTGCATTCATGCAAACGCGTTGATGACCCACGTGTGGGAGAACGCAATACTGACCAGTCGTGGAACCCAGCCGCATAGACCGCCACTTTGCCTGACCTGGTACAACCAACAATCCACCACGTCTCATGGACCATTGCCACGTGGTCGTCCTGAGCCGGACTCAGGATGGCTCTCCGTACTAACAGCCCCTCCGTTCTGGCATCGAAACCGGCCATCGCACAGTCGACGAAGTATTGATTCAACCCTGTTGTCTCCGATGTTTCCGAATGATGCAGAATCCGGAACATGGGCCGGTAAGCTACCAACATCGCTCGTTCCGACCATCCCGCAAAAACACCGTATCCCCGAAGGTAAAGAATTGGACCGAAGCTCAACCCATACACCCCGACCCACGCCACAAGCACCAACGGATAAACGACCCAACGTAACCATGGCCTTCGCACCTTGACCGCTGCCCAGGTGATCACAACGGCCACTGTCACACTCACCACGAAGACAGCCAGCAACGGCTTGAACCGCCACACTGCGATGTGGATGGCCACGATCGTTGTGGCAAGCAACATGTGTCTGATGTTGAATTTCATCCAACTTCCAACCAATGGCCCCCAGTGTCTTGTGGCCCTGATGATATCCTCTATTGGCGATGAACGTTGTGGCTGTGGACCTGAGGTCTGTGAATCAATGCTCCAGTGAATCAATGCTCCAGTGAAACAATGCTCCAGTGAATCAAGCGAAAGGTTTTGTCGCGGTGATTCACTGGAGCACTGAATCAACTGGAGCACTGAATCAACTGGAGCACTGGTTCAATTGGAGCACTGATTCACTGGAGCACTGAATCAACTGGAGCATCGATTCGACTGAAGCACTGAATAAACTGGAGCACTGAATAAACTGGAGCACTGATTCAACTGGAGCACTTCCTTTGACAACTTGGTGTGGCCCACGTCGGCGGGAAGCAAAACCCTGGGCGAATGGTGAAGTAGCGTCATGATCCGGTTGCCGACGGATAACGCCAAAGGTGGGCGGCCAAGGGGACTACGGCCCCACCATCAACTCGCGTCGGTCGATGAAGCCGACGCGTCTTAGCTGAGTGCGTTTCGAGACGCGGGAGGGCGTCACCGACGCGAGTTAGCTATTTGCCATTCCGTTCGCAAGCATTAACTCCGCCGGAGGTCAGAAAGAGATGGAACGGTAGCCAA
>Ga0310121_10006004_pt1 | contig 10293 bp, 8 predicted proteins | sample CB27_Tmax_986_MG_FD_203504 | JGI IMG/M metagenome (GOLD analysis project Ga0310121, IMG submission 203504) | Marine microbial communities from Western Arctic Ocean, Canada - CB27_Tmax_986 | ecosystem: Environmental > Aquatic > Marine > Oceanic | place: Canada: Western Arctic Ocean | collected... | reverse complement strand
CGTACGAGCGGCCTTGAAAACGCTCTGCTGCTCATTATCCCCTGGCTCCTGATCTACAATGTGGGGACAATTCTCACCGACTTTCGCACCATCAACGGAGTCGATCTGTTTACACCGGCCATCCTACGTCTGGGCGGGGTGAAAGGATTTCTGATCTGCAATGGACTGATACTACTGGTCGGTGGATTCGCCTATTTCCGAACAAGAAAGAGCAAGAGTAAAACGTCCCTGACTTTTACGGACCCACTCTACCTTCTAGCCGAGGCCGCCCTGTACAGCGCAGTGCTCGGAACCCTCGTCGCAATGGCCATGTCCGAGGTGCCCTATGTGAGTGTTACGATTCCCAAGAAAGGGCTGTACGTCTTCATCTCAGCAGGGGCCGGTGTCTACGAAGAACTCATCTTCCGTATGTTGATGATAGCAGGCCTGATCGCCTGGTTGGAATCCAGCGGGCGCCGAGCACCCTTCATACATACAGCAGTCGCCCTGATCTTCTCTTCAGTCCTATTCTCGCTGGCTCATTACCTCGGCCCCGAATCATTCCAGTTCTACACATTCCTGTATCGTACCTTCGCTGGACTGATGCTGGGTGGCATCTTTCTCGTGCGAGGCCTGGGTGCCTCGGTCTACACCCATGTGATGTATAACCTGTGGGCGTTCCTGCTCAACTGAGATCTATGTCCAGGTTGCGCGTCATAAACCCACCATCTGGGCAATGACCACATCCCCCTTCCTGTCTTCCCTCTTGGCACAATAGAGAGCCTGATCGGCGTGTTCCACCAGGTCGGGAACTTCCTCCATCGTAGCCGGGTCGAAACTGGAAACTCCGATAGAAACGGAAAATTCCACCATCTGCCCTTTCTCCAGAAATCCAAGTTGGCGTATGCGTTGGTTCACGCGCTCCGCCACAACAACGGCGGCTTCCAGATCGGTCTCCGGGAGAAGAACAACAAATTCATCACCGCCATATCGACAGGCCACATCCTCACTACGAACATTCGCAAGACAGGTAGCCCCGACGAGTTTCAGAACCCGGTCCCCTACCCTATGCCCAAAGGAGTCATTCACTCGCTTGAAGTCGTCCAGATCACAGACCAGAACAGATAGGGGATTTCTATGACGCAAGGCGCGACACACTTCCTCGTGATAGCGCCGATTGAAATAACGCCGCACGTACAGGCCGGTCAGACCATCCACGGTAGACAATCGGTACAGCCGTGCATTGTGAACTGCAATGGCAGAAATCGCGGCTAGATTACGTAGACGGCTTACTGCATAGAGCCCAGGATCACGCGTTTTCGTCGTGGACGGAAGCCGCATATCAGAATGAAGCACCGCACCGATAAAGCCTTCGGGGGTCTCTCCCATAACAAAAGGGATGATCGCAAATATGCGTTCTTCGCCTTTCTGTTCCAGTCGAATCACAAGGGACTCTTCCGCATGTCCAACACAATCAACGAAGGACTTGATGCGCGCATTTTCCTTTTCGATATGCCAACCATCCTCGTCCAGAGCCCCAAGAACATAGCGCTCCTCCTCCTCATCCCAGATCCCCGCGACCGCCATATCCGCCCCCGGTATCTCGGCATATACGGCCTCCGTCAACTGCCGTAGGACCTGCCGATGGCTCAGCACCGCAAATACACGTTCACCCGCATGTACAACACGCTGTAGATCACCAACGGTCCGGAGAGTCTGTTCCCGGGCTCGAGCCAGACGTTGGAAAATATTCGCGATAACCATATAGGCAAAGGCAAGAACCAGGAATGGATATGGATTCGCAAGCTGGAGGAGAGAAACAAAAAGGATCGCTACCGGAACCAGGGCGATCTCTGTAACCAGTCCGGGAAGCAGTGTCTCACGCACCAACACCCCCACGGGAACGCCATCCAATGCGTAGGACGCCAATACCACGCAATACTGGACGCCTATGAAGACCAGAGTAACCCAGAGAACCATTGCGCTCAGGTGTAGAAACTCGGTAGAGGTCGCCCCAGCCAGGGATACGTCCTCCACGCCAACCGCTAGAAAATACCCGAGAAAAGCAGTAATAAGGGGCGCGAAAAACAGGCGCGCGATGCGATAGCGAACGGATCGGTCCGGCGTGTAGGGCGGTTCTCGACGGGTCAATTTGTATAGCCCATCTCCCAGCCAGGATGGCAGGATCACCAGGGCGGTCGCCGCCGGGCCGAGAAAGAACATCGACGCGACAATTACCGGGGTGTCCAGGGTTACATTGGCCTTCCCAAGAGAAAAAGCCATAAATCGCGCGGCGAGCATCATGATCAGCAGATAGACGTGATAGGTCATCCCCACACGAAAGACATCGCCAGCTTTGAACGCCGTAATTAAAGCCCATCCCAGCACGGCCAGGGTCAAGACATCGCACAAAACGATGTAGCCCAGGGCCGCAGGCCTGGTCTTCTTCATAGAACGGAGTTCCCCCGTGGGCAGTCGAACCTTGCGCGTCACTTTTTCCTCCGCAACACCAAAGCGAGAAGACCTACTATACCAGACAGATGAAGAAATCCGGAAACCGGTATCCCCGACGAACATCCACCGGAGCTACATGGTGCTGCCGCAACGGACCCATCCTCATCAGCCGACGCACAGACATCGGACCCACATGAATCTGTCGCCAAAGCATCTGTGGCCGCCAACGCGTCCCCTGGGATCGTCTCGCCAATAGCATCCCCGGTTTGCATCGTATCAGCCTGGGCCCCACTGTCTCCACCTGGCAACTCCGTAAGAGGGCCCAGAACCTGATGGACAGAATCCCGAATCGCGCCCCAGTACGCCGGATCGTTGGCATCATATCCCAGGGCCCAGAAACCATAGCCTCGAAGACCACGCCCCAGCACATATTCCACCTTCATGGCCGTAGAGGCCCCCTGATCGATGAAGTACTGATACCAGGTCCCTTCACTCTGGTAGACGTGGTAGAACTCTCCGATCTCGGGGTCGTAGGTAAAGCCAGACAGTCCGGGCCATTCCAGGGCCTGGCGGTAGGTTCGAACCACTCCGTCCCCCAACGCCGTGCCCGGTACATTGGGCCCACTGGTCGGCCAGCGATAACCATACGAGGGAAGGCCCACCACCAGTTGATCTGTGATCCCCTCCGAACCCCATTCGATATAATCGTCGATCGTCCATTCAATAGAATAATTGCCAAATGCGCTGGCATGAAGGGGGGCGTTGGGTCCTGGAGGGCCACCCTTCCAGTGGTAGCCGTAACACATGATGAACAGAAAATCGGCGGCCGCCGATAGGAGATCGTAGTCGTAGGCCCCCTGCCAATCTACGGCTGGAGTGGCCAGTGAGATCTGGGTCCCGGGCACCACCTCATCAAGGGCTGCCCCCAGCTCCAGGACCAGACTCACCAGGGAGGATTTGGCTTGCGTTGGTAGCAATTCAAAATCCAGATTGATGCCATCTGCATTACCACTCACTATCGCATCCACCATATTTGCTACGAAGTTATCCCGATGGGTCTCGTTGGTCAGCAGACTCGCCAGTTTATCACCATCGAAAAGGGTTATCACCAGGTCGACCCGTACTCCATGGGCATGGGCTTCCTCCACGAGTTGAAGCTGATCGGGACTGCCCCAGCCATGATCATTGAGCAACTCTCCCGTCCCGTTGACCCCGACCGAAAAATACGCCAGGTGGGTCAGTTCATCCCAGGGGATCTCCGCGTCGAATTCCCAATACGGGAGATACCCGTAGGAGACCATATCCTGACCACTGAGGGTCGCTGGAAAATGGCCCATAGTTGGATTTCCAAGGGGCTGCGGCGACCGTATTGGCAGGAGATCATAGCGGTGTTTGTCCAACTCCCACGCATGGACGGAACGCGGAACTTCGTCCACCCAGGTCTCCGGACGCTGTGAGGCCGATGCTGCCAACATCAGATGCAGCAACAGGCAAACGAACCACAAGCCACGAAACCCGAGCACGAACCAGCCTCCCCTTTTTCTCGACGTCTGGGATCGATTCACGAGAGCGAGAAGGTAGCGATCCCAGAGCGGTTTGCCAAGTCCGAACCCCTAACGTCCGTTCGACTGGCTCTATTCCACGGAGAATCAGTGACGACGTCCCGGAGCCGCCGCGGGTACTCGATGATTTCGATGGATGGCAGCACGCGCCGGGAAACGATTGAAGTGAGATTGGAGCCGAGCAACCTCGTTGATTCGTGACCGAGCCATCCGCCGCGCCGCAAGAATCGTAGGCTCATTATGAGACTCCGCAAGGGAGAAGATACGCCCCACACTATAGTAGAGGTTTCGGACCAGGCGCTTCGCCCGCTCCTCATTATATCCTTCCAACTCGGTATATACATTGATGAGCCCACCCGCGTTGATAACGAAGTCCGGCGCATACAGGATGTTTCGGCTCTCGAGTTCGACCCCAAACTCGTCCGACTGCAGTTGGTTGTTGGCTCCGCCAGCAACGATCTTGCAGTCCAATTTATCAATAGTCTTCTCATTGATGGCGAGCCCCATTGCGCACGGAGCAAAGACATCGCAGGGTACCGAAAAGATATCCTCGGGAGAGACCAGCTCGTCGATACCAAATTCCTGGGCCACCTGCGCGGCTCGTATGGTATCTACGTCGGTAGCAATAACCACCGCCCCCTCGTGTTTCAGCAGACCCGCCAGATGTGCCCCTACATGACCGAGGCCCTGAATAGCGACCGTGCGCCCTTTCAATGTCTGGTCTCCAAAGATACGTTCCACGCAGGCCATCATGCCCTGCATCACCCCAAAGGCCGTATATGGAGACGGGTTTCCACTTCCCCCACGACTGGTATCGACACCGGTCACGTAGTCCGTCTCGGAAAAGATAAACTCCATATCCTGGACATCCGTGCCCACATCCTCGGCCGTGATATAGCGCCCACTCAACGATGCGACAGCTTTACCAAACGCGCGAAAAAGAAGTTCGCTTTTGTCGGTCTTCGGATCACCGATAATCACCGATTTCCCCCCTCCAAGATGGAGTCCGGCCGCCGCCGCCTTATAGGACATCGCCCGGGACAAACGCATGGCGTCGGCCAAGGCCTCGCCTTCCGATTTGTACGGGTACATCCGACATCCGCCCAGAGCCGGACCAAGAGTCGTGTCGTGAATAGCAATAATGGCTTTCAGACCCGCATCTCCAAGTGAAACGAATACGACCTGTTCATGCCCCTGGTTGGTCATCGGTTGAAAGATGTCCATCTGTCCTACCCTTATTACGCTTACATTCCTACCCGACAAAAACAGGAGTCTAACGCAGCTTTGTGCTGCCCATCCTTCCGTATGTAAGTCCCCCATTCGAGGGAAGAAAATCTAGCCGAGCTGGGGAACCTTAGCACGATCCTCCTGGTCTTTTGCAAGGTTCAAATTTGCTGCCTACAGCGGTTGACAGCAAGACCAGATCCAAGCTAGGTTTAGAAGATGAATCCGTAGCTATTTCAGGCCGGAATTTGATGCAGAGTGCCGGCTCCGGATCCGGTCTCGCTGATAGGCTTGAAATACAAGGGATTCATCCAGTCGATAGCAGTCTAGGAAGGCGGTGTAACCGCCAAGGGGATCGCGATGAACCGGCTTTTTGCCAGTGATTTCACAACTCTTGGGAGTGGGGGGATTTTGTATGACAAAACGGACCCGGTGCTCAAACCCGACTTCGATAAGATGTGGAAACATGTGACGGCCCTGGCCAAGCATGTCCATGACCTGGTTTCGTCGAATGAGCGTCCTTTTTCCTATGAGATTGGGAAATCCAGAAACTATCTGCAGCAAGCCGGCCGGGGACGATTCTATTATCCGAAATACGCCTGGATACGATACATCCGGACCGGCCATAAACGAACCGCGCCTTCGGTCAGCATGAATCTCAATTCCGAAGGAATCGAGTTCAGCATAGACTTCTCCGAAAAATACGCCAAAGATAGTGCCATCTCCCGAGCCAGATATGTGGCATGTGTCGATCGGGCCGCTCCGGTTCTTACCCAGATGGGTCTTGACAGAGATCCGGATATGAGCTGGCCACGCCACCGGATCTTCCTGTCATGCGAACAGATCCTGGCCATGAAGAATCTCGAGTTCGACGTCGAGATTACGCAATATCTCCATCCGTTGTTGGAGGTTTATGAATCCATGTGGATCGACCTCGAGGATCTGCAAAATAGCGATATGGGAGACCAGAATGTCTCCCGTCATATCAGCTCCCTTGAGGCCGCTAATGACCTTCGTCCTGGCCTTCAACAGCTCGGTGAAGAACACTCCCTACAAGGAACCACCACGAATATCGCGCTGAATGTGGCCCAGGCGGCCCTGGCGGTTGCCCGGGGTGAACGTTTCGTGATCGGTAATGACAACAGCCACCTCCCCTCTGGAGGAACCATCCTACGCCGACGTAAGTCGAAGACCGGCGTACAAGCCTCCGAACATGGACAGCCCCCCTCGTTCACAGAACAAACAGAACAAATAAAAACGAGATCCATTCAAATCCCGAGTCCAAGAACGGTGGTCACCGACACCAAATTACCCTCTGATCTGGATGTCGTAATCCGCAAAGCAAGGCGACCGCCCGAACCTGTAGAGCAGGTCAGCCTGGTACCTCCGGCTGTTCTGGAACACTGTACTGGCCTGGATGAACTAAGAGACAATAAGAATGTCCTTCTATTCGGGACCGATTCGGACAATCTATATCAACATACCTATCGGCTGGTTGGTGCCCTGGTACGTGACCAGCTGAGCGTGACAAAAAAACGGCATGAGCTGATTCTCGATGCCTTGTCCAACGAGCAGTTCAGCGACCTGATCGTACTCGCCCTGTACGAAGCGCCGAGAGGCCTTACATCAGTGGCACTCCAAACCCACGAATTAGTGCTTGGCTACTATCGCAGTTCCGGCACCTTTTTCCATCCCCTACGGACTATGCTTGAGCAAGGTCTGGCACAGTCCCGGGAACTGGGTTTCATCAGTACGGGAACGGAACTCCACCACTGGTGTATTACTCCAACCGGCCGATCATATATCGATTCACACTTCCGATACGTGCTTCAAGAAGCTAGCAAGGCAAAACCCAGGCGATATGTAATCAACGATTATGCGGTATTTCTGGCACCCGAAGCGGGTAGCTATCCACGGTTGGTCAATGTCGGCGATCTGATCGAGGATGAAGACGGTAGGATTCGACGGATCACAACCCCGGGACCGGTCATCGAACTCATCCAAAAGGCGACTCGTGATCGAAAGCATCAGTATGTGATCGCCATACTTGGCGGGACCGGAGAGAATCTCAACACGGGGTTTGGACCACTTCTACATCTTCTGCATAAGGACAATCGGGGAACTGGAGCTCTTTCACAATCCATCCACGTGGCGAATCTCGGCAATCAGAGTCTTCCACCGAATGTACATGTGATCGTGGCACTTACGCCGGGAACCGACCCCTCCACCATCTTCGTACCGGAAATCAAAGCGGTCTTCACCCCGGTTGAATGTCCCAATCCCGTGAACTGATCCATAGCGAAAACGAACGGTTGAAGAGATGGCACTACACACGAAGCGGGTACTCATAACAGGAGCCAGCTCCGGCATCGGACGGGCAACGGCCCGACTTCTGGTCGAAGGAGGGGCTCATGTGGCCGTTTGTGCGCGCCGCGCGGAAGCACTCGAAACACTCCGTGCAGACGTGGAAGGAAGCGAAGGCCAGCTCTTCACCCGAGTCTGTGATGTCTCCCAGGTCGAATCCGTAACCGACTTCGTCGGCTGGAGTCGAGAACAACTGGGAGGTTTCGATACCCTGATCAACAATGCGGGTGTCCTGGGACCAAGAGTGGGCGTCGCTGCATATCCGGCCGAGGACTTCGAGACCGTACTCACCGTCAATGTGTTTGGTCTTTTCCTTATGACCCGAACCTGCCTGCCAGAACTTACCACCGGAGGAATGGGGCTGGTCATCAACATATCCAGCGGACTCGGGCGCTTCGGAGTCGCCGATTCCAGCGCCTATTGTGCGAGCAAGTTTGCGGTAGAGGGCTTCACGCAGAGTCTCGCCGACGAGTATCCCATGGAACAGCTTGTAGCGCTGACTTTATCCCCGGGAATGGTCGCCACAGATATGTTACGAAACTATCTGGGTGAAGAGGACGTCTCGCAATACCTCTCTCCCACGGATGTTGCCAAAGGCATCGTTAACATCCTCAATTCGGTGGAGCCCGGTTGGACTGGACGCGCACTCGATATTGAATCCTATCTCGTAGAGTAGACCTGAATCAGCTACCTACCACCTTGTTTCGACCCGCGTGTTTCGCAGACAGAAGGCGTTCATCAGCCCGTTGAATCAAGTCTATGCCATCGACGCTATCGTCCTCTTTCAGGGCCGCAACCCCCATGGAGATGGTGATCGGTATGGGAAAGCCATCAAAGGTATACGCCCGCTTGGCCACCGATTCCCGTAATCGTTGGGCCACCTCCATTACAGCCGGCAGATCGGTCTCGGGAAAGATGACTCCAAATTCCTCTCCCCCGTAACGGGCCAGAATATCGGGTCGCCGCAGAGAACGCTGAAGGCTTCGCCCTACCAACTTGAGAACATGATCACCGGCCAGATGCCCGTAGGTATCATTCACATGCTTGAAGTGATCGAGGTCAACCATCGCAAACGAAAGTTCATGGTGGTACCGTCGCGCCCGACTTATTTCCCGTACCAGTGTCTCCATCAAATAGCGCCGATTGAAGAGCTGCGTCATCGGATCGGTTGTCGTTAACCGATAGATCTCCTGGTGATAGGCATTCTCAATATTCGTCCCCGACAGGAACTTGAATATCACACGACCGAACTTGACGATGTCTCCATCCGAAACCGTGGAACTGGTGATAAGCCCATCGTTCACATAGGTACCATTCGTCGACCCCATATCACGGACAACCACCTGCGCGTCGTCCACTACAACCTCGGCATGGTGGCGAGAGACACTTGCCTCACGCAAGGAGATGAGCGCCTCACTGTCACGCCCCACCAGATGCTTACCCTCGACAAGCGGAAATCTCTTCCCTATGTCGGGTCCCATCAGAAGCACGAGACAAGAATCTCCCGGCTCTTTTCGCCTTGCCCCACGCTCCACCAATGTCTCCGTAATCGTGGTGGTCGTATTGTCCTTCGACGAAAATGGATTCTTCTTCTGGGTCTTTTTTTCTTCAGCCATCGCCGGTCCATCCGATGGTCATATAGTGCCCGCACGGTCGCAGTGCGTCAACCAACAGGATCAGCTCATACGCCCGAATATTCGGCCTCTGACGGCTGTGGCTCTTGACAAAAGCCCCCTTGGGGGCTAGCTTTCCCGGCCTTCCAGCTAACAATACGAAAACAATGCCACATAACGAATTCTATATCCACGCAGGCGAGATCTCCGAGACCGGTCGAAAGCTGAGCTTTTCACGCGATTCGAACTGGGCACAGGCGATCCTTGCAGACGGTATCTACACCGTGACGGGCGATATCCATTTTGATGGACACGCAACCCAACGGGGCCAGAGCATCTTGTTACAGTTGCATGTTCGCTTGCCACTGAACTTCGATTGTTCACGTTGTGGTGAGAATGCCGATCTTGCGTATGAAACCGAGCTATCCCATCTGTTTGTAACAACCCAGAGCGACGCCCTGTCGCTGCCCATAGATGTTGAACTCGACCCCGAGGTGGACCTCTCCGAGGGTGTTGGCAATAAGTTCGATTCCGAAGATGCGATCGTGGGTGCCTTTGCTGCAGACATCCCAATTCATCCCGTATGTCACCCCGAATGTACGGGAATGACGAAAACCGTGAACACAAGTGGTTCCCAATCCATCGATCCGAGATTGGCACCGCTTTTAGCTATTCGTGAATCTATGCAGGCCGCCGAAATGGATAGCCAGCACAAACACGAATCAAGACACTGATTTCCAGGAGGCTACCATGGCTGTCCCGAAACAAAAACGATCCAAGGCTCGTACCCGTACCAAGCACAGCATGAATGACCGCAAAGCGGCACCGGCTGTAAGTATTTGTCCCGATTGTGGAAGCCCCAAGGCCCCACATCGTGCATGCGGCACCTGCGGTTATTACAACGCAAAATATGGTCGCATCATCGAGACGAACTTCTCCGAGGCTGCGGAGGATTGAACCTTTGGCAACGGTTTTGCCGGTACGCCCATGGGTCGTCGCTCCGTCGGGTCCCGTTGGTGACACTGCGCAACGCCGGGCCCGAGTTCGCCGAGCCCTCTGGAGGCTCGCCCTTCAGGGCATAGAACCCACCATCGCAC
>Ga0310121_10006002_pt1 | contig 10295 bp, 12 predicted proteins | sample CB27_Tmax_986_MG_FD_203504 | JGI IMG/M metagenome (GOLD analysis project Ga0310121, IMG submission 203504) | Marine microbial communities from Western Arctic Ocean, Canada - CB27_Tmax_986 | ecosystem: Environmental > Aquatic > Marine > Oceanic | place: Canada: Western Arctic Ocean | collected... | reverse complement strand
CTGCGACCGCAGCGTCCACCGCATTGCCTCCCCTGGCCAGGATCTGCACACCGACTTCCGAAGCATAACGGTCTGTGCTACAGACCATCCCTTCTCCTCCAAGGGGGTTGGGCGGGGTGGGAGGGTACGGCCAACCTGACGGCCAGTGCTCAAACAAATTCGAAAACGGAACCCCGCCGCCCGAGGACGGTAGCGCGTTCAAAGACATGTCAGGTAATGTAGTGGCCACCCGCTCGTCGACCCCACTCGATCCCTCGGCGTACTATCACGCTCCTATCCCCAAGAGGAACCGACCGCCTGGACACACGGTGAATGAACCCACGGACAATCCGATGACACCCAACGCTCTGCGACGACGACTCGCTTGGACCCGAGCCTCCGGGCTGAGCTTCATGATTTCTCCCCTCACTATGAGCGGGCTGGCTGGCCCGATCGCGGGACAGGACATGAACGGGAACCCGCACGCAGAATGGCGCTCCATGTGGGGAGACACATCCCGGCGCCTTCGCGCACAGCACCGATGACGTATCTGCATGAGGGGGTACACGTTGTGGTATCGGTCGCGGGGGCGGACTGGACGCAGATCCCCGCCTCCATCGTCGGGTTACAGCTACCGTAGCCATTCCCAGCCGGGGTCGCGATTCTAAATGGGCATCGCGTCGAGCGACTCCTCAGACCACCTAAGCATAGGTGTTGGACGCGCGCTTCGATCTGACGACAGGCTGGATATCGCACTGAATGACTTCCATTCTCACGAAGGAGAGGTGATGAAGAACAACGGGTTGGTCGGGGCGGCATACTTACGACATATGACCCGGGCAGCAGGCCTCTCGGTCGCCGTGGGCACGTTACTTACGGTGCCCACGGCGGCGCAACGTAATCCCCAGGGGGGAGGCACTCCTCATCTGAACACCATTATCGAGCGGTTCGAGGCTGACCTGCCTTCCTTCAACGGCGAAAACTGGAACAACCTCCCGGGCATTGAGCACAACCCGTTCGCCTATCCCCTTGTCGAAGCGGCCCTCGCTGCCCTCCGGCCCGAAGGCTCCACTCAGCCCACGGGCTTTCCGGTTGTCCGGATCGATTTCGAAGGGTTTCAGGAATACAACCATCTCGTGACGGGCCTCCTGAACCGGGGCCTCGGTGGCATCATTCTCCCGATGGTCGAGACGATCCCGGAGATCACCAAGTTCGTAGCCACGATGCGTCATCCGCCGCAGCGGACGACTCCTGATAACCTACGCTACCCTTACGGAACCCGTGGGTGGAATGATGGCGCGGCGATTCGGTATTGGGGGCTAGAACCGAACGAGTACGTCACCCTTGCCGACGTGTGGCCGCTCAACCCACAGGGCGAGCTCATGGCGCTCATCATGATTGAAACGCCTGAGATGGTGCACATGATCCGCGATGTCCTGAGCGTTCCAGGCTTGAGCGGCGTGCTCGTCGGCCAAGGCGACCTCAGCCTCAGGTTGGGCGTGGGGACTCCAGCCTCCAACCCGTTCCACCCCGAAGTCGAGGCCCTGGTCGCACAGGTCGCGGAAGCGTGCGTAGATATGGGCAAACTGTGCGGCTCGTACCAGAGCCCTCCCGAGGGCACATGTCCGGATCCGGTCTGTGGTCAGGCGTATCGGGTCAAACAGGGATTCAGGATCTTCACCTCGGGACGTGGAAACTACACCGGACCGTGATCGTTAGGGAACGGTCATGGGGGAGTCACGAACGACGGAAGGTCCTGCTCAGATTGTCAATGGGAGCTAGTCAGACTCTGGAGCCGGCTCTTTCTAGATTCGCGGGTTGCCTAGGGGGGGTACCTAGAACGGCAACCACCTTGGTGCCGGGAGATCGATCTTCCTCTCTGCGAGCTCCCGCTCACTTGATCATGTGATGCCCACCGAGGAGGAGTTGAAGGCACATGTGACCGAGGTAGAAGGGTGGCTGGCCAAGGCGTTCCAGATGCTATCGTTGCCAGCTCGGACCACAAGGGCCACGTCAACCGTGGGATCCGCTTTGGATGCCCTATCCTCTATCCTCTCCTCCCAATCCCCAACAGCATCATCCGTCCGTCACAGTCACCGTTACTCTCTGCATTGAAAAATGGCTGACATCTTCAGCATAGAGGAGGAGCACATATGTGCCAGGACTGTCGAACGTGGCATTCGTACTAGCCGTGCCGCCGACTCGGCTAAGTTCGCCAGCGGAATCAGTAACGGGCACGCTCTCCGGGTCAAAGTTCACGTGACCGGGACCGCGCCATTGCAACCACGAAACTCGCAATTGCCGGTCCAGATTTTCGCTTAGGCGCGTCGGTATGGGAAGCCCATCGTCGGTTACTGACACTTCTAGCATCAACGGCGTCCCTACAGCGACCGTCTGATCCTTCGGTGCCTCCGAGATCACGGGAGCGGCGTTCTTGTTGACTGGATCCACATCCCGCTGAGAGCCGCGATTTGCAGAGATGACGTTAACATCGACCATATAGACTGGGAGCCGCGAAGCGTATGCATACAACGTCTCCCCGGCGCTGGTAACGGACCAGACCAGGTCACGGTCATTCGGCCAATCCGCCGGCACAACCACGTTGAACGCAAACATCTGACGCCGCTTCTGCTCACCCGTATGGAAGATCTCCGGTTGGCCGAGATCTGGCCCTCCCGGCTCAATGTTGTTGTCCGGCCCGACGGGAATGTTTAGCTCTTCTTCCCAGTTCCGATTCAGGTATCCAAACCAGAAACTAAAGGTCCCATCAGCATTCTCTTCCCACCCCTCGAATACCGGCTGTAGTGTGGATCCGCTCGCCACCTTAATCGACCCAAGGTTGTATTGCGCGCGCGCGTGTGGCGCCACGATGGTCGACAAAATCAGCCCGACTCCAAGTGCGACCAATCGACTAGGTTTTATCATAGCGCAATAAGCCTCCGTATCCCGGACTATTCGGTAATAGGCGTTGCGGCCTCGCGTTCTGCGATCATGCGATCGAAGTCCTCTTGACGGAGAGTCACCGTCCCGACGTGGGCAAAGCTCATGTCATCGACGGTCCGGGCCCCCCAGCCCACCCAGTTGCGCGGATCCGGATTCAGCGGGTTATCCGCAGAATTGTCATGCCACCCGATAACGTGCAGCAGTGTTCCCGCCGGAAGCAAAGGAGTTACATCTTCAGCGTACACGTAGACAATGTTCCAGTTGACGTCATATCTCGTGCAGCTGAGCGTTTCCACCCCTCCACTGGGCAATATGGCCTCCATACACATCCGCCGACCGAGAGCGTGCATGTGCGGCTGGAAAGATGTGATTTGCGTGGGCTCGTCTAGCCGCGTGTAGCCGTCGATCCGCACGTTGGGATCGTTGGCGGGCACGTCTATGCCATTGATGTTCCCATGAACAGGGCTGCCCATGCCGCGCCTCTCCATCACAGACGTCGGCACCACTCCCCTAGGATAAAAGACAAATCCGAGTTGAGCGTGAGTATCCACCACTTCTTTGCCATATGAGCTTGAGCTGTAGTGTACTTGGAATTTGATCGACGAGCCTGCTTCCAGCAGGATGCCCGTCCCGTCCGGGAAGATATCCGCATTCTTTCCCAGAGCGTATTCGCTGAGGCCTTGCCATTCACCAGGGGCACCCATATTCGTCGTGATGTGGTGAATCACTGGCAGAGTTCCAAGCCCTGGCCGCGTCTGCATGGCCCTAATGTACCGGTCCTCAGTTAGGCCAGTGGGCGCGATTGACTCTATCCACGCATCGGGGCCCTCAGCGGGGATGGTCCAGTCTTGTGGCACCTGCACAATAAGGTCCGGGGTGCCAATCCTCCATTGGTCGTCATCCTCGAACATCCGGGGGGGCGGTAGGTCGGAGGGGTTGCCCTCGGGCGCGCCACCGTCGACCCACGCAGTAATCGTCGCAATTTCAGCGTCGCTGAGGGATACATCATCCTTGAATGCCTGGATGCCAACATTCTTCTCGATGAACCACGGCGGCATCTCCCTAGCTGCAACGCGTTGCTTGATCATCGGCGCCCACGGTCGGGCGGCCTCGTATGTCAGCAGCGACATCGGAGCGATCGAACCGGGCCGATGACAGTTCTGGCAGGAGCGCTGAAGAATCGGCGCCACATCCTTCGTGAACGTCACTTCTCCCTCGCTTGCCGGCGGAGCCTGGGCCGCTAGGAAATTCACGCTCCCCGCCGACAATAACAGAGCTCCGGCGACAGCCAGACCGCCAAGCATTCTCAGGAACTTCATCGCGACACCTCCGTATCTTTTCGGATTCCGTTCACCTGACCGAATCGGTTTTGCTGCTAGCCTCGCAACTGGTATTACACCGCCAGTAACGTGCCGTCAAGAGAGCAACGCTGCTCGCTTACAAGTTACCTGCAACTGGCCTGTAACGATAGGTGGAATTCCTCGCGAGTATGTACCGATCGCCCTCGGGGATGGTGGGGCGAGCCCGGGAACGGCTCGACACCGATTCCAGGGAGCGTGAACAGCGTATCCCTGGAGCAAGAAGAATGACGGTTAGGTGCTTATTCGCTCGCCACGTTCTAGTTCAACTCCTTGGCAACGTCGTAGCACGCCCCGCAAAGCAGGGTGACCCCCGCAAACACCTAGGATTCCTCGTTCCACACTCCGCTATCGCTGGAAGCTGCGGTGCTTGATCTAGCACGCGTCACACCAAGCGTCGGGTCTCTGGCTTATCGACCTCTAGCCCAATCCGAAGCTGCTCAACCTGCCCTTGATACAGGACCTCACCACAGGCATAATGCAGCGCTTGGACTAACACTCTACGTGGTGACACTCTTGGGGGCAGCTCAGACCAGTTCAGCGTCTTCGATGTAATCGGCCATCAGAGCCCTGACTCGGGTCCTCATGGCCCATGGAGTCGGTGACGTTCAGCGCGTCTGCACCCACACGGTTAGTAGGGGCCGCTCTCAATGACTTCGGCAGCGCCTCGCCCGTGTTCATTCCATCCCCACCCTATCCATGATTGGGAAGAGACCCGCGGCGTCGTGTTCAACCCGTACGAGAGCAACGTGCAAACCTATCGCAAAGGAGAACAGGGATAATGACCGAGACGTGGCGGACGGCTGGGGCCACGCTAATCACGCTTGGGGTGTCGCTGGTTGCCTGCGCCTCCGGTGTGACCGGGCCGGAAGACCAGGGTTTGGCAGCTTCCGGCCAAAGCTCCGATTCTGCATCGAGCGACGGGGTCGACGTCAGCGTAATCCTCGGTGCGTTCGTCGATCAGGTCGAATTATCGGTCGAGGGGGACGAGATCATCATCCGTTCTGACAACGTGCCGGACCATCCGAGCCCGTACTTCCCGACGACAGACCCTCGGCACGAAGCCTACAACGGGTCAAACGGCAGCTTCATGCTCAACCCCAACCAAATTCGGGAACAGGACATCACCTATCGGATTCCGAGATATCCGCACGCTGGGACGGAAGCACAGGATACGCCTCTAGGGCCGATCGGCATCGCATTGAACGGCGTCGCGTTCTTCAATCAGTACGCGGGACCCAACCGGCCGCTCACCTTCGAGATCAATTCGTTCGATCAATACAACGGGCATCCCCAGCAGACTGGCGTCTATCACTACCACAAAGAGCCACTGCATTTGACAGACGCGCATGGATCGGACGCGCTGATTGGCGTGCTGCTGGACGGCTTCCCGGTCTATGGCCCCGTCGAAGACGGTGCGCGCCTATCCTACGATGACCTAGACGCGGCGCACGGCCACTTCGGTATCACACCCGAGTTCCCGCAGGGTATCTATCACTACCACATCACGGACGATGATCCCTATATCAACGGCGCGGGTTTCCACGGAGTGCCCGGGAGTGTGTTGGGTTGATGGCCCTCCGTACACACTCGCCGGGAGAAGCCAGATCACGAGGGGGTGCCCGCTGCTCTCGGGGAGGCGTCCCATTGGTGTCGGCGGTCGACGGCCTGAATCCCAAGTGGGCTGACGGCGGAAGGGGGGTCTCTACTTGGGTTTGGCCCCGGCGGCATGATTTGGCCGCCCATTTGTTCAAGAAACCGGAGGTTATATGTCGCTCTTCCCCAGGACTCTCCGATCGCATTGGTCCCGACCGGCTCACCAAGTCTTGCGCAGGCAGGAATCAAGTGGCCGGGGAAACCCCGAGGGCGACTCCGCTCACATGGCCAGCCTTGGCGCCGATGTCCCGCGGAACAGGCTCAGGCGATCCCACTCGGCTCGAGAGTACCGTGGCGGGTGCGGATGGATGGGGCGCGAGAGTAGTATGCCGGCCAGACACGAGTATTTGGAACACGGCAAGGTGAGTGAGTGACCCGATGGCCAACAGAGCCAAAAGCGGGTGCCCCATTACAGCACCGGCTGCAATGACGAGGATTCTAAGATCGCGGCGCTTGAGCTTGTTTATGAGATTATTGGGATACGGACGTCGAAACTGAAGCTGGAATTCCTTGGTGACGTAGCTCGCCATGAGGAAGCTAGCCGTTGCAGCGAAGCCGGCTGGCCAAACCCAGGCCTCGTCGTACAGCTGTGAAGCGGCGAATGTCACGCCAAGCCCGATCGCCAGGTCAGAATACCGATCCAACACCGTATCGAGCCAGGCGCCTTGTGGACCTTCAAGCAACTTGGTCCGCGCAATCTCACCGTCGCACCCATCCACGATAGAGGCGATCTGAATGAGGATCCCTCCACCGATCCAAAACCACGGGTCCGTGGTGGCCAAACCGACTGCGCCAAGCAAACCTATGGAGAAGGATAGCAATGTGATGTGATTCGGTGTCAGCGGCGTTTTCGATAGAGCCACCGAGAGGCGACGGGAGACCGGACGGTTTATGTATTGGGAGATGAAGCCATCTTCTCCACCTTTCGCCATGGCCGCGTCAATCCGGCGCACTGCCTCCTGAAATGCTCCCGGGTTGTCTACATCGAGCCAACGCTTACCAGTCACATCGATCGCTCGAACCCCTCCTTTGGTAGCGCATTGTCGGATCCCGTCCGTCAACGAAAACTCCCCCTGCCTGTGCGCTCTCGCCAGCCCTTCGAATAGCCTTGACGAACAATAAAACAAGCCCGTGTCGCCCGCGTTCCACGCCGCGAGGCCTTTTCCAATCGCTACGATTTGCCCTCTCGACACCTCCACTTTGGTGAGATCGGGAAGGTCGAACACATTCTCTGTATCATGATCGACGGCGAGCGTGATCTCGTCCTGTGTCGGTGGATTACCTAGCACATCCCGGATCATCTCCGGGGATAGCAGGTGATCGGTCATGGTCAGGAGAAACGGGCTGTCGCCGACCAATGGAGCGACCGCGGCCGCAGAACAGCCATTGCCTTTGTTCCAGTTCTCAGCCTCGACAAAAGAGATTTGGCAGCTACGTCGTCTTGCAACGCGCTCGAATTCGTGCTGGACAAGCGCTGCGTCGCACCCGAGAACGACCACAAATCGATTCACACCAACCGCGAGCAGTTGTGCTATCGATCTCTCGGCGAGCGAAAGACCTCGCAAGCGGACAAGCGGCTTGGGCACGGACGAGCGACCGTTCCGCAAGCGGCTACCCTCGCCGGCCGCTAGGATCACAGCCAGCGGAGCGGTCGTTTCTCGGCGTGGAACTCTATCTAGCAAGGGCACTGATGATCTCCTCCGTAAGCTCTTTGGTCGATGCGGCAACGATGGTCGTGCGATCCTGCAGCGATTGAAATGGACCTAGCGCCCCGCCGTCGAGACGACAAATGTGGCCATCGGCCTCGGTGACGAGTAACGAGGCCGCGAGAAAACTCTCAGGCGTCAATCGGCCCCGGACATCGATATGGGCATCCAGCGCCCCCTCTGCCACGAGGCGCAGAGCACGGGAGGCGCAACCGTAGACGCGTATGCCTGCGCAGTTCCGCATCAGGTTCGCGAGAGAGGCGTCCGGCGCCCAGTGGTTCAGCTCGCAGGAGACGAACGCGTCGCGAAGATGGCGGGTCTCCGATGTGTGCAAGCGCCGACCGTCTGACGCGTAGGCTCCGTTTCCGCGCGCCGCGACGACGGTGCCAGAGCCCGATGTGTCACCCAGGGACGCGTAGACGACTTCGTCCGTGGAGAGCGATGTCTGTCGCGGAAGCATGGCCAGCGAGATGGCGGACAGCGGCAGGCCACGCGCGAAGTTGTCGGAACCATCGACCGGGTCGACGATGAATCGGTAGCCTTGGTCACCGCTCCCGAACTCGAACGCGCTCGTCTGCTCCTCAGACTCCACTACACCGCTTTCGAAATGTTCTGAAAGCCACTGTCGGATCCATTCGTCAGCAGCGATGTCAAAGGGCTTCTGGTCGTCGCCCTTGGCATTCACCCCGGCGGCCTGGCTGTGGTCCAGCCCAGGTCTCACCTGGTCGAGAAGCGGTAGGGCATCCACATGAAGCTGCCTCAGCAACGCTAACGTCTCATGAGAGTCCGTTGATGTATCGTGGAGCGGACCGCTGGTCATGACCGGAAGCCACGCCTCGAGGTTCATCGTGAAGTCGCCGACTCCGCGCCGCGCGGAGTTTGTCTAGAACTCCCACGCTCTTGCTGTAGAGGCGTGGCCGCATTGGCCAAGAGACGCTCTCGGTCAGCAACGCGAACTCCCGCGAGATCTGTTAGTTCGTTGAATCCGGCCGTATCGAGTTTCCCCCGATGGAGTGCACTGGCCGCGAGTGCCGCAAGTCGAGAACAGAGGGAGTCCATCTCATGGGCCCGCAGCTCAAGTTCCCCTTCCAGTAGCGTAGGCTCTTTACCTTGCGACATCGTTTCTAGTTGGTCGAGTTCACGGTCCGTCAAGAGTCGGAGGTTTCTAAAACGATTAGCAGCCACGCTGGAGCTCGTGCCATAGTAATGAGCCGTGCGTAGGACGTCCGACAACGTGATCGGATCACGACCCCTGCGCTGGCGACCATCCACCCGGCGGCTCTCGCCCGTCTTCTCACGACCGTCACCCTCTGAAAACACGGAGAGCACCGCGGGACCCGCGCGTCCCAGTGTCTCTTTGCCGAGGGTCTCCACATATCGACGCAGGCCAGACTCGGAAATTAGAAGGCCACTGGCGAAGGCGTCGGCCCTCACCTCCGCCAACTCCGGCGCTGCGGCAGAGTTGCACGAACGCCACGGACCTTCGGTATCGAACAAGAAATGGGCGAGTCCGTGTGCGTATCTGAAGCGGCGGTGTTGGAGGCCAAGGTTCTTGTCGACCACAACAAGAAGCCCGTGATCCGGATGAGCGATTGAAATCGATAGGATCCCCTTCGGTAGAGTCGCCCTGGCCGAACGAACGCCCGACGTCATGAGCAGTTCGTCAACAAAACGGATGGGCCCCTCTCCAAGTGCTAGGCGCCGCCGCTCATCCTCCGCGATGCGATATCCTTGCCGCGCCGCTTGCCAGGGCGTACTTGCATGCTCTACTCGGTACGAAGGAAGCGAATGTGCGATGGCGTCGATCTGAAGTCTTTCTTCCAGATCGGTGAGAGCTCTTGCGATCAAGCACACGCGGGCGAAGGAGCACGGACCCCGATCTTCCGCGAGTTCAGGATGGGAGCGGAGCAGTTCGGCAACGCTATCCACTTCCTGGTCGTCGGTAGCTGAGGGAAGGAGCTCGCTTGGGCTACAGCCAAAGAAGACAGATAGCCGGCGCAGATCTTCGGCCTTCAAGGATCGCCGTCCTGTCTCAATGTGGGCGATGGTGGCTCGCGATACACCAAGCTGAGGTGCGATGTCAGCCTGGGTGAAACCGCGTGACCTCCGCGCTTTCTGGATAATGCTACCGATATCCTTCAGCTTCTCAGCCATACCGTGTCAGTCCACTCCATCTCCGAGGAAGGGGGCATAATATAACACATCGGTGGGGGACCACCGGACATGTTAGATAATATTTCATTCTGCCACCGGTCATTATCAGGAGCCCAGTCCCCTCGGACGACTCGCAGTACAGCATAGAGAGCGGATAATCGGCCGCCCGGGAAGAAGCCGAGAGGCCGAAGAACCAACTAGAGGAAGCGGTTTGCTTCTCCGGAGTCGTGCAAAGGAAGGGTATGCGGATGCTGTAGATTCACCGTCGTCTTGATCTCGGCCAGGAACCGCTCGGCCCCTACGACTGCGGCCAGCTCCGGCCTCAGGACCTTGAGTGCGACCTCTCGTTCGTGACGCAGGTCCTAGATAGACCGTTAGCCATCCCGCTCTGACCAGCATGATGGGAGAAGTGATGCCTCACGCGCGGCGCATGCTCTGCCGGACATGGCGCTCTCCAGAAGGAGCAGCAGGCATCGGCTCGCATCTCAAGTGAACTCGG
>Ga0310121_10006001_pt1 | contig 10295 bp, 7 predicted proteins | sample CB27_Tmax_986_MG_FD_203504 | JGI IMG/M metagenome (GOLD analysis project Ga0310121, IMG submission 203504) | Marine microbial communities from Western Arctic Ocean, Canada - CB27_Tmax_986 | ecosystem: Environmental > Aquatic > Marine > Oceanic | place: Canada: Western Arctic Ocean | collected... | reverse complement strand
CGGGCCAGACTGCCGACCAGGACGTCCAGAATTTTGAATTGGATCCGCGAAGTTTTCCCGCCAAACCGGTGGTCCAACGGATGCTGATCATCTCGGCTGGCGTGATCATGAATCTGATTTTCGCGGTCATCTTTGCCATGTTCGCCTTCCGCGGTGGCGTTCCGTATATCCCTTGTGAAATCGGAGGAACCGTTCCTGGCAGCCCAGCCTGGCTGGCCGGTCTGCCGTTGGGAGCGAAGATCATCCAGATCAACAAAAACGGGGAACGAAGCGAGAAACTGCGCTTCATCTGGGACCTCAGCAACAGTGGCGTAGGCCTGGCACAAGACAAAGAGGACCTACCGCTGTTGGTGCGGACTATCGCTGGTGACGAGCAATGGTTCGATGTGCGGCCGGTTCTGAGCCCGATCACCAAAGGCAAGATTCCGATGATCGGTGTCTCGCGGGCGAGCACGATGAGCATCGGGGACTTCTATCCGGCCAGCACGGCCGGGGAAGCTGAGCCCGAGCTGCAGAGTGGTGACCGGATCGTTGCCGTCGACGGCGCCTCGATTCAGAGTCCCTTTGAGTTGGAAGCGGTGTTCGCGCGCCATCCGAACAAACCGCTGACGCTGACCGTTCAGCGAGAAACGCAGCCGACGGGTTCCGCCACTTCAAACACGAAGACGCTGGATGCGGTGATCGTTCCTAACCCGATCAAACGATTGGGGCTTGTCATGCAGCATGGTCCAATTACCGGGATCCGTCCAGATTCGCCGGCACTACAAGCTGGATTTCAAGTAGGCGACCTACTGGAGACCGTCGAGGGTCAACCCTTGGGTGACCCGATGTCGCTGCCGACCAAACTGCAGGCGCACTACGGACAGGAAATCGTCGTCCAAGTCCGCCGCAACGGGCAACTCGTTGATTTACCCGTCACACCTGAGCAACCCAAGACGTTTGACTGGGCCGTGAAGGCCGGTTTTCCGATGGCGGCCGAGGCGTTGGGGATCGCCTACGAAATGCAACGCACCATCAAAGCGATTACGCCGGATAGTCCGGCGGCAGAATCCGAATTGGCGCCCGGCGACACCTTCGTCGGCGTGCAGTTCGGATCAGATGATCCCGAGAAATCGGGCCGCGATCTGATCAACAGCGGAAAGACTCTGAAACTGAACGACGATGGTTTTGACTGGGTATTTGTATTCAGTCAAATCCAGTATTTCGAGCCGGACGATGTGCTAACCTTGTCGTTCGAACGCCCGGGGACGCAACCGACCGGTGCATCGACACGAAGCGTGGACCTGAAACCTGCCGTGACCGTCGCCTTCAATCCTGATCGTGGCATCTTATTGGAATCGAGAACGGAGACGTACGTCGCCGAAACGTGGTCGGAGGCGTTGACGATGGGCTTGCGTCAAACGGGACAAGACGCCTCAAAGGTCCTGCGGTTTTTCAAGAAACTGGTTACCGGTGAGATTTCGGCAACAAATCTGGGCGGACCGCTTACGATTGCGGTGGTTGCCGGCTCGGAGGCGTCCCAAGGAGTCCCGCGGCTGTTGATCTTCTTGACGTTTCTCAGTGCCAATCTCGCGGTGTTGAATTTCCTGCCGATCCCGGCTCTCGACGGTGGTCACATGCTCTTCCTGCTAGTAGAAGGCGTGCGTGGAAAGCCGGTCGACGAACGCATGCAGATGGCACTGACGCTGGCCGGAGTGGCCTGTCTGCTGGGCTTGATGGTCTTCGTGTTCGGATTAGACATTTATCGTCTTTTCTTTTAGGCGACCCTGTTGTGGGGCGGCCTCCTGGCCGTCCCCCACCGGCCTCGTGTAAGTTCACCACGCCGTTCGCCTCGGGCTCAGGGACGTGCCACCGCCACCCCGTGCCAGGCGGTAGATTCGCGGTCCGTGTGGGGTGGCACGCTCAGAACGAAGTGATGGGCGTGGCCTTCCGCTGCTAATCCTTATGGCCGGTCACCAACCAGGTGCCGTCCGGTTGTTTGCCAAACTGAAACTCCCATGTCACGCTCGGGCCACCCAACTGTGCATGAGTAAGCGAAGCCGACAGCTGGGCGGTGCGGCCGTCGATTGTCGGGCCGGCTTTGATCTCCTTGATCGCCAAAGCCATGTCGTTGTTTTGCAAATATTCGACAAGGGCCCGCCGAAACGGTGCCTCGTCCACCGCTGGCGCCTGCTCCGCACAACCGACCACGGCGGCCATCACGGATAGGCAGGCGAGCGTTTCGATTTTCTTAATCAATTCGATCCTCAGAACAATTCGGCAACCGGATTGGGATCGGCACGCTGATAGTCGACCAGCGTAACCGGGCGGCCGCCTCCGGTGACGTACTTCTTCGCAGGGTCGATCCCCAGCGCCTGGCAGACGGTTGCCATAAAGTCGATTTCGCTGATCGGTCGATCAACCACTTCGCCGCCGTCCTTCTTATCCGTGCGTCCGATGGTCTGTCCGGTTTTCAGGCCCGCTCCGGACAGTACGGCGGTCCAGGCATTCGGCCAGTGATTCTTTCCGTCGCCTGGCGCGCGACCGAATTCGCCCATCCAGATGACGAGCGTGTTTTCCAGCCGGCCGCGCCTCTTCAGGTCTTCGACCAGTGCCGCCATTGCCGGATCGACGTATTCGCAACGGCCTCTGACCAGAGGTGTCGCTCCCGAATGGTCGTCCCAGCCCTCGTGTCGGACCTCCACAAACGAGACCCCGACTTCCACCAGACGCCGAGCCAGCAGACACGCCCGTCCGAATCGATTGTTACCATAGGCGTCTCGGATCGAGGTGGGTTCGGAGTCGAGATCGAAAGCCCGGACCTGCGAACTCTGCATCAGACGCAGTGCCTGTGTGAACGCCGTGCGGTGCGCAAAGGCGGCGGATGACTTCAACCGTTGACCGAACGCCCGCTCCGCCTTCGCCAACAGTTTCGCTCGGTCCGCCAACTGCCGCGGATCAACTGCCGGCTTAAGGTTCTCAACGCCTTTGGCCGGATCGTCGACGATCAGAGGGGCATGCCGAGGTCCCAGGTACGCCGGACCGGGACGATAGGTGCCGATGTAGCGCCCATCCCGCCCTGCGTCGATCGCCACGTAGTTTGGCAGGAACGCGTCCGATGAGCCGACTTCGGCGGACACGACACTGCCCAGCGGCGGGTACTCCGCACCGCCAATCTGTTGATAGCTGGTTTGGAGCAGGAAGCACGCGCGCTCATGTTCGATCTCGGCCGTCGACATGCTCCGTAGGATGGCAAAGTCCTGCATATTCTGGGCAACCCGCGGCAGGCAGTCGCAGACCTGGATGCCTGGAATGGCGGTCGAAATCGCCTTGTAGGCTCCCCCCGGTTTGGGGTCAAACGTGTGCTGCTGACTTGGTCCTCCATTCATCCAGAGCAGAATGCAGGACAAGTCACGTTGCTGACCGTCAGTGGTTTCCGCCCGGGCCGTTTTCGCCAGTTTGTGAAACCAGCCACTGATCCCGGCAGCAGGAACTGCGGCAGCAGCCAGCCTCAACAGCTTGCGGCGTGAATCAAATTTCATAATGCGTCGGGTCAATGATTGATGATGAATTCGCTTCGATTGAACAAAGTCCACAACACGCCTTCAAGCCCCTCACGGGATGTCTTCTGACCGACAACGAAGTCGACCGCATCCGACAGTTCTTCATCATCGGGCCGACGCGAAAGGGCCGCCAGATAAAGGTGTTCGATCGCGTCTTGAGCGTTGGAATTGGATTCGAGCAACCCCGACACGATCGGTGACTCGGCATTCAGCACAAGTGAATTCATCAGAAACAGCAACTGCGGTATCCCCTGAGTGTATCTTGTGCGCTTCGCATCCTTGGGCAAAGTGCGAAACAAACGCAGAAACTCTTCTCCAGGGCTGACCAGCGGAAGCAGAGGGTTGCGGAAATCCATTTTCGGTCGTTGGCTCGACAGCAACTCACCGCCCCAGAAAACCGTTAGTGAATCAAGCAGCATCTCAGGGCCAAACACGATAGGAGTCCGGTGACTGTAGAGGTCACTGTCATCCTGACTGGCCGGCAACGGTTGACTGCTCCGCTGCCATGTCTCGGACGCACAGATGCAGCGGAGCAGGTGTTTCTGATCGAAGCCGGAAGCGGCCAGTTCCCTGGCCAGCAGCTCGAGTAGCTCCGGATGGGTCGGACTCGGCGGCGACGCTTCGTCGCCCGACAGGGGGTCGCCCAACAGGGGGTCCCCCAACAGGAGGTCGCCCGACAGGGGGTGGTCCGACAGCGGGTCGTCCGGCAGGGGCTTGCCGCCGCCTCGCCGAAAACCGTTCAGTGGATTCATCAAACCTCGTCCGAAGCAGTGAGCCCAGATTCGGTTTGCCATGTTCTGCGCGAACAGACGGTTGTCACCGCCCGTCATCCACTCGGCGTAGACGCTGCGCAGCGATTTGCGACCAGTTACGTCCGTCTCGTCCGTATCGGGCAGGCGGGCGGCCACCTCCATCCCGACGTTCGTGAACGAGGATTCCGGAATGGCCAGCGTGGCCGGTTCGCGGGATTCGAGCGGCGTCTCTTTGATCCATCGTTTTGCTCCGCCTTTGTTGCCCGAGTCCTTGACGCGGCTGAAGAATGCCGCCAGGCCCCAAAACTCTCGCTGTGACCAGTTTTGGAACGGGTGGTCATGACACTCGGCACATTCCAGATCGAGCCCCAGAAACAGTTTTCCCGCAGTCGCGGCAATCACGTTGGGTTCGGGAATTCCGCGGCTGTTTCCATGCAGCGTGAAGAAGATTGTGGCCGGCTGCTCACCGTGTGTGCCCTCGGCCGTAATGATGTCTTTGACCAGCTCATCCCACGAACGATTCTCGTTGAAAGCCGTCGTCAACCAGTCAGCCAGCAGACGCGTGTCCGGCGGACGGGCCATGGCGAATTCGCGACCAGTTAGGAGCCGATGCCAGCCGTTGGCAAAATGCTTTCCATAGTGGGGTGATGCCAGCAACCGATCGATCAGCCTGATGCGCTTGTCGGCTGCCAGATCTTCTAGAAACCCTCGCGTGTCGTCGACGGTCGGGATACGGCCGGTCAGACACAGAAACGCGCGCCGCACGAATTCGCAATCATCCGCGAGCGGCGAAGCGGGTAGCTGCGCAGTCGAGAGTCGTTGTCCAACCAGTCGGTCAATCTGTTCAGCAGTCGAACGGACGCGACCTGGATCGCCCAAGGCCCGTCCGGCCGGTGCCGCAATGGCCCAGCTGAATCCGCACAGCACGAGCAAGCAGGCGTAGCGAAAGGGGTTGCTTGATGGTGCTCTTCGCCTGGCAGTGGAATGCATTTCCAAAAAGGGGATAAGTCTGCGAGTTGTGATGCCGGAGCAGTCCGTCGGCTATCTTAACCCGGATTGTTTAAGCCGGAAGCGCCAACGAAGGAATTCTAGGGGGCATTCTTCCTTGCCGGTAGTTTTACCGGCAAGGAATGAGGATACGGAGAAGAGCAAAAGGGTCACAACGCCTTCAACGAAACCGGCCACGCAGCGTCATGGGGAACTGCAACCGTTGTCCGTTGCGCAAGACATCAACGAGGACTCGGTCGTCTGCCAGGTAATTCTCACCAACGTAGCGCACAAAATCGTAGGCTTCCATCTCCACAGTCTTGCCGTCGAAGCCGAGGATAATGTCTCCCTTGCGGATGCCGGCTTTGCTGGCGGCGGCCGAAACAGGGGACTTTGGAACGAAGGCTAGCTGGCTTTCCGATAAACCATGCGTCTTTCTCTCCTCCGCGGATAGGTCACGGCCATTCAGCGGCGACGAGGGTATCAGGGCCAACATCGAGGTCCGCCATGTGATGTCCGTCTTGCGCCATCCAACTGGCAATTCCAGCTTTCCATTTACGACCTGGTCGCCGCGTCTCCACGAAATCTCCAACGACCCCGTCGAAGGGGCACGATCGGGCGCGAATTGGGCGTCCGCAAAAGAGTGAATGGGCAAGTCGGCCAGACTTTCAACAACATCACCCCGGCGGAGCCCCAGCCGTCCGGCGGGCGAGTCAGGCACGACACGCTCCACCACGTCGCCCCGATCCACTTCAAGCACCAAACCGAGATTATCCGGCAACGGATAACGCCAGACGAGGTCGCGATTCCAGTTGCCACTCGCCATCAGGTCCTGATTGATGATCTCCTTGGCCTCGTGGCAATGAATGCAACCGCCGCCGTTAATTGCCGCCGTATAATCCTCAATGTATTTTGGGGCATTGCGGCGTTGAAGCCCAATCGGAATGTCCTGTCGGTCATGAACATCCCGTACCGCCTGCATTGCATGGCGAAGCCCCGCTAACGACTGTCGCGAGTCCGGGTCTTTCGAGTCGCGACCTCCGTAACGCCCATAGATCCGTTCCTCGGCGTCCAGAAAAAAGACCATGAATGTCAGGTCATAATCAAACTCGAAGAGACTCAGGTCGGCGTCTTCGATGCGCGTCAAGCGGACGCGGACGAACTCCTCTGCAAGGTCTTCGAATCCCTCTAGACGAACAACCTGCTCGTCGAACTCCTGGCAATCGCCTCAAGGGACGCAGCGAAGGACGATCATCAGCGGTTTGCCTGTAGCCCAAGCCAGAACTTTGGCGTCTTCGTAGGAGGATTCCCAACCATACTGGGCTGCCTCCTCGGACCGGATACCATTGCCCATGCGAGGCCCCGTCGCTCGGTCCGGACTCGCAGGGCTTGGAATGGCGGTAAGCCGTTCGCTCGATCCGAACCGGGCGTCTCTGGGAGATCCCTGTAGTTGGTCCTGGACCGGAACACGCGACAGCAGATTGAGCTGTTGAGCGATCGAAACACTGATCAGGATGAGCAACATTAACAGTGCAATGACGAGGCCGTTTCGGTACATTTTGATCGCCTTAAGTCATCGGGATTCGCCGCTGCCCTCTCGCAAACTGCCACGGCGGTCGCATTTTACCGCTGTCCTGCCATTTTCATGAAGACACCAAGCGTCAACCGATCTGGATACAAACGATATTGCGTCGACCACCTATACGAGCACTGGAGAAGCTATGTTCATCCGCGTCAAAACCGCGTCGCGCTCTTGCCTTTGAACCTCAAGTGCTATTCTAATGGCCCCAAACAACGGCAGTTATTATTGAAAATTCTAACTGCGAGGAGCTGTGAACGGTCAAGCTTTGATTCAAGCCGCCACGGTTGGATCAAGGCCCACCGTGAGCGGCGATCAATCGACCCGTTCCATACTGAATTTGTGCAACTTGTCAGCCGGGCAGAGTCGGTCAAACGATGGCAGTCAGCCAGTGGCCCGCTCCGCTCAATTACGTGGCGCGAGAAATCTGACAAGCGTTTTCAAACACGAGCTCCAATCAATGCAGCAAACAGCAAGCATGGCGGACGCGGCTTCGCCAGTGGGCCCGAAGGGGTTTTGTCCCCGAAAGATACAGGCTTTCCTGGCAATCTATGCGCTCGCACTAGTCGGTGCAAATGCCGGACATGCGGAACCCAAACGGCCCTGGTTTAAGCAACACTTTATCACTCGTTCCATGCCAAGTTCCGTGGACTGGGGTTACGGGACCCCGGCCCTGGCCGATTTTGATCGTGATGGCGACTTGGATTTTGCCTTCGGTGTCCGAGGCGACAGTATCCATTGGTTTGAGTTTGAAAGTGCGGACGTCTGGAAGCGACGTCGGCTCGGTCAAAGCCAATTGTCCAATCTGGGCGCTGCGTCGATGGATGTTGACGGCGATGGATGGACAGATTTGGTGACCGGAGGTTACTGGTACCGGAATCCTCAGGCGCCACGCGAAAAACCGTTTACGGAACATCTGTACGATCCGACGATAGATAAGCCGATCCATGACCTGGTTGTCGCGGACATCGATCGAGACGGAAGGGACGACGTTGTCGTGCTGGGAGATGGCGTTGGGTGTTTCTGGTATTCGATTCCGGCGGGACAAGAGAAGTCCCGGTGGCAGCGAATGACAATTACTCAAAGCGTGTTGACCACTCGAGACAGCATTCACTCTGGATTCTCGCCCAAAGGCATCGCCGATCTGGACGCGGACGGGGACGTGGACATTGTTTTGCCGGATCGATGGCTCGAGAACCAACAACAGGGACGAGAGTGGCGACCTCATTCACTTCCATTTGGCAAACGTGGACCCTGGGGGTTATCGTCTCACAGCTGGATCGTGGACCTTGATCGGGACGGAGACAACGATATCGTTACCGTCGACAGCGACCAGCAGCAGTCGCGAGCGGCATGGCTGGAAAGCGACGGCCAGAAACCGCCCTCTTTCACGCGTCATTGGCTGCCAAGCACAGCGGCAGGCGAACGCGGATCATTTCATTCGCTCGCCGTCGCGGACTTTGATGGTGATGGGGACGACGATATCTTCACGGCCGAACAGGAGGATGCCACCATCCTTCCTAAGGGTGCGCCACCTCGCTGGTATATTTGGGAGAATGTCGATGGTCGCGGTACAAAGTTCGTAGAGAGAGTTGTGTTCGACGGACGACTCGGTGGACACGATGTGATTGTTGGCGATGTCGATAATGACGGCGACCTCGATATCTGCACTAAGATCTGGAAGCGATGGGCAGGGAACGGCAACAGCGGCCGCGAACACGCAAGCTTCTTGGAAAATCTGTCTCGATAAAATCGACAGTCCTCGCTGATCCCGACCGGCGATGCGCAAGAGACCAGTACGCAGGCAGGTTTTTACAGGAGGAAACAGAGGAAACAGAGATGACTGAAGTGAATAAGCTCGGGGCATTTTCGCCTCCTCTCCGTTTTCCTCTGTTTGCTCCTGTTCCCTTGTTTTCCCGCACCGCTAACGGAGTCTCCAGCTAAACGCCTGTCGGTTTCAGTGAGGAGTCTCGATAAATCGCTCTCGATTCCATCCGGAAGCTGGTTTTCTCCAGACGTCGTTGAACGTCCTCATCATTCAGGCAGATCCCACTCATTCAGGCAGATCCCACTCATTCGGGGTCGAATTCCATGCGGTGCGACCCACAGAAGAAAATGCGAAGATGACCATTGAGCAAAGTTGAGAACCCATGGTGCTGGTGACGATAGTACTAGTTGTGCTTCACGAAAGTCGTGCGACAGGACTCACATCAAGAAGTTGTGTGAATCTAGGCAAGCATGAAATCGCGGAATTGGGTTCCTCCCCAGTGAATAAAGACAGCCAGTCGCTCCGTTCGTCTGGTGCTTGCTAGGCAACCATTTAGAGCGGCGTTGTCGCTGCTCATGATGCTTGCGAGTGGAATACATGGCGTTGGGGCATCTTGCTGCTTATGCGCCAGTTGGAATTGCTCGGTGCGGGACAGGTCACGGCAGGGAGCGGAATCACGCACGGACAAGTGACGGTCTTCGAGATTGGAAGCGACGCTAGCAGCTGTTTTGGTGCTCACGGCTGCGGTCAGAGAACATCTAAGCACATTCGCCTCACGGATCCAAGGCAGGCACCCAAACGTCGCGCAAGCTTTCGTGAAACGAGTGAAGCAATTGGAACGACGCACGAGGTAATTGCTACTATCGATCCTCCGGGGTGACGGCGCGTGCAGATCCTCCTCAAGCAGCTCATCGCTCCGTGCGGCATCATTTGGCTTGGCGTCATCCTGGCAGCTTGGCTTTCTTGGCGCTCGCGCAAACGAATGTTGATCGTGTGCCAACTAGCCTTGGTGCTAGCCTACACGGCGTTTGGCAACCCTTGGATCGGCCAGACGTTGCTGTCGAGTCTCGACTCGCGTTTCACCCGTATCGATCCGTTCGCGGGAGGAGCCTACGACGCCGTCTGTGTTTTGGGAGGAAGTACCTTTAGGTCGCCTCTTGGTAGGGCACAACTCAGTTCCGGGGGTGATCGTGTCATGCTTGGGGCGCGTCTGTATTTGACAGGTCGAACGAGATTGCTCGTCTGCACTGGGGGCGACGGAGACGACTCCAGCCCTGATCCGGCCGACGAATGTGCCGAGATTTGGCGCGATCTGAAGATCCCCGCGGAGGATATCATTCGGGTCGGAGGCAGCAACACGATCGAGGAGATCGACGAGATACAACGGATTGCCGGGGAACACGAGTGGACCCGCGTGGGCATCGTGACGACTGGCTGGCACATGCGACGCGCGATGGCGTACGCAAAGTCGCGAAATCTGGAACTGGAGCCGTTACCTGCGGCGGTATCGGGGAGGTCGCCGGCATGGAGTTTGCGTTACGATACAAAGGGGGTATCCACTTCCCTCTCGTAGCGACTACTTTTGAGTTCCCGGTCGACGATCTGGCGATAGGGCACGGGGGCGACCTGCGCGGCCTGCTGAACCAACCGGTTCGAAGAGGAGACCG
>Ga0310121_10006000_pt1 | contig 10296 bp, 8 predicted proteins | sample CB27_Tmax_986_MG_FD_203504 | JGI IMG/M metagenome (GOLD analysis project Ga0310121, IMG submission 203504) | Marine microbial communities from Western Arctic Ocean, Canada - CB27_Tmax_986 | ecosystem: Environmental > Aquatic > Marine > Oceanic | place: Canada: Western Arctic Ocean | collected... | reverse complement strand
AAGGCGTGGTGCATCGGTACTTTAATCAGACCAACATGAAGACTGAGTTCTGCTTTACTGTGGTCCCTCGATATCAATAAGGCATTTCAGCTCGCCGGACGAATCCCAGCCTTTAGCGTCGCGGGTAGTTTGGATGCTCCAAGTTGCTCTCCTTCATGAATTGCTTCGGCGCTTCTTGACGAGCTTCTGGAGCGAGCGCAGTTCTTTGGGGGGAGTGGCGTGGAGGCCATAATCGCTCCACGACACCTCGGCCACGTAAATGTCCCCTCTGGAGTCAACCGTGATGCCGTGTGGTGAGTAGAATCGTCCGGCCTCATCTCCGAAAGATTGGTCGCTCAGACGTGCTAGAACATTCCAGCGCTTGTCTAGAATTGAGGCGCGCGGCCCCAGGCATGTGACGGTCTGGTTTGTCTCGATGCCGCCAAAGTACTCCCCGACGTAATATTGTTTTTGTGCATGAATTTACAGAGTCACGCCAAGAAATCCCCCCCATTTCAGGCAGCGGAGCGAGTGGCGTAACCATAGCGATGCAGCCCAGTACCGCATCCCGACCCAGTCACCACCGGGTAGCCGGGGCATGTTGCCATGCCCCAGCCCCCTCAGACCCGGACATGAATCTCTCGATTCATCCGGCTCAAGCCTCGAGCACCGCGTAGCCATGTCGTTGGTGGAATTGATGATGACAGTGCGGATGAAGTGCAATCCGATTTTCTGCTCTACCCGACCCACCGGCGGCACGAGAAATACGATGATGCAGGTCAATGACGGTATCGGGATGAAACATGATGCCGCATGGTCTGCAGTGGTAATCCTGTGTCCGCAGAACCTTGAGTTTCAGTCGCGAGTATGTCTGCCGCCCCACAGCCCGTTTTGTGAGCTTCATCCAGTAGTCTCTGAGCGCAGGATCGTTCGGACTGTTTCTTCCGCTCACCTTGACGTAGCGTGTGACCGGCGTGTCCGCCGGATTGAGCAGGGTCGTCGTTGGTGTCCCGAACACCCAATCACGGTTTCCAACTTTCTTGAAGTAGCGTTGTTTTACCCACGCGCTCGACTTCTTGGCGTGGAGGCGTTTGGCCCATTGTCACAACATCTGCCAGTTGCGATGTCTTACATAGCGAAACGCGGATTTGGCGGCACAGTGACGATAGTAGTTTGCCCAACCTCGTATGACGGGATTGAGCAATCGAACGACCCGTTCCGTCTTCGCCTGTTTGTTGGCGCCGAGTATCGCTTTGATGTGCCGCAGATGTTGTTGTACTTTCTCTTTCTGTGGTGTGGTCAGCAAGGTGCCGTTGTATCGTCTGATGGTGAAGCCCAGAAAGTTGAACCCTTCATCGCGATGGACGATGCGTGTCTTGGCCTCGTTCAACGTCAGGCCCCGTTCGGCCATGAAGGCGTTCAATCTAGGCTGGACGTATTCCAACAACACTTCACGCGTCGGGGCTGTTGCGACAAAATCATCGCCACCCAGTCCCGTTCGGACTGGACGGGGTACTTAATCAGACTGACGCCTCTGTTTTCGCTTTGCGCTGGGATGGCGGGATGGGTCGTCCATTAGGTGTTTTACAGCCGAACAGCCTTTCCATCCCATCCAGAGCGATATTTGCCAACAAGGGGCTGATGACTCCGCCTTGTGGCGTTCCGCTTTCTGTCTCGCTGTAGTACCCAAGTTCAACCACCCCCGCTTTGAGCCAGCGGCGAACGGTTGTTTCGAAGACTGGTATCCTTGCTAGCAGTGGTTCATGCGCGATATTGTCAAAGCACCCGCTGATATCCTCATCCAGTATCCACGGACTGCTCCCTTGCTTGTTGAGCCTCGCGTGGATTTGCTCGATAGCATCTATACAGCTTCGGCCCGGTCGGAAGCCGTAGGAATTGGTTTCAAATCGGGCTTCCCACTCCGATGCAAGTGCCGCTTTCGCGACCGCTTGCATGACACGGTCTTTGACAGTTGGAATTCCCAGTGGACGTTGTTTGCCGTTGGCCTTCGGGATGTACACCCTGCGGACTGGTTTGGGTCTGTAGCCTTTCAACGACAGGTTCTCTCGACTGAGTGCCATACGTGCCTTTGGAGAGTCGTACACCTTTCCGTCTACACCTGGCGTGTGTTTACCTTGGTTCTCCTGGGTTACCTGTCGGATTGCCAGGAGTTTGTTCGACGTGGCGCGCGCCAGAAACTTCTGCAGATTGCGCACCTGCTTCCACTCGCGGCGCTCAGTTGCGCGTAAAATCCGCTCCTGGAGCGCCTTGCGTTTGCTTCTACATTGTGCCAGAGGAAGTCTTCCCAGCCTGGCACAGTACCCAGTGCCGAATGCACTGTGTCGGTTTGCTCATCGGTCTGTTCGATGAATATCTTCATCGTCTAACATCCCCGATGATACGGACGTTCCATGAACTTCCTTTCCGTCAAGACCAGCTGGAAGTGGGCCCCCTTTCGGGTCGGGTATCTCCTGCCTTCTGGCAGGCCTTATCCGCTCGATTATCACAGCGTGGAGTGCGCACCCAGTCCCGGAAGTACTGTGCCGGGGTGACTGGGTGAATGTACAGAGCGGCCTTCGCTTTCTCCAGCTTCTTTTACCCCCTGCGCCGTCCCCCTTCCTTACGGTTAGGCTTCCACACAAGTGCGGGGCGCATGGGGTTTACCCACGATTTTGACGCAGATAATCACAATATGTTATCGAATGAAGTACCATTGTCGCAGGCACGGCATCGATATTGCACTTTCCCGGGAGGAAATTTTACTCTGAGGCACTATGTATCTTGATCGCGGTTCGATCAATTTTCGCCGCAAACGGCGCAACAATCTAAATCGAATCGTATTTTATCTAGTGTTGATCGCTATCGGACTCTATTTCGTGCGCCAGGCACAAAGCGGCGAGATCGAACCGATTTTCGTGCCTACCCCCACTGCAACGCGCAGCCCAGCCTCGTATGCAGAGGAAGGCGAGGCGCACTTCTCCTCCGGGCGTCTTGGCGACGCCATAAGCGCATACGAACAGGCGACCCGGCTGGCGCCGACAACAGTTGAGTATTGGATCAACATGGCGCGTTTTCAAGTGTACGCCGACATGCCGGAGCAGGCGCTGGAAACTGCAGATACTGCTGTGCTGATCGAGCCTGATAACAGTATGGCACATGCGGTGCGCGCCCTTGCGCTCGATTGGATCGGGGAATACGAAGAAGCTACGAACGCCGCCGTCCGCGCAATTCAACTCGACGCGAATAACTCACTCGCGCATGCATACTACTCAGAAATTCTGGCCGACACGCAGCGCTGGGCACAGTCCGGAGATGAAGCCCAGCTTGCCCTGAGTCTGAACCCGAACAGCATGGATGTACAACGCGCGAATGGCTATTATCTGGAAAACGTTGGCGCATACGCGGAAGCCATCCTCGCGTATCAGGCGGCTGCAACGATCAACCCGAACCTAGCGCTCTTATACATGCGCTTAGGTTTGAACTACCGTGTATTGCAAGAATATGAGACTGCGTTGGAGTACTTTCAGCGCGCCAGCGCCCTCACTCCCGAGGAAACACTTCCCTATCTCTCCATCAGCCGCACCTACTTTCAGGTAGGCGAATACGGCCGCTCGGCACAATATCTCGAAAGCGCACTGGAGTTAGAACCTTCCAATCCGGATATCTACGGCCGGCTCGGGCTAGTGTATTTCAGAGCGTTAAATTATGAGGGTGCGGAAATCGAACTGGAATGCGCCATCAAAGGCTGTCGGCATCCCGAAAGGAACACGGTTGTCGAGCCCCTCTCTCTCAGCCAGGGCACTCTGGAATATTTCTATACCTTCGCATCCGTTAAGGCCGCATATCTCAAATGCGATGAAGCGTTCCCGATATTGAATCAAGTCTTGGCGTTTGCCACTGACAATGAGATCGTGCAGGGTATCGTCGAGGAAAATCGCAATATTTGCGCAACCGCCGATGCTCCGGTTGCGTCCGCGGAGGGGACTCCCGCTGACGGCACAGTTATACCCGCTGAGGCCACCCCCGCTGCGGAGGGAACCCAATCGGCACCAGCAGCGCCCCCCACAGAAACGCCCGCAGCTACCCCTTGATCCAATATACCTTGCGACAGCCAATGCTATACTTGCGCGCGCTGCGGAAAGCCAAGGAGAAATAGCCATGTCAAAGCATCTGGTTGTAACCACAACTGGACATGATCACATCGGCATTGTCGAGGAAGTCACTGCGCTGCTTTCGCAATTTGATGCAAATATTGAAGCCAGCCGCCCTCATCTCCGAAAGACTGGTCGCTCAGACGTGCCAGTACACTCCCGTGCTTGTATAGATTTGAGACGCGCGGTCCCAGGCACGTGCCGGTCTGGTTTGTCGCGATGCCGCCCAAGTACTCCAGACGTAATATTGTTTTTGTGTATGAATTTACGCGGGTGTGTTGCCTCTTCCTAACCATCAACAAAGGAGGATACTGAGAATGTCTCATAGCTTACCTACCAAAATCCTGGGACGCAGTGGGTTTAGCATGACCTGACTGGGCTATGACGGTTTGGAGATACGAGGATCACCCAGAGGGCGACCAGTGAATCCTGAACACCTGCAGGAGAACATTCGGACCGTGGCACGCGGGCCCCTCTCCCCGGATGTCTATGAGGAAGCGAAGCGCCGTCTGGAAAGGATCGGGTTGGAACCGGAGAAGATGTCATGACAAGGCAAAGACCGTACGAGGCTGCCAGACTTGCTCTTGCGCGGCGGGCCTGCTTGAGATGGTAGCTCGACGAGCCCATTGGGTCACATTATCGTTGGTTGCCCCAACTATTCCAATGCGTGTTATTGATGATCGGCTTACGCTGCGCCGGTTTGAAATCTTTGCCAATAAAGTAGGCGACCGGAAACAACACAGCCTGGGTGATGTACCCCGGGAGGTCGAGCAGCGCGGCGACTTCTTTCTCAAATCTGATGTGCATATTTGTCCAGACCGCCCCATGGCCGCGAGCGCGCAGCGCCATCATCAAAGACCAGGCGGCCGGGAGGATGGAACCATAGAGCGCGGCCTGGTCCGCAGGCGCCCGGTTTTCAACACGCCCTTCCACGCAAGCCAAGATCAATACCGGCACCTCGTGCAGGTGGTCGACCAAATAGTGTGTTGAACTGAGAAAGCGTCGCATTTGCTTAGCATGCGCGTCGTCGTCCAACGGTTCATTTTTTGGCTGCGAGCGGCTGGTGCGGTAGGCCTTGCACGACTGCCGATACAGTTCGGCGATGCGGGCGCGTTTGTCCGCGTCGCTAGCTACGACAAAGTGCCAACCCTGTTGATTGGAACCGGTTGGAGCTTGAATCGCGATCTTGAGGCATGCTTCGATAATTGCCGGCTCGATCGGGCAAGTGAGGTCGAGCCTTTTTCGAACAGTGCGTGTAGTTGAAAGCAGGTGATCACAAATAAGCAAATGCTCCGGTGTAGAAAGATCTATAATTGCTCGTGTGAATATATGACAGTACGAACCTTGTATCAATCTGACCCTGCTCGTTAGATTTTTCAATCCCTTGGCAGGGCGGCGCTCTGCCCTTAGAATTCTGTTCCCGATTATTCCGGCTGTCAATGCCGTTAGGAGGTTGAATTGAGCGACTTCAACGTAGTTGGAAAATCCACTCCCATTATCGACGGGCGTGCAAAACTGACCGGCGCGACGCAATACCTGCCGGATGTGGAGTTGCCCCGAACTCTACACGCCCGCTTCGTCACGAGCATTTATCCCCACGCCAAAATTATAAAAATAGACTCAGTGGCTGCATTGCAGAATATCGATGTTGTCGCCGTCATCACAGCCGCCGATCTGCCGAACATCACGCCGGACGACCGTACCCGGCTGCTGCTTGCCCGTGATCGAGTGATGTATGCAGGCCAACCGGTCGCAGTGGTCGTTGCGGCGAGCGAAGCTGCCGCGCAGGATGCAGCCGCTGCCGTTTCTGTGGATTACGATCCGCTGCCCGCAGCGATTACCATCGAACAGGCGCTGGCCGACGATGCGCCGCTCGTGTGGCCGGACTTCAAACCGGGCACGGCGGGGGATGCAGGCACGCACGGCGCGGATGCGGGTGCGGATGGCGATTCCGCCGGGACGCGCGGCAACGTATCCAAGCGCGACCACTTTGCACGCGGAGACATCGAGTCCGGGTTCGCAGCGGCCGACGTGATCGTCGAACGCACTTTTCGGACTCAGGGCGTCCATCAGAATTACCTCGAAACGCACGGCATGCTCGTGCAACACGATAGCGCGACCGGCGGTGCAACCGTCTGGTGCAGCACACAGGGCACATTCGGAGTCCGGGAGCGAGTCGCCGCTCTGTTGGAAGTTCCGGAATCGGACGTGCGGGTGATCGGCATGGCCGTGGGTGGTGGCTTCGGCGGCAAGTTCCCGATTTTCGAAGGCCTGATTGCGCTCATTGCGCGCAAGCTTGACAGGCCGGTACGTATGGTGCTGGCCCGCTCCGAAGACCTCGCCACGACGAACCCCATGCACCCGGCGCGGCTACAGGTCAAACTCGGCGCAAAATCCGACGGCGCGTTTACCGCACTGCAGGCTCGTGTTGATTTTGACACGGGCAGCTTTCCCACGGAAATGGGTGGCTTCATGGGCGTGCTGCTCGCCAACAATTATCGAATACCAAACATCGACGTCGAAGCCCGCGAGATCCTTACGTTCAAGACCGGCGTCGGCGCCTATCGCGCGCCGACAGCACCGCAGGCCGCCTTCGCGATTGAGAGCGCCATCGACGAAGTTGCCGCCAGGCTGCAGGCCGATCCGTTGGCGCTCCGCAAGCTGAACGCGGTGCGCGCGGGCGACCCGATGACGAACGGCGGAGCGTGGCCGGCGATGGGCATGCATGAAGTGCTGCAAGCGCTCGAGGCACATCCGGCCTGGCAGGAACGCGCAGCGGCACAGGCGGCCGGGCGCGGTGTCGGCGTCGCCATCGCCGGCTGGCCCGGCGGCACCCAACCGGCGGCTGCCGTCTGTGCGCTCGAGCGCGACGGAACGCTGCACGTCGTGGTAGGTGCGGTGGACCTGACCGGTACCCATACGACGTTCGCATTGCTGGCAGCCGAGACATTTGGGATGGAACCGGAGCGGGTGCGCGTTGTCATGGGTGACACGGCCACCGCGCCGTTTGCTGGCGAGGCCGGCGGCAGCAAGATCACCTACACCGTCGGGCCCGCCATCATGCAGGCCGCTGCCGAAGCCCGGCGACAGACCTTGGAAATTGCAGCCGAGGAGTTCGAAGCCGATCCCGACGATCTCGAAATCGTCGACGGCGCAGTACGCGTGCGCGGTGTGCCGGACCGCAGCATCGAGCTGCAGACAATTGCTGCGAAGACGATGCAGTTCGGCGGGAAGTATGCGCCCATATTTGGTCGTGGGCGCAACGCGGACCCGGGCGGATCCCCGACTTTCTGCGCCCAGCTGGCCGAGGTATATGTCGACCGCGAAACCGGCGCGGTGTCGGTGGAACGCTTGGTCGTCGTGCAGGATGTCGGGCGCGCCATCAATCCATCCGCCGTGCGCGGACAGATGGCGGGCGGCGCGCTGCAGGGAGTTGGCTGGGCGTTGTACGAAAACCTGGCGTACGACGCTGCGGGTCAGCTCATGAGTGGAACGTGGATGGACTACGTCGTCCCGCATGCGCATCAGGCGCCCGCACAGATCGAGACCGAGATTGTCGAGGTGCCGTCCGAATTCGGACCGCTCGGCGCGAAGGGGGTGGGCGAACCGCCCATCATCCCGACCGCTGCAGCAATTGCCAATGCCATCGCCAATGCAACCGGCGTCCGCATGACCGAACTGCCAATGACACCCCCGAAAGTTCAGGCGGCACTGGCAGACAGCGAGAGAAGTAAACGCACCTGAGCCGAATTCGGTGCAACGTCCCTTCGCCCCTTAGTTTGTGCTGCTCGCTACGGTCAGGCTCGGACGGTCCGCAGGCAGGGGCGTCGCGACCTTGCGTCACAATGCTGCACAACAAAAAGGAATCAACTTGGGCTCTTGGGCTCCAAACACTGTAACCAGGCGCAGCATCCCGCCCATCAATCCTTTATAAATCGAAGTGCGACTGCGCATTCCTCCTTCACTACATCACCGCCGCTACCGTTAGTTGTGGACCGGCCAGCTGATTTCGATTATCGGTTCGCAAATGCATTTTTGGGCGCTGCTCTGGCACGTGCGCATGTTGAGCGACCAGCCTATCGCGCTGGGCGTCATCGGGCTGGTGCGCGTAATACCCATCGTGCTCTTTTCACTGATGGGTGGTGCATTGGCCGATGTGGTCAACCGGCGCACGGTCATGATCCTGACCCAGTCGACAATGATGCTGATCGCCATTCTTCTGGGGATATTGACCCTGCTAGGCTCTATCCACCTTTTCTGGATCTACCTGCTTACCGCGGCACAAGCCGTGGCCCAATCGTTTGATCTTCCCGCCCGGCAGGCCCTGGTCCCCAACCTGGTGCCAGCCCGTGACATGCCCAATGCATTCAGCCTTAACTCCATCGCGTACCAGATCGGCTCGATCTTGGGGCCGGCGCTGAGCGGCGTGACCATCGCCACGATGGATCTGCAATCGACGTATCTGATATATGCCGTCACCTATGTGTTTGCTATCCTGGCGCTGGGGATGATAGGTAAAGTGGAACAGAATCTCGGCAGCCGCCGCGAAGGCCTTCGTTTTGCGGCCATCAAAGAGGGAGTCGCTTTCATTTGGAACCGCCCGATCATTCTCTCCAGCATGCTGCTGGATTTCTTCGCCACTTTTTTCTCCTCGGCCAACGCCCTCATGCCGATCTTCGCCCGCGACATCCTGCATGTGGGCGAGGTCAGATATGGCTGGCTCGCGGCAGCCCAGGCGATTAGGGCAACGGCCGCAGCTCTAGTCATCTCGCAGGTCAATGAGGTCAGACGGCAGGGGCCGATCGTGCTTGGGTCAGTGGCCTTGTTCGGAGGCGCGACCGTCTTGTTTGGTATGTCACGCGCTTTCTGGCTGTCTATGCTGGCCCTCATGTTGATCGGCGCCACCGATACAATTAGCGCTATCATCCGTAACACCATTAGTCAGATACGCACCCCGGATGCCATTCGCGGCCGCATGGTGAGTGTGAACCAGATATTCTTTATGGGGGGTCCGCAGTTAGGCGAGATCTAAGCCGGGTTGGTCGCCCAGTTTTTCGGCGCGCCCTTTGCCGTGGTGAGTGCCGGTGTGGCCTGCATCCTTTCCGTTGCCTGGATTGCCCGGCGCTGGCCGCAGCTGGCGCGTTACGACAGGCATCATCGGCGCCGGGGTGAATAAAGGCGGATATTCATCTTATATGCTCGACCCTGATAATATCACCATGGCTCAATCAAGGAGCCGAACAATGGTCAAGGGAATATGGAACTATGCCATTAAGGCACAGGACGTGGAGGCCGTGGCGAAATTCTACATCGCGCATCTCAACGCCAGAGTGCTCCAGCGCCGGGAAGTATCAGGCTCCAAAGACATCGTAGTGAAGATGGGCGCCACGCGCGTCATCATCTTCGAAAAGGCCTCGTATGAAGACGATCTCGGCCTGAACTTGCCGGAAGGCTTTTTGCACGACGTGTACGAAGTTGACGATTTCGAGGCCTACTACGCCCGCTTGCAGGCGGCCGGGGTGAGGTTTCTAACCGAGCCGAAGGTTATCGAAACCGAATTCGACCGGCGCAAGCTGGTGTTCATCGAGACTCCGACCGGCATCCGTACCGAAGTGATGCAGGTCCTGGAGCATAAAAAGGAGGCGTAATGATATGACGACAACACTTGGCGATGGCGAATACACCTATGAAGAAGTCGCCGATTGGGCGCAACTGCCGGACGGCTGGGACTTCAAAGACGCGGTCGATGTGGCCGCCGATTCGCGGGATCGAGTTCACGTCTTTAATCGCGGCGGGCATCCCGTCGTCGTCTTCGAAAGGGATGGGAGTTTCGTCAACTCATGGGGAGAAGGGCTGTTCGCGCGCCCACGCGGCCTGACGCTCACTTCCGATGATGAGCACGGCGAGGTGCTCTATTGCGTGGACGATCAGGGCCATTGGATCGGTAAATTCAGTTTGGACGGGGAGTTGCTGTTGAGCGTCGGCACTCGTGATGAAGGCGCGCCGCAGCGGAGCGGCAAGCCATTCAACCGGCCGACGAAAGTTGCGCAAGATCCCAAATCCGCCGAGCTGTATATCTCCGACGGCTATGGCAATGCCCGGATACATAAATACACAGCGGATGGACAGCATCTATTCTCATGGGGAGATTACGGCACTGATGCAG
>Ga0310121_10005999_pt1 | contig 10298 bp, 9 predicted proteins | sample CB27_Tmax_986_MG_FD_203504 | JGI IMG/M metagenome (GOLD analysis project Ga0310121, IMG submission 203504) | Marine microbial communities from Western Arctic Ocean, Canada - CB27_Tmax_986 | ecosystem: Environmental > Aquatic > Marine > Oceanic | place: Canada: Western Arctic Ocean | collected... | reverse complement strand
TGTCAACACAAGTTCACCAAGGCATCATTCCAGTTTGCACAAATGTCGCTCCATTTAAATTATCTAGCCTGCCCAAGGTTAGCGTCAGCCGTGCCCATTTTATCTCCACTTGCAGGTCGTAGATAGACACATCAGGCAACAAGTCGCTATTTCTCAATACCTAAGTCGGCATGGCCAAGCTCGGCAGCCGGCCCTATACTTTCGCGACTTTTCTTGCTTGTTTTTCTCACCCGATATGGCCCACCTCAGCCATCTTTCATGATGCGGCGATTCCTCAAACCATTTTCAACATGGGCCCTCGTCTGGCTGGTGGCGGCCGGCTGCCTGTTGCAAATAGGTTGTGTCCGCCGGCGTTTGATGGTCCGCAGCAATCCTCCGGGGGCAATGGTCTACGTCGATAATCAACCGATTGGCACCACGCCGTGTGCCACCGATTTTACCTATTACGGCACCCGCGAAATCCGCCTCGTGAAAGCGGGCTACGAAACTTTGACCGTCAACCAACCGCTGCCGGCCCCCTGGTACCAACTCCCGCCGCTCGATTTCGTGAGCGAGAACGTGGTGCCGAGCAAGATTCAAGACTACCGCACTGCTTCGTACAACTTGGTGCCCCAGGTGATCGTACCGACCGAGCAATTGATCGCCCGTGGCGAGCAGCTCCGGCAAAGCACCCTGCAAGGTGCGCTGCTGCCCGCCAACACAACCGCCCAGCCGATTCCTGTACTGCCGCCCGCCGTCACGCCCGCTGCCACACCCAATGGGCCGGTCTTTCTACCGCCAACGTTGGGACAACCGACACTCGCGCCACCGGCAACATTCCTACCATCGGGAGCGATCGTTGCACCGCCGCCTGGCACCGGTACGCTCCCGAGCGGCGGTCAACCGCTTGAAGCATTGCCCCAGCCGAGATCACAACCGAGACCACAACCGAGACCACAACCGAGACCGTAGGCGATTAGTTTGTGAAGAAGTCGAACACGTTGCCTAGCGTCGATGTTGAGGTCTTGTATATCTCGGTGTACCCGCAATGAGTACACGAGACGGTCGAGAACTTCTTGTTCTGGACGTCGAAAATCTTGGCAAACGCACCGCCCGTGGCTCGAAATTCGCCGGCCTCAAAATCGCGGTGTTCACACTTCGGACAGCCCCAATTTTCATGGTTCATCGTGCAGCTCCCCTAAAGAGTTTCTGGAATCGTTATCGGGTTATTCGCCAGGCGCAAGAAAATCTTGCCACGGCCACCTGATTGCAGGAGAACTGCAAAGTCAGGCATTAAGGTGCAGCCGCTAAATAACTTTCCGTTATTTAGCGAAGCGGTTAGAGTGACGGGGAGTGCGTTTTTCGATTCTTTAAAGAATGGACTCTCGCAAAGGCGCAAAGATCGCAAAGAATGGACGAAGCTTGGTTAACTGCTCAATTTTGGAGAGGCCATGATCAAGACTGGGATCACCCGGACCGTCAACGGTCTCTTGCGAACAGGAACCGTCTTGGCGATCTTGGCGTCTTGGCGAGAGGCAATCTTGATTCAGGTGAAGTGTTACAAAGTATGCAACCTGCAAGCTCCTTTTTCTGAAAAGAGCCGCCCTGATGCGCGCTACTACGGACTGAAAAAAATACTAGGGTTCGGGAAAAGGGACTATGCAGTTCTCCTGCGCCTGATTGGGAGCTGCTTTCAGTCTGCCTTGACTAGCCCGCATATTTCATCCGTTTCTGCTGCGGCGGCCTAAGTCCTTCCATGGCTGCGTTATGTTTCGGCCCGCGATCCTCAACGTGTATAAACACGCCTGCGGTCGCACACCTCACATGCCTTGCCATGAAAGCACTTAGACCACCTCGCCGACCAAAGCTGCGCTTCGGTGCCCGAACAGATGAAATATCCGGGCTAGTTGATCGGCAATTCCCGATTCCGCGGTACGATTCCTCGCAAGACGCGTGCCGGATCCTGCGCAAGTTTTTGAACGAGTGTGTTGATGTTGTCGACGATTTGCCGAATCCGGGCCCGCAGATATCGATCGTTAATCAAATCTCGTGCGTCAGTGATTGCTCCGGTCGCCTGCCCCATCGCCGCCGATGCCTGACTGACGACGCCGGCCAACTCCCGATAGAGCTGATCATCATGAATCAACTTGCCGATCGTGCCATCTTTGCTGTTCAGGTTCTTCGCAAGCAGGGCAATCTCACCCAGTAGTTCGCTGAGATTATTCACGCTCACCTCCATCGCATCTACGATCTCCGGGCCTCGTTCGCCGAGCGGACCGGTCAGTCCCTGCAAATTCTTAAGATTCTCGTCCGCCGACTCAACCGCTTTCTCCAGGATTTCCATAATCGCCTTGGCATCAGTGATCACTGTCGGCAACTGGGCGAGTCCATCTTTCAATTGGGCTTTGAATTGCTCGTCGCCGAGCACATCGTCGAGGTTCGACATCACGCTACTAAAACTGTTCATGGCGCTCTCGGTTGAGTTGACCAGTCGATCGATGCGCTCGACATCCTGCCCTCCCAGCACGGCATTGAGTCGCTCGGCCATATCCGCGACTTCGTCGCCCGCACGACCGAGTGACTGAATGGTCTGTTTCAGATCGCCTTGCAAATTCGCGATCAAATCGAGCGGACTAGGATTGTACATCCCCTCTATCGGCGGACCACCTGGCCTAACAATTTCCGCTCCCTCCGAGGGCGTTCCAGGATTAAATTCCACCACCGCATCGCCGATCAGCGAAGTCTGAATCCGCGCGACCTCATTGGTTTTGACGTGTTTCCCTTCGTCGATGTCGATCGTAATCAAAGCACCGTCGTCGGTATCTTCGACGATGCTGACGCGACCAATGAGAATCCCCCGCCGGCGCACCGGCGTCTTGGGCGCCACGCCCGGCGCCTGCGAAACCAAAACCTGCAGCTGATACTGATTGCGAAACGGTAACCAGGAGAAATCACTGGTAAACACAATCAACAAAACTGTGATCAACATCGTCGCGACCACGACCACGCCGACTTTGAATTGTTTCGATCGATCTTCCATCATAGCACCTTGGCAGTTAGCTAAACAAAGCTCAGTCTTCGCTCGTCTCTTTTCGCATTTCCATCAATCGGTCTCCCGCCTCGCCGCGAACGAATTGAGCTACCCGGCGATCCTTCGCGCGATCAATTTCAGTCGGCGAGCCATCAAACAAGATTTGCGGCTCGTCGGTATCGAGTCGGGCTTGCGGATAGAGCATCACCACCCGATCGGCTACCTTGTGCGCTGTTTTCATGTCGTGTGTGACGATGATGCTCGTGACGTCATAACTTTCGCGGGTGCGTATCATCAACTCATTGATGACGTCGCTCACAATCGGGTCGAGTCCTGTTGTCGGTTCGTCGTACAGCAGTACCTCGGGTCGCATGACTAGCGCCCGTGCTAGCCCAACTCGTTTGCGCATCCCACCCGACAATTCCGCTGGACGCTTGGTCAGCACGCTCGTAGGCAAACCGACTTCTCTCAGGCGGTCAAGCATCTCTTGTTGATGTTGGCGACGCTCTTTGGCACGGTGTTGCCGCAACGGAAACAAAATGTTCTCGGCGATCGTCATGCTGTCAAAGAGCGCCGAATTCTGAAACACGAAGCCGAATCGAGTCCGCTCGGCGGCCAGTTGTTGCTCGTTCAAACGGTCGACTCGCTGGCCGTCAAACACGATAAAGCCTTGCCGTGGCTGTACCAGTCCGATCAGAGTTTTCAAGAGTACCGTCTTCCCGCAGCCACTCTCGCCGATAATCGCCAACGTCTCACCCCGCGACACAGTCAGCGAAATATCGCGCAGCACCTGCTGCCGACCAAAATGGACGTGTAAACCACGAACATCGAGAATGGGCTCGGCTACAACCATGAAATACTTTCGATCACAATGACAACGCCACGGGACTTTGAGGCCACAAGATGAGATAGACCTGATCCAAGAGAATACTTAGGAACAAATCGAGCACGATAATCACGACAAACGATTGTACAAATGCTGTTGTCGCTGCGCTGCCTACGCCTTCAGCTCCCGGCTCGCAATGAAAGCCGCGATAGCAGCTCAGTAAACCGATCGTCGCGCCGAAAAACACGCTCTTGATGACGCCGTACAGCAGATCCCAGTTCTCCACAAACTTTTGAGAGTTGGACCAGTAGTGTTGTGTGTCGATATCTAGGACGAAAATGCAGTAAACCATACCGCCGACAACGCCCATGAACACCGCCATGATGGTGAGCGAAGGGATCAACAGCAGACAGCTCAGAAACCGCGGCACGACGAGATATTGAATCGGATTGGCGCCCATGCTTGAGAGCGCATCGATCTGCTCGGTCACGCGCATCGTTCCCAGCTCGGCCGCCATGGCGCTGCCGACGCGCCCAGCGAGCATCGTGGCGGCTAGCACCGGCCCCAACTCACGGAACATCGATTTATTGATTACGCCGCCTAACTGGGTTTCCAAACCGAACGCGCGAAACTGGGTATACGACTGCACAGCTAGCACCATGCCGATAAATGTGCCGGTCAGCGCCACGACCGGTAAGCTCAGCACGCCAATTTGATACATATTGGCAAACAAGGTTTCGCGCCGCGGTAGCCGGGTCGCCAGCCAAGTGAGCGTCCGCCAGGTAAACAGCGTCATATCGCCTAACGTCGCAACGGCATTGAGCACCGCACCGCCGACGTCTGCGATCGAATCATAAATACCGCCCAACAGTCCCCGCCGGCGCGTTGCTGTTTCCAAACCTGTTGCCATTCCAGAATTCCCCCCAGAGCCACGACCTCAAAGCGCGCGTAGACCGCGCGCCAGAGTTCGCTTCTACGTTTTTCGGCCCGTGAGACTCTAACGCTTGAGCTAAGCCTGCCGCTAACATCGATTTGTACAACTAGGCAGTTAGGGTAGAATGCGGCCGATACTGCAATTCCCACTTTTCTCGGCTTTTTCTTGGGAATGGACTTCAAGGCACCCAACTAGCCCGGATATTAAAAACTGGTTCTTCAGTGTTTTTCGTGGGTGAACCAAGAAAAACAGCCGTGTCCCTGCGGACACGACTGTTCGTTTTGTTAGTTGAGGCCCTTTGGCGTTTAGCCCGGATATTTCATCCTTTCGTCGCGAGGTGGTCTAAGTGCTTTCATGGCAAGGCATGTGAGGTGTGCGACCGGAGGCGTGTTTCCCCGTAGCAGGGAAAGCGGCGGTGAGGATCGCGGACCGAAACATAACGCAGCCATGGAAGGACTTAGGACGCCGCCGACCAAAGCTGCGCTTCGGTGCCCGAACGGATGAAATATGCGGGCTAGCCTTCACCTTCCGGAGGCGGATCCTCGCCGTCGCCACCCTCAGCGACAGCGCCCACCGCTTCTGGCTCGGCCTCTTTGGTGACTAAGCCCGCGAACTGCAGCTGCTTCTTGCCGCCGACTTTCTTCATCGTGACGCGGATCGTGTCCTTGCCGTTGAATTCGCCCTTGAGTAATTCCTCGGCTAGCGGATCTTCGATAAACGACTCGATCGCACGACGCAACGGGCGGGCACCGTAATCGGTATTCGATCCCTTCTTAATGAGAAATTCTTTGGCATCGTCTGACAAGTCGACTTCTAAACCGCGTTCCAACAGCCGACCGCGAATCTTACCTAACTCCAGATCGACCACTTCCTTCAAGTCATCGACCGTGAGGTGACGGAACACGATAATTTCGTTCACCCGATTGATAAACTCGGGACGGAACACCTTTTCGATCTCATCGGTGACGCGCGTCTTCATACTTTCGTAGGAGGCATCGTCGTCCGGCTTCTGGAAGCCGAACGACGCCTCGTTCTTGATCGCATCGGCTCCGGCGTTCGTGGTCATAATCAAAATAACGTTACGGAAGTCGACGCTCCGGCCAAAGCTGTCGGTCAGGCGGCCTTCTTCCATCAACTGCAGCAGCATGTTGAAGACTTCAGGGTGAGCCTTCTCAATTTCATCGAGCAACACCACCGCGTAGGGCCGGCGGCGGATCTGCTCTGTGAGCTGACCACCCTCCTCATAGCCGACGTAGCCGGGAGGCGCGCCAATCAGGCGACTGACATTGTGCTTCTCCATGTACTCACTCATGTCGATCTGAACGAGCGCCTCTTCGTCGCCGAACATAAATTCAGCGAGAGCCTTGGCAAGCAACGTTTTACCGACGCCTGTTGGGCCAGCAAACACGAAACAGCCGGTCGGTCGCTTGGGATCTTGCAACCCGCTACGACTTCGACGCACAGCCTTGGCAATCGCTTTGATCGCCTCGTGCTGACTGATGACCTTTTCGTGCAGCTCGTCTTCCATATTCATCAGACGCAGCGTGTCTTCGGTGCTCATGCGGGTGAGCGGAATGCCGGTCATCTTCGAAACGACTTCTGCGATCACATCTTCATCGACCACACCGCCGTTCTCACGCGACTTCTCTCGCCACTCCTTGGTGATTTGCTGCTTTTTCTTCTTGAGTTTGTCGGCTGAATCACGCAGTGACGCGGCCTTTTCGAAATCTTGATTGGCAACCGCTTCTTCTTTTTCTCTATTGAGCTGTTCGACTTCGTCGTCGATCTCTTTCAGGTTGGGCGGCTTGCTCATCGTCTTGAGTCGCACACGGGCTCCCGCTTCGTCGATGACATCGATCGCCTTATCCGGCAGACAACGCCCCGTGATATAGCGATCCGATAATTCGACGGCAGACTTCACAGCGTCGTCAGTTATCTGTACGCGGTGATGTTCTTCGTAACGGTCGCGTAGCCCCTTCAAAATTTCGATCGTATCGGGCGGGGTGGTCGGTTCGACCAGCACCTCTTGGAATCGTCGGGCGAGGGCCGAATCTTTTTCGATGTACTTGCGATACTCGTCAAGCGTTGTCGCACCAATGCACTGAATCTCACCACGAGCCAGTGCTGGCTTCAAAACGTTTGAGGCATCGATCGCGCCTTCAGCGCCACCGGCACCTACGAGCGTATGCAATTCGTCGATGAACAGGATCGTGTTCTTCGCTCGGCGGACTTCATTCATCACCGCCTTGATCCGCTCTTCGAATTGACCGCGATACTTCGTGCCGGCAACCATCATCGCAAGGTCGAGCACGACGATCCGCCGCTCGAGCAGCAGCTCGGGGACATTGCCTTCGATCACTCGTTGAGCAAATCCTTCGACAATGGCCGTTTTGCCAACACCCGCTTCGCCCAACAGGACGGGATTGTTTTTCGTCCGCCGGCAAAGCACCTGAATCGCCCGTTCGATCTCTTGTTCGCGGCCGATCACCGGATCGAGCTTGTTTTGTTTGGCCAGTTCGGTGAGATCGCGGCCAAAGCTGTCGAGCGCTGGTGTTTTGCTCTTGCTGCTTTTTCGGCTCTCGCGTTCTTCGCCCGGCTCGCCGCCGCGGGAACCGCGGCCGCCCGACTCTTCACCTTCTAAGCCGTGGCCTAGCAAATTGAGAACTTCCTCGCGAACTTCTTCGAGTTTTAGCCCCAAGTTCATCAACACCTGGGCCGCGACCCCTTCTTGCTCGCGCAACAGGCCGAGCAAAATGTGCTCGGTGCCGACGTAATTATGATTCAGATGGCGAGCCTCTTCCATCGAGTACTCGATCACCTTTTTGGCCCGCGGGGTTTGCGGCAATTTGCCCATCGTGACCATGTCGGGCCCGCTCTGGACGAGCTTTTCAACTTCCAGACGGATCTTCCGCAGATCAACGTCCAAGTTCTTCAGCACGTTGGCGGCCACACCGCTGCCCTCTTTGATCAGCCCCAAAAGCACATGTTCGGTGCCAATGTACTCGTGGTTGAAGCGTTGAGCCTCTTGATTGGCTAACTGCATCACTTTGCGAGCGCGGTCGGTAAATCGTTCGTACATGCCTATCTCCCGTTGCGTTTGATTACGCTAAGCCGCTCGACGTTGATCCCAATGGTCGTCCCACGGTTGGTCGTCACATTGTTGGTCGTCGTCGCGGTGTTCATGGTTTTCTGTTGGCTGTTGATCGTGGCGCTCCGGAGGAACACCGCTTTGCGCGTCTTCTCGATTGTCGTCTGCTTGCTTTTCGTCTTCGTGTCTCTCTTCGTGTTCCGCATTTGCATCGGCAATCGCCATTCGCTCCGCAGCGATTTCGTGTTGCCACATGCTTGCTGCTTCTAGTCGGTCGATTCGATCGAGTTGCCGCAGCGCTTCGGAACTCCGCTGTTGATGCCGCCACAAGGTAGCCAACATCAGTCGACTCTCTACGTCGCGAGCATCCTGCTTCAACAGCCTCAGTAGCACTTGCTCGGTCGCAACCCAATCGTTCCGCACGTAATGCCCTTGCGCTTCGCGAAACAACTGGTCCCGCTCCTCCGCCACCTGACCAACATGTCGGCCGCTGGCTGCCTGCTCGTCTCCCTGGTCGCCAGTCCCGGCCCGGGCGCCGGTCCGGGTGTTCGTCGCCGCCCCGATGCCGTTGGCCCGCCGCTCGGCGCGACTCTGCCAGCGGGCCAGCAGCCAAACAGTCACCAACGCGCCACCAACGATCAGCCGCGTGTCGAGGGTCAGCCACTCGCCAAATACCAAGGTTGCCAGCAACAGCACATTAAGCAATGCCGTAAATCCTACCGCTACTAGCAATCCTGCCCAAGACCCCCTACTCCACAACTGGGGGAGTCCCGGCCAAAAATAGGCGATCCAATGGTTTTTAGGCATCTGCACGAGTGCGATCCTCGCCACACGCGGACCACCGCTGTCGGGGCGACCCATTTCGCCCTCTAGAGCAGTCACGAAAGTCTAGCCTGTAGTCCAGCTGAATCAAGGCAACCAACGGCCACGTCACGATTTACGGCCACGGAAGTCGTTTGTCCATGCGCTGTTACAGGCACGATCAACTACTCCCCACCCGCGCTGCGGGCGCTACGGACATTTGTCATTGTGGGAAGGAGGGGAAGATAACGATAATGACGGCAGGGGGGAATGCGGATTGCAAGCTGCGGATTGCGGAAGAAATGCAAAAAAACGAAACCTGCCTCCAAAAAACGGGCCAAAGCGTTCCGGCCCACGATCTAGCAGCCCCCGCAGCTAGCCCCAAGCAATGTTTGAACACTTTACTGACCGCACCCGCAAAGTGACGCCATTGGACAACAAGGACCCTACCGAAGCGATCCGCATTCTCGACGCCGCCGCCAACCGCGCCACCGAAGGCTTGCGCGTGGTGGAAGATTATGTGCGGTTTGTCCTTGATGACGCTTATCTCACCGAATTGGCGAAACAGCTTCGCCACGATCTTGCTGCAGCCTGCACCACTCTGCGCCGCGCCGACCGCGCAGCTATGCGTGACACGCAATGCGATGTCGGTACCGAGATCTCCACTCACTCCGAAGCGCAGCGACTCGACACCTGGGAAGTTTGCCAGGCGAGTTTCGAACGCACGAAACAATCACTCCGCAGCCTGGAAGAATTCGGGAAAATCATCGAGCCCCGCTTTGCCGGACAAATCGAAGCCTTACGCTACCGATCCTACACTTTGGAGAAAGCGGTCGTCGTTTCGATTGAGAGTGGGCAAAGACTCCGGGATGTTTCACTCTGTGTGCTTGTCGACGGCCAAGATTCGCCGGGCGAATTCGCAATACTCGTCTCTGAACTATTCGCCGCCGGCGTCGGCATGATTCAATTGCGAGACAAGCGGCTCGCTGACGGACCGTTGTTGGGACGAGCAGAGCGACTCGTGGAACAAGCCCGCAGAGCAGGATCGACATGCATCATCATCAACGACCGCCCCGACATCGCCGCCGCTGCCGATGCCGACGGCGTCCACCTCGGACAAGACGACCTCAGTGTCAAAGATGCACGAGCGATCCTTGGCCCACGCAAATTGATCGGCGTTTCCACGCACGCCGTCGAGCAAGCCCGCGCCGCTGTGCTCGACGGCGCCAACTATCTCGGCGCCGGCCCAACCTTTCCTTCCACGACTAAAACGTTTAGCCAATTCCCCGGTCTTGAGTATCTCGAGCAAGTCGCCGCTGAGATCAGCTTGCCGCTGCTGGCCATCGGCGGCATCGATGCGACCAATCTCCCTCAGGTCCTCCAGACAGGCGTGACCCGCGTCGCGGTAAGTGCTGCGGTCGGGGGAACTGAGAATCCGGGATCTGCGGCGCAATCGATCCTAAAGATCCTCCGTGATTCCGCCGCTCTGGGGACTGGGACCGCCTGACGTCCGAGCAATTCGTGAGTATGATCAAAGCTCACTCGCAACTCGTAACTCGCATCTGGCAACTATTTCCAGCACCTCACCTCGTCACTTTTTTTCTCGCAACTCGTAACTCGTATCTGGCAACTCGCAACT
>Ga0310121_10005998_pt1 | contig 10299 bp, 8 predicted proteins | sample CB27_Tmax_986_MG_FD_203504 | JGI IMG/M metagenome (GOLD analysis project Ga0310121, IMG submission 203504) | Marine microbial communities from Western Arctic Ocean, Canada - CB27_Tmax_986 | ecosystem: Environmental > Aquatic > Marine > Oceanic | place: Canada: Western Arctic Ocean | collected... | reverse complement strand
AACGACGGCGTTGGCCTGTTGCTCTACGCATTGCTTGAATTGGACGACCCGACGCGGAGGTTAAACGGCGCCTTTTGACTGGCGGCAGTTGAAGCCAACCGCGCGCCGGCACTCACCGCACGACCAGCGCTTGAGGGGAACGTTGGGAACCGGCGGGAACCTGGAACGCCCGAATTGGGACGCCTGAACGACGCCTTGACGCCATGGAGAATAATGACCTCCTGCGTCTTGCCGCCGCAAGAGCGCCAGACCAACCAGCGCCAACCAAAGCGTTCGTGGTTCGGGTATCAAATTGGAACCGCCGCCAAGCGCCGCCCGATTCCCTTCAAAAAAGTCATTCTTGAAGCGGCTAAAGTCCTCCAAAGAGACAAATCCGTCACCGGTCACGTCGCCGTTTTCAAAAAGGGCCACTGAGGTGAGCCAGTGGGTCTGCATCGTTTGGTAGTCGACGCCGTCGACGACGCCGTTGCCGTCGAAATCGCCGAACTTGGTGAAATTGGCACTCTGTGCGTCGAGATCGATCAGTGCTTCGAGCAAGACGCCGACGCCGTCGACCGCTTCGAAGTACGGCTTGTTGGGATGCCCTCGGAACATCCCCTCAAACCAGAGCGCCGCAATGGCCTCTTGAGCCACGGTGCGTGCCGACAGCAAATAATGAGCTTCCCCGGTCTCTTCGTAGAGCGTCGCAAAGAAATCAACGATGTGCCCGTAGTGCTCTGCATAGGTTCCGTGCTGCGCCCAATCGGAACTGTAGGTGGCGTACCAGGTCTCGTCGAGCGTGTCGGTGGCGGGCAGGCTGTCACGAATCAGTGCCGCCCACTTCTTGGCGGTGTCGAGTAGGTCGGGGTCGCCCAGCGCCTGGTAGCTCTGGGCATAGCTCTTGGCTGCGTCAGGATTGTATTGTGCGGTGATGAACTCGGGGGCCCACAGATCGATCAGACCACGCGGTTCAAACTGGGGATAGCCGCTTGCAGCCCACGGGCCTGGCACCGGTGTGCCATCGAGTTCCAGGGATCCCCAGAAACTACCACTTTGAGGATCGTAGGCATATTCCGCCCACCCTTCGAGGAAGGCTAGCGCCTGATCGCGAAACAAGGCGTCGCCAGTAAATTCATAGGCCCTGAGCAAGGCAGGCACGTAGACGGCGGGCGTCGTGGTCGCACTGCGCAGTCCGTCCCAGCGGCTTGTTTCGTTGGGAGTGTGTGCGACGAGATCGGTGTTCGTGTTGCGATCGTTCCAATTGTAGGTTTGAATAGGCGGCGTTACCCGTGACTGCCGAGGCGCGGTTCATTGCCGCGTAGATCGATTGGTTGTGTAGTAGATTGGAACCCCCCGGCGCGCGGCGTTGACGACGTTCGACGCGCCACGCCTCGTCCGACGCATCCAAGTCGCTGGCGACGGGGTTTTCCTTCGTCCTCACATCGCAGCAGCATCCTGTTAGCTCCGCTTTTTCTGGTATCCCGAGTGTGCACTTGAGTAAGCGGCTGCTAATAAAGCGTCCAATTCACCCCGGTGCCCAGCGGGGCGTCGTCGCGTGGGGTGCCATGTTCATTCTTGTAAATATGAACGGTCGCTCGGTTCGCGTCGATAAATATAATGTCGGGCCGCCCGTCGCCGCTCATATCACCCTTGAAGCAAATAAAGGCCTCTTCCTCTGACACCCGGGTTGCGGCGCTGTCAGGGTGAGCGGGCGTTTCGAAGACGGCCAGCTTCCGTCCTGTCGCTCCATCGTACATGGCAGGCGGCTGACCCACGACAATCGATTCGACGCCCTTGCCGTGCCAGTCGACCAGCCGATGAAATCGACTGCTGTCGGTCAGGATCTGTCCGACCAGCGCCCCCTGGGCGTCAAAAACGCAGATCGGTTGTTCATACCGCGGTGCATAGGGGATGTCGACGACAATCTGTTTCCCTTCCCTATCGGCGCAGACCTTGCCGACGTCGATCGACTCGAAATGCCTGCCGGGGAGATGCCACAACAGTTTCCCGTCACCCTGCACGAGCGCCATGCGTTCCGCGCCGCAAAATGTGAGCGCGACGGTTGTCCGCGACGGGCTGGAACCGAGCGAGAAGACGCGTGCACAGTCGAGATGCCCCTCGGCAAGCCTTTTGCCCTGGGGGAAGTCCTTGTCGTCGAGGGCCCAGCGGAGTGTGCCGTCGCTGTTGAGCATGGCAAAGCCAGCCATGATTTCGTCGCGGCCATCGCCGTCGATGTCCATCGGACGCGGCTGATGGGCTGTCTTGAAGCCGCCGGGCGTTTCCACGACCCAGAGCTGTTCTCCTCGGCGGTTGAACGCCCAGATTTGCGAGTAGCGCGTCTTGACGAGAATGTCGGTCGGTCGAGGCCCGCCCGTGAGGTTACAGAACGTAATGCAATCTGAGGCTTCTTTGGGGATCGCGAAGCGCCGATTCTCCTGCCCGCTTGCGCCGTCGATTTCCACGACGGCCTGGTCGGTTGCGACGATGACCTCCTGATCGCCGTCGCCGTCCCAATCGTAAACCTGGCAAGCGACGTCGTGGTGCAGCAGAAAGCGGCCCGGGTCCGCGCGCCCCCATCGCCAGAGCACCGACCCGTCGAGCTTGTGCACCACGACCGACGATGTGAAATGGACGTCGCCCGCATTGTGGTTGCGAGCGCTGACGATTTCCACTTCCCCGTCACCGTCGACGTCGCCGGCCACAATCCATTCTCCGCCGAAAACCGGGTCGAGTGGAATCGACTTCCAGGGCGAAATACGCGCGACCCCGTCGTCCACCGGGTCGTCGGCGCGCGTTGTATAGCGCAGCGGCTGGAGCGACGGCTGCAACGCGGCAGTCAGCAACCGACCGTCAGATTCAACTGACTGGCCTGGCTCGGCAGCGACGCGACCCACGGCAATCAGCACCGCCAACCAAGCTAGCCGCACGGACCACCTGGCATAGATTGGCCCGGCGAAATCGCGGGGGAGAGCGGAGTTTTTCGGGCAATTTGTCATGAACAACTCCGGCGGATGAACGAGCTTCGGCAGCGAGGAAGCTCGAGCACCGAGCGACGATTGGATACAAAAAACGCACGGCTGGTATTGTCTCCCAAATCACCGTTTGAGGCATTGTAAACTCTGTTATGTCGATTATGATTTTGCACGTGCCAGCGGAGGCGGCATGTCAATTAGATGGCCCTAGAATTGCTAAAAACGGGGATCGCTTGATCGCCAATCAGGGATTCGGTATTGTATCCAATGAGATCTGGCGGAGTTGGCATATCTCAATTCCCATCGCCGCCGAGCAACTTGGAAGTGAAAATTATTATATTTATATTATGAATTAATGATTGGAAACCATGAGCACGGGAGAGCCGCGTCGCGTCGCCATTGTTCCGGACTTTTCCGAATGGTATGACCATCAAGTACTCGCCGGTATCAGCGCGTACGTCCATACGCACGAGCATTGGAGTCTGTACGTACCCCCCGATCCCGTACATTGCGTCGCAATGCTCGAGAACTGGACCGGCGACGGAATCATCGCCAACTTTGACAATCCGCAGTTGTCCGCGGTCGTTCGCAGGAAGGGGGCGCCGGCCGTCGGGTTCGGCGGCGGGACTGGGTTTACCACCAATCGGGTGCGCTATCTTTCCACCGATGACGACGCGATCGGGCAGCTGGGTGCTGAGCATTTGCTCGAACGGGGCTTCACGCGCTTTGGCTATTGCGCGATGCCGCGGACGGTTCGCCATCAACCGTGGTCCGAACGACGAGGGCGCGCGTTTTGCGACGCCGTCGAGCGGGCCGGCTTCCCCTGTAGCATGTTCTGCGCGTCGGCAGCCGTGTCGCTCGATTGGGGTCGTCTGCTTGAGGCGCTCACTCAGTGGATTCAGTCGCTCGAGCGGCCCATTGGCATCATGGCGGCCTACGATATGCGGGCACTGCACTTGCTCGAGGCGTGTCGCGAGCTCAACGTCAGGGTCCCCGAAGAAGTCGCTGTTCTGGGAGTCGACAATCACGAATTAATTTGTGAACTCGCCCAGCCATCGTTGAGCAGCGTTATCCAAGGCGGATATCAAGTCGGCTTTGAAGCTGCCGAGTTACTCGACCGCATGATGAGGAGACAAGTGCCTGACCAGCGGTCCAAGGCAGTCCCGCCTGTTGGAGTCGCCACTCGCCACTCGACCGATGTGCTGGCAATCGAAGACGATCAGGTTGTCACGGCCATCCGATTGATTCGCGAGCGGGCCTGCGACGGGATTCAGGTCAAGGACGCGGTCAACGCCGTCTCGATCGCCCGAGTTACCTTGGAGAAACGGTTCAAGGCGGTCGTCGGCCGCACGATGCACGCCGAAATCAAACGAGTGCAAATGGAGCGGGTGAAAGGACTTCTCCGGACGACCGATCTACCGATCCACGAGGTCGCCCGTCAATCGGGGTTTGAGTATGTCGAATACTTGTCCAATTCGTTTCGTCAGGCGACTGGAATGACGCCTGGCGAATATCGACGCCTCAATCGTCAGTAACTAGACTCCACGTGGAGTAACCTCATGGGTTTGTAACGCCGAGTGTCAGGCGGGGGTCTATTTCAACGAACTGCTAGGGACGCGTCGACGTCTGTCTCTCAATCGACAGCACTACCTCGATGCGCCACAGAGGAGATATGCGGGCGGGGAATCATCGATGCGCCGTTGACCGCTGCCGCTTCGCCGGAACGGGCGGCGGCCTCGGCGGCATAGCGATCGAGTGCGTCACGGTTCAGTTCAATTCCCAAACCGGGCTTCTCGGGCAAGGGAATCACGCCGTCGACCATCTGCAGTTCGTCCTTAACAAGCTCCTTGCGGAGTACCGAGTCGCACAAGTCGGCCGGCATGAACTCGATGTAGCGGCAACACTCGGTCGCGGCCGCGAAATGGGCGCTGGCGGCGATGCCAATGCCTGTCTTCCAGCAATGGGGCACGATCTGCAGACCGCGCTCGGCCGCCAGATGTCCGACTTTGCGAATCTCGCTGAATCCCCCGACGCGGCCGACATCTGGCTGCAGGACAGCCAGCTTGCCCCGGTCGGCCAGATCGAGGAATTCCCAATGAGTGTTTTGCCATTCGCCTGCCGCAATCGGGACAGGCGAGTGGTCGGCAAGGTACGCGTAACCGTCCAGATCATCGATATCGATGGGAGTTTCGATGAAAAACAGGTCGAAAGGCGCGAGCTTCTCGATGACCTCTAGAGCTTCCTGCGGGCTGGCCCAGCAGTAGGCCACGTCGGCCATCATCACGAAATCGGGTCCGACCGCCTCGCGGCAGGCGGCGACAATATCAACGATCGCGTCGTTCGATTCTTGGATTCCATTGTGACTGTAGGGCCCGTTGATGCAGACTTCCATTTTGCCGGCGCGAAATCCAATCCCCTTCGCCCGGGCCGCGGCGGCAACTAAATCGTGCCGGTAACCATCCAGCGTCCGACTGGCCGGGATCAAGCTCGCGTAGGGCGTAATGTGCGGTTTAGCGGCGCCGCCCAAGAGTTCGTAGATCGGCTTGCCGGCCGCTTTGCCGCAAATGTCCCACAGGGCCATGTCGATCGCGCCCATGGCACAGATCACGGCCCCGCGGCGACCTGTCATTTTCGAGCCGCTGTAGAGCTTGTTCCAAATCCGCTCGGGCTCGAGCGGATCTTCGCCCAGGAGCATCTCTTCGAGTCCCAGGCCCATGCAGTGCGTTCCGCGGGCGCGAATGCATTTTCGCGCTACCCACGGATTGGTATCGGTCTCGCCGATCCCGGTGATTCCTTCGTCCGTGTGGATCTCGACCACCAGGTTGTCTTGCGCAGAGCTACATGCCTGATCATCGTAGTCCGGGACCAGCAAGACGTGGCAGTCGATTCTCGTAATACGCACTAAGTGGTCTCCTTACAATTCACCGATGAAGGCGTCTCAATGCAAGTCAATGGCGGCGCCTCATCGCAGGCAAGGCCAATCCACCGCCGCACAGCAGCAGCCACGCGCTCGGCTCGGGGACGGCCGTGCCGACGGCGGTCGCGGTGGACGTGCCGTATGCCAGCTTCCAGATCGCGATCCCGCTCGGATCAGTTCGTTGGTGACCGAGGAAGTCCGCCCCGTCGACGAAGCCGTCGCCGTCGAAGTCGGCGCTGATGGGAGTTTCAACGTATAAAACAGGGCCCGATTGCGTCAGGCCGCCGGTCAGGTTGTACTGAAACGTCAGGTCCCTTGCGGCCCCGGGAGTATAGCCCGTGCCGAGCGACGTGGCATCGCCTTCTGCCAACACGATCGAGGAAGTCAGGCTCAGCTCGGTAAGGGCCTCAGGGGCGGGGGCAACGATGTCCCAGTCGGTTTCTCCCGCTCCAGTGAGGCCGGTGAACCCTCCCGGATTCAGTGCTCCCGTGGGCGACTGGATCAGGTACCCGTCGATGTCGAACATCGTGTCGACTCTGGTATCGACGCCCGTGTTCTTGATTGAAATCGCGCCGGTGACCGAGTTCACTTCCAGCGCCAGATCAGGGTCTTCAGGGAACGCTTCGTTAATGACGAGACGAGCGTCCATGCCGCCAAGTCCGTCAGCCCCGTCGCCCCAGCTGTGAGCGTAGTCGACCATGTCAACTTCATCGGCAATCAAGATCAAGGTCAGGATTTTATTACCCGCTGCGCTGGAGGCGATCGATTCGATGAGCGCCTCGTCCGCGTCGCTGCCGATACTGTTTTGAAAATCCTCCGGCGATTCTTGCTCGGGCAAATTGTAGGTTCCCAGCCCATCTAGCGGCGTCGCGCTGCCGGCGTACTCACTCTGGTAGATATTCCACGTGAAGGCGGCTGCCTGTGTGCCGCCGGTCGTGTCGATCGCTACGGCCGTCTGCTTGATTGGCTTCGCGTCGTCGCTGAATCCGTTGGTTGCGTCCCACAGTTGGAGTCCGGCGTCAGTGACATCGATACCAGCCAAGCTGCTCACGTCGAACTCGACGAGTCCGTAACGTCGGGCGCCATCGTTGCCGAACGAACTCCAGACGGACATCAGATCGGTCTCAAAGGCCAAACGATCGGGTTGTGATTCGCGAAACCAGACGTCGGTGGTAGCGTCGAGCGTGATCCCGTCCCCAGCCAACGCAGGGATCGCCAGGGCAAGTAGCGCCGCCACGGATATCAGAGTTCGTCCCGGCAGCGTGTTGACAGGACCCCGGAGGCGTTGCACCGGCGGGCAACTCACGGCAACCAAGGCTACCTTAATTCGCCTGCGACGCCGCATCGCAAGCCACGCCAATCCCGACATTACCAAAGTCGATCCCAATGTTGCGGGCTCGGGAACCGGCGTTCCAAACGGGACGCCGGGGTTGGCTGCTTGGAAGACGGGCTTGAAGGCACCGAAGTCGTCGAGATTCACCACGCCGTTGAAGGTAATATCGCCGAGAGTTCCCAACGGAACTGGCTGCAACCAATTGTTGGGATCAATGAGAACTTGGTAATCGTCTATATTCACTTCGCCGTCGCCAGTGAAATCGCCCAGCACAGGGGGATCCTCGTTGATGACCAGCCGCGGCGGTCTCGGTGTATCGTCGCCGTCCTCGACGTCGAAGTCGGCGTCGTCCCAATCCCGCTCGCCGGTGGTTGCTTTCAATATAAAGGCAACCAAGTTGGCTTGATTGCCAGATTGGGAGTTGCGGGTGTTCTGCAAGAGCGTAATGTCTGCGGCGGAGGCAAAGTCGCTGTGCTCGTAACCGTCGACCGTGTCGCCGGCCGCAATGTTGTAGGCGCCCAAGGAACCAAAGGCACGCTCATTTTGCCCTTCGTCGAATTGCGCATACTCGGTCCAGGTGTATTCTTCAAATAGCGATGGAAACGTCGGCGGCGTGAAGTCCAACACGTACGCTTCCTGGACGAACGGTTCATTTTCCGAGCGGTTGTCGTCGCGATCGAAAAGATCGAGATACGCCGTCTCGATCGTCACGCCATCCAAGCCGGAGAGATCGAACAAGACGGCGCCATGACGCTGATCAGGTCCGCGAGTATTCGGAGGCGCCGGATTCGTGGCCCATATCGAGATCAAATCATTGGTGCGGGCCGTGTCAGGAGCAGCCTCGTGAAGCCAGGTGTCGGCCACGGCGTCGATGATCAGCGCACGTGCGTCGCTGGCAAAGCAGAGTCCGATTGTGGCAGCAAGCGAAATCGCAACGATACGGTGCGCAGATTGGTTCGTCATGTTCATCATAGCTGGATCCCCTCTTATTTCTCATTGGAATAGCAAACAGCAGTTACGGTTTGTGGAGTGTCATATGTGGAATATAAAGTCAAGTCCATGGGGTTTTTTGCCTACTCGACGTTGATAGAGCTGGAGCCGTCGGAATTGAGTTGGATACGAAAAACATTCTCCTGACCTGGCAACACCTCGCAGCTCAACCCGGAGTCTTCCCCGCCAAAACGCTCTGGAATAGTCCACCGCACGCCGATTCCGCGGTCCACCGTGACGGCGCTCGGATCGTCGACCGTCGCGGTTACTCTCAGGTGGGCCGGACCCACAATGGCGCCGTCGCCGTCGCCGAAGCTCGACAACTCAAACGAACCGTCAGCCTGAATGACGCCCGTCGCCATCCGACCGCCCCGCGGCGTCAGCAGCACGCTGGCGTTTTCGAAGCCGGTCAGCGGCTTACCGTCAAATTCGACCGTACCGCGAACGGTCGCCGTGGAGGGCAGGTCGCTGCCGCATCCGACCGCGAGCAGTGAGGCCAATGCCCACCAACAACAAGTCTTATTGGATTGCAACATGGGAGCGTTAATAAAAGTCCTCCGTGGGAACGATTTCGGCGTTGTCGCGGCTGGCCATGCTTTTGAGTATGTCCAGCTCGATATCTTCGTTGATGAAATGAACGCTCGCATCGGCCAGCACAAAATGTGCGCCGCGGGAAGGGTGGTGACTTCCGAAACTCGTGTCGTTGATCAATCGCGTATTCAGCGCTCGGTCGAAGCGATAGGAATTCAGGGGGTAGGCGACGTTCTTGGTCGTCATCGAATTGCTCCAGCCAGGACTGAGGCCGCCTAGCCAGGCTTCAAACTCGCCAATGTCCCAGGCCATCTCTCCCATCAGCAGTGTTTGGCTCAAACCGTCGGTGACCCGAGCAGCGGGAATGAAGGAGTCGCCGATATCGAAATGGAGCATGATCCCGTTGCGTGCATTGCCGCCGTGGCCGGTTGGCAAGTCGGGGTCCATTTCGTACCTGCGCCGGGAGGCCCGGGACGCCCCGACGACAAATCCCTTGGCGCCCATCACCCCGAGGTAGTGGGAGATTGCCTCGCCGGGACCGGCGATCCACCCACCCCTGCGATAATAGTAGGCCGACTCCGTTTCGGGCGTCGAGGGACACCTGAAAAACGGCACATCAGCCTCACGGACCACCTGATGGACGTCATCCTCCCAGCTCAGATCGAACTGGAGCTGATCGTAAAGCGACTGCTGCTCGGTATAGGGGAGCAAACGGGCATGGGGGCTGAAACGCGGATCTTTGAAATTACCGGCGCGCGCAGCCTTGTCGCGCTCTGAACCGGGCGGGAATTCTTGATGGGCGCTGTGATAAATCTGGGCGCCCAAGCCAAGCTGCTTCAAATTGTTTGCGCATTGCGAGCGCCGCGCCGCCGCACGGGCCGCCTGGACGGCCGGCAAGAGCAAAGCAACAAGCACGCCGATGATCGCGATGACCACCAGTAGCTCGACCAAGGTAAAACCGTGTCGGCGGCGGGTGCGAATAACCATTTCTATGCTTCCTTTTTAGGCTTCGTGGACCGAAGCGTGCCGAGTCAGCAGTGATAATTCCTAGAGCGACGGACGTAAAGGTTCCCAGAGAAAGGGCTTTTTACAACGATTGGACGCGAATCGGCTCACCCTAGCGGTGGATAGCTGGCGACCGGCGGTGATTGGATACAATGCACGATTGCCTGACAGTATCACCGAAATCGCGGATCGACGCACTGAAATCTCTGTCATGCGGATTATGATTTTGCGCATCGCGTTACCTGAGAGTCTCCCGGTTGTGTAACTAATACGCTTGAATAATCGTGTCCTGGACGATCAGCGCCACAAGCGTCGATGTTGATATGACGTTGATATGGCCAGCCTGTTGCGAAATCTGGCAAAGAACGAATCTCATCGCCGCACAGATCACTAGCAGCAAATATTTATATTAATGTTGTGATTTAACGGATTCTTGGTCGCCCGGTTCAAACTGCTGACGCAGCAGCAATTCCCGATCGCGCCAGATGCGTTCTGATTCGGGGGCAAAATCGCAGCTATCACGTCTAGCGTTTCGTAAGCCAGCCATGCTGGCAGTAGCTTGATGTTCACTT
>Ga0310121_10005997_pt1 | contig 10299 bp, 10 predicted proteins | sample CB27_Tmax_986_MG_FD_203504 | JGI IMG/M metagenome (GOLD analysis project Ga0310121, IMG submission 203504) | Marine microbial communities from Western Arctic Ocean, Canada - CB27_Tmax_986 | ecosystem: Environmental > Aquatic > Marine > Oceanic | place: Canada: Western Arctic Ocean | collected... | reverse complement strand
AACGCCTCGGAGTTGACGATCAGGATGCCGCCCTTCTCGAGGTCAGCGATGTTGGTGACCAGGGCGGCCGGATTCATGGCCACCAGCGCGTTCAGGGTGTCGCCCGGGGTAAAAATGTCCGTCGACGAGAATTGCACCTGAAACCCGCTGACACCGGCCAGGGTGCCCCGTGGGGCGCGTATCTCCGCCGGGAAGTCCGGGAAGGTCGCCACGTCGTTTCCGTGCAGGGCTGAGGTGTTGGTGAACTGTCCGCCCACGATCTGCATCCCATCGCCTGAGTCGCCGGCGAGACGGACCGTGGCGCCCTCGAGAACGATGGTTTCCTTGCTGGACGTAAGGGGGGCTTCGATTAGCACTGCCATGTGTGACTTGCGCCTCGCGTTGAGCAACGTCGACGGTCTACGCGCCTTCGCGTGTTCCCGTCGCGTGGTGAGGAGTTGGTGGGAGGTTGTAGACGGTGGCCGGAAAGTGATCCACGAGGAAGTGCAGAATGCTGTTGGCTTTGAGGAACCCGGTCGGTCGCCCGTCTGGGTCGACAATCGGCAAACGGCGATACCCGCCAGTGGACATCGTGGCGATGGCGGTGGCGACGGTGTCATCCTCCGACAGCACCACCGGATTCGCCGTCATCACCTGCTCGATGGCAACGTCGAAATCGGCGCCGTCGGTCAAGAGCGCCAGGGCGTCTCGTTCGGTAAAAATACCAACCAACACGCCAGCCCGGCAGATGAGCACCGCCCCGCGCCCCTGGTCGTTCATACGCCGAAGCGCCTCACGAACCGCCACGTGCGGTTCGAGACAGATCGGGTGCCTGGAGTAGAGCGGATCGGCCCTGTCGGTGTCGAGATTGAAGAGAAAACTCATCGCGTAGACCCGCGCGACGCCCAGCCCGGTTCCCATGACTGGCCTGGGGCTCCCGGCGGAACAATTTCCGGCCCCAGATCCCTCCGACGTTACCACTCCTGAGGGAGCGGAACAAGGCCGGGCGGCGTCCCCATTGTGTACATCGGCGCCTGGGCCCGAACACTTAAGACACTGGTCGAAATAAGGTTGCCTCTTTGGGCGCCGCGGCGCCCGGCCGGCCAGGCGCGAGGAGCGCGCATACCGGGAGTATGCAAGCAACGAGCAACGCCGCCGGGCGGGATGCCCCGGCGCCCAAGGTGGTAACTTTATTTCGATCAGTGTTTTTAAGACCCGATCAGGTATAGCTTGACCATTCTGACCACCGATGCATCCCGTCCGGCTACGTTGTTCGTCGCCGGCGGACTGTATAATCGGGCGTCGAACGGAAGGCAGGTCTCCAATGATTCGAGTGGATGTGACCGTGTTGGCCGCGAGTGTTTGCCTTGCTTTGGTGGCGCCGGTTGCCGCTCAAACGAACACCGCCGTGCTTGAGACGCCGCACGGCGACCCGGACATCCAGGGCCTGTTTACGTTCAGAACGCTCACGCCATTGCAGCGTCCGGTCATTGACGCCGGCGCGTCGGCACTGCTCGCGGAACGTGTGGCGCTGACCGAGGAGCAAGCCGCCGAATACGAGGCGGCGCGTCGGCGCGAATTGGACCGGGATACCCAGAATCTCGAAGTGCATGCTCCAGGGGTTCGCTATCAGTCGCGCGCCGAAGGTGGCGTAGGCGGGTACAACGAGTTCTGGTACGAGCGGGGCACCGAACTCACTCGTGACAAGCGCACGTCACTGATCGTCGATCCGCCGAACGGCCGGGTGCCGTATCGCGTGGAATTCCAAGCGGCGGCACGCATACGCGGCGCCAATATCAGCAACGGCTTTGCCGACTCGTACACCGACCGGAGTCTCTCTGACCGGTGCCTGTTGGGCTTCAACGCCGGTCCGCCGATGGTCTCGAGCGCCTACAACAACAACGTACTCATCGTGCAGACACCGGATCACGTCGTGATCCTCAACGAGATGGTGCACAACGCGCGCATCATCCCGCTTGACGGCCGTCCGCACGGTAACCTGCCGCAATACTCAGGTGATTCTCGTGGACGCTGGGACGGAGACACCCTGGTGATCGAGACGAAGCGCTTCTTGCGCGAGACGAGTCTCGGGGGGTCGAGCCGAGAGACCTCGGTGGTCGAGCGATTCCGCCGGGTCGACCCCGATACCGTCATGTACGAATTCACGGTTGAAGACCCGGACGGCTACACGAGGCCGTGGACCGCGCTGATGCCGCTCAGGCGGACGGAAGGACCGATGTTCGAATACGCGTGCCACGAAGGCAACATCGGCCTGGCCGGTATCCTCGCCGGAGCGAGGAATCTCGATACCCAACGGGTTCCCGCTCCCTAGGGACATAGATGTTTTTTCTCAACCGCCCAGCCCGCGTCAGTCGCCTCCTCGGAGTGGGTGTGCTGGTCCTTGGCGTGTTGCCTTGGCTTGCCCCTGGCCGGGCCGTGGCTCAAGACCTCGGCGCGCTCCAAGACCGCCTGGCCATCGCGGAACAGTTGGCTCAGTATTCCTATCGGTGGGACTCGAAAGACTCGGAGGGATTCGCGGACCTCTTTACGGCCGACGGCGCCATGGACCGTCGGCCCGGCGGCACGCTGGTCACCGGTTCTCGGGTGGTCGGGCACCAGGCGATTCTCGAGTACGCGCGAACCTCCCACCAGGGCCGACTCGCCGACCGACAAACGCGGCACCATTTCTCCGCGCTGGTGTTTCTGGAACTCACCGCCGATTCCGCCGTGACCGAAAACATGGCGCTGATCACGCACCAGACCGCGGGCGACAACGCCGCGTTCATTAGTGCGTCGGGTATCTATAGAAACACCTGGAAGAAAACTCCACAGGGTTGGAAGATCGCGGAACGCATACTCTTCACCGACCGCTTTGGCGGTCCGTAACCGGGTGTGTGCCGGTCCGAGAGCGACCCCCTTTCTGCACAGAGGTCAACCATGTTGCGCACAACGAGTATCTGGATACTGGGAATCATCCTCGCGGTATCGGTCGGTCCCGCTATGTCTCAGACAACCCAAGACCTGGTTGACGATGCGCAGAGCCCCGAGAACGTGCTGATTCACAGCATGGGCTACGACCGCAAGAGTTACAGTCCGCTCGCGGAGATCAATACCTCAAACGTCACACGTTTGGTCCCCATCTGGAGCACCAGTCTGATGAACGACGGCGGCGAGCTGGCGGCGCCGACCATCTACGACGGCGTGATGTATGCGATCAACGGAAGCTGGACCTTTGCGATCGACGTAGAGACTGGTCACCAGATCTGGCGGACGCCGGTGACGCTGGAACCAGAGACGCGACGCACCGGATACAACCGAGGCGCGCCAACCATTTACGAGGGCAAGCTCTTTCGCGTGACCTATGACAACCACCTGCTGGCTCTCGATATGGAGACTGGCGCCGAGTTGTGGAACCAGAAGTTTGCCGAGCGGAGTGAAGGCTACTACTCGACCGGAGCCCCGGTCGTGGCCAACGGCGTCCTGATTTCCGGGATGGCCGGTGGCGAGTCGACCACGCGGGGGTTCCTCGACGGGTGGGATCCCGATACGGGCACCAAGCTGTGGCGCCGACACACCATTCCCGCTCCGGGCGAACCCGGGTCAGAGACGTGGCCCGTGGACGGCGAGGGCTGGAAGTATGGCGGCGGTCCGACGTGGCGGTCGGGGTCGTACGACCCGGAGTTGGACCTCGTGTACTGGGGAACCGGCAACGCGGAACCCTATGATCCCAGGCCTCGAGGCGAGTTGGACAGCCTCTACACATCGAGCGTGATCGCCATCCGACCGAAGACCGGAGAGATTGCCTGTCACTTTCAGTACACGCCGAATGACGTCTATGACGTGGACGGCACGGATGAGCATGTTCTGGCCGACATCGCGGTGGACGGGCAGCCGCGCAAGGTGATGATTCAGGCGAACAAGAACGGCTTCCTGTATGTCATTGACCGCACCGATTGCACCCTAATCGCCGCCCCTCCTTACGTCCAAGTGAACTGGGCCACACACATCGACCTGGCCACCGGTCGACCAGTGTTGACGGATATCTATGAGAGTTTTCTTGCTGGTGAAGAGGTGGCCATCTTTCCGTCGCGCGGCTCGAACGCGGTGCCCACGGCGTTCAACCCGAACACCGGCCTCATCTACACCAGTACCTGGAACATTCCGCGTATTCAGCAGATCGCGCCGCCCAAAGAGCAGGTCATCGGCGCGAACTCTACTGGCATCAACGGTCGAGCGCCCCAGTTCGAGCCCGGCGACGTGCTTGGTCACTTCTTGGCCATCGATCCGCTCACCGGCGAGAAGCGCTGGGAGGTGCCGCTCACCGACTTTCCCAGCTCGGCCGGCATGCTCGCCACCGGCGGCGGGCTCGCGTTTACCGGGAAGGCGACTGGCGAGTTCATCGCGCTCGACCAGGACACCGGCGAAACGCTCTGGCAGTTCAAGACCGGCTCGAGCATCAACTCGACCGCGATTACCTACACGCACAATGGCCAGCAGTACGTGAGCGTGACGTCCGGACTCGGCGGCCTCCTCGCCAATCGCTACGCGGCGGGGAAAGTGCCCACGGGCGGTTCCGTCTGGACGTTCGCGCTGATGTCCGAGTAGCGAACGCGATCGGAACGGTGCCCGGACCGCGCCCGCGTCCGAAGCTGGGATCGGTTGCGCGGTCTGGTCTCGCCCCGCTAGCTGAGTCACCGCCGAGCAAGGAACAGTCGATGCTGCACCGTACTGACGATCTTCGAATCGAAGGCCTGCGACCGCTCTTGCCGCCCGCCATCTTGATGGAGGAGCTGCCGATCACGGAAGCGATCTCGACGACCGTGACGCAAGGCCGCCAAGCCTGCACCGACGTCCTGCACGAGCGCGACGATCGGCTCCTGGTGGTGGTCGGCCCATGCTCCATCCATGATCCGGTGGCCGGCCTCGAGTACGCGAGACACCTTGCAACCGCGGCCCAGGCCCATGCGGACGACCTGCTGATTGTGATGCGCGTCTATTTCGAGAAGCCGCGGACCACGGTCGGCTGGAAGGGGCTCATTAACGACCCCCAGCTCGACGACAGCTTCGCCATCAACGCGGGCCTGCGCGCCGCGCGCCGCTTTCTGCTTGACGTCCTCGACCTCGGCTTGCCGACGGGCACCGAGTTTCTCGACCCGATCACCCCGCAGTTCATCGCGGACCTCGTGTGCTGGGGCGCTATTGGGGCCCGCACCTCGGAAAGTCAGGTGCATCGGGAGCTCGCGTCGGGCCTGTCGATGCCGGTGGGCTTCAAGAACGGCACCGACGGCACGGTACAGATTGCCATCGACGCCATCGGCTCGAGCCTCCATCCTCACCATTTCTTGTCAGTGACCAAGCAAGGCCTGGCCGCCATCGTCGGCACGCGCGGGAATCCGGACTGTCACGTCATTCTGCGCGGGGGGACCGCGGGGCCAAACTATAGCGCCGCGGATGTCAGCGACGCTGTCGCCGCCCTCGAAGCGGCGGGTTTTCCGGGTCGCCTGATGATCGACTGTAGCCATGCCAATAGCGGCAAAGACCACACCCGGCAACCGGCCGTGGTTGCCGAGGTCGCGCAGCAGGTTGCAGCCGGCAACAGACACATCTTCGGCCTCATGCTCGAGAGCTTTCTGCTCGACGGCAACCAGGCGCTCCAGTCCCAGACGGAGCTCACCTACGGGTTGAGCGTCACAGACGCGTGCATGAACTGGGAACGCACGCAGCCCCTGTTCGAGGTCCTGGCACAATCCGTGCGAGACCGCCGGGCGTGAGTCCCTTCACAGCACTATGGCTGTGAGTCCCGGCACTCGACCGGCCGGCGATATACTCGGGTGACTCTCGAGTACCCATACCGTTGACGGTCATGACACACGATGAGGATCCCCCCGCGGACTGGAGCCGACGGCGTGTCCTTACGTCGATGCTCGGTGTGGGGGCGATTGCGCCGTTCGTACGCGGGGACCGCAACTACGCAGACGGGGCGGTGCTGATGCGCTACACGGCGCACGTGCCGAATTCGCACGGGCTGTACGCGAAGTGTTTCATCCCCTGGCGCGACATCGTGACGCGCGAGACGGGCGGGCGCATTCGCTGGGAGCACTATGTTGACGGCCTGCTGCACGGGGCGTTGGATGGCTTCAAAGCGGTCGCCTCCGGGGTCACCGATTACACGCACGCCTACGCCACCTACCAGCCGGGCAGTTTCCATCTGACGCACGGGCTGCAGCTGCCGTTTCTGTTTCAGAACTCTGGTGTTGCCGCACTGGTGTCCGAGGAGCTGTATCCCGAGTATCTGAAGGGCGAATACGAGCGGATGGGTGTGTACCTCGCCCACTGCGACTCGACCACCGCCTACGACATCATGTCGAAGACACCCATTCGCACGCCGGACCAGATGCGTGGGCTGAAGGTGCGCTCGACCGGCGGGCTGATGGCCGACATTCTGAGGCAGGTTGGCGCCATTCCGGTGGTGCTGGCGGCGGCCGAGACCTACACGGCGTTCCAGCGGGGCATTCTTGATGCGGTGGCGGTGAGCGCGCCGGATATGGCGGCGTATCGGCTCTACGAAACGGGGAAGTTCTATCTGCGAATCAGGTTGACCCACACAGTGATCCAGTACTGCCTGAACCCGCGCACATTCGACCGGCTACCGGATGACCTGCGCGGCCAGCTCTACAACCTGTACCGCGTGCGGGGGCAGGTGGCGAACCGAAACTTCTACGGTGGAGACGCCCTGGCGGAAGCCATTGCCACGCTGGAGGCGGGTGGGGTCGAGGTCACTGACCCCACGCCGGACGAGCGGCAGCAATGGGTGCAGGCCGTGCAGCCGCTCGAGCAACGATTCATCGACGAGAATGCGGCGCGCGGGCTTCCCGCGGCGGCCTTTGTGCAAGAGGCGAAGGCGCGTGCGGCCGTGTACGACGGGTGGACCGACCAGCAGCTCTGGGATCACGTGTGGGCGCGGCCAACGCCCGGAATCATTACTCTGTGACACCGTTGAACGAAGGCGACGAGAGCCCGCTCCGGGACGCCGATTCCACCGCGGGGCTTGATCGGGCCATCGCTTGGATCGACCGGTGGTCCGAGCGCGTATCCTACGAGCTGTTTCGGCTGGGGCTCTACGTCACGATGCCGGCCCTTGTGGTGCTGGTCACGCTGGACGTCGGCCTGCGCTATCTCTTCAACGCACCATTGCAGTGGGGCCGCGACGCGAACGGCCTGCTGCTGTTGATGACCATCTTCTGCGCCCTCCCGCATGCCTGGGACCGAGCGCATCACATCCGGATGGAAGTCTTCTACATCCGTCTGTCCGGGCACCGACGACGGCTGGTCGATGTGTTGTCCGCCGTGTCCGGCATCATCGTCTTCGGGCTCATGGCGACGCAGGCGGCTCGATTCGTGCCGTTCATGATGCGCACCAGCGAGACGGGTGAGGATCTCGACCTGCCGCTGTGGCCGTTCATGGTGTTCGTCTCGCTCTGTGCGAGTGTGATGGTCGCTCGGGTGTTCACGAATCCCTCGGCGAGCGAGGACGGTTTGCGGTACCGGGTGCACGAATCAGACAAGAAGGGTGACCCCGCCCTGTGAGTCTCACGCTGGCCGGACTGGTCGGGATCGTGGCCATGGTCGTGCTGTTGGTGCTGGGGGTGCCCATTGCGTTCGCGATGGCGGTAACCGGAGCGGTCGGGCTGTGGCTGTTGGAGGGCCCCGGGCCGGCCATGGCCCACACGTTGCTCATTCCGTGGGCCGAGGGTCGCAGCTTTGTCTTCGTGACCATCCCGCTGTTCGTGCTGATGGGGCAGCTCGTGTTTCGTACCGGATTGGCGTCTGACCTCTATGACGGGGTCCGTACCTGGGTCAGCAAGGTGCCTGGAGGCATGGCCATCACCTCGGTCATCGCGTGCGGCGCGTTCGGTGCCGTCACCGGGTCCAGCATCGCGACCGTGGCGACGATGGGCGCCATCGTCATGCCGGAAATGCGACGCTACAAGTACCATCCGCGCCTGGCCACCGGCGCCCTGGCGGCGTCCGGCACCCTCGGGATCCTGATCCCGCCGAGTCTCATTTTTATCTTCTACGGCGTCATGACAGAGACGTCGATCGGGGCGTTGTTCATTGCGGGCATCGTGCCCGGCATCCTGACTGCCGCGATGTTCTCCGCCATCATCCTCGTCCGGTGCATGGTCACCCCGTCGCTCGGTCCGCCCGGGCCGGGGGCAACGTGGCAGGAGCGGTGGACGTCGACGGTCGGCCTTGCCCCCATTCTGGCGCTGTTCTTTCTGGTGATCGGGGGTATCTACGGCGGCGTGTTCACGCCGACCGAGGCCGCCGGAGTGGGATGCACCGGTGTGCTGGTCATGGCGGCGCTGCGTCGCCGTCTGACGAGGCGGGCCATGAGCACCGCGCTTGAGGAAACCGCCCTGATCAGCGCGATGATCTTCGCGATCATCGTGGGCGGCTATCTGGTGGCCCGTTTTCTGGCGGTGACCGGCATCACCGAAAACATGGTCGGCGCGCTGGTCGCGATGGACCTGGGGCGGGTTCCGTTTCTGATTCTGCTGGTGCTCCTCTATCTCGTGCTCGGGGCCATGGTGGATGTGTTCGGAATGCTGGTTCTGACTATTCCCTTTGTGATGCCGGTGGTCGGCGAATTGGGCATTGATCCGATCTGGTTCGGCGTCTTCGCGGTGATGATGGCCGAGCTGGCCCTTGTGACCCCGCCGATCGGCGCCAACGTGTTCGTCATGCGTCGCACCGCTCCCGAGGTACCGATGAGTGACATCTTCATGGGCGTGCTGCCGTTCGTCGTCGGCGAACTGGTCATCATTGCGCTGGTCATCGCGTTTCCGCAGATCGCCCTCTGGCTGCCGTCACAGATGAACTGAGCTGGAGTCACGGCTTGTCCGTTGCTTGGGGGGGGGCGCATATCGTAAACACATGAAACGCACAAATCTTGTGCTTAATGGGAAGATACTCGACGAAGCACTGCGCCTCAGTGGTGAACGGACCTACTCGAAAGCGGTGGACTTGGCGCTGGCGGAGTTCGTGCGTCGGGTGAAGGCCGGCCGTATCCTGCAGCTAGCCGGGTCGGGGCTGTGGGAGGGCGACTTGGCCTCCATGCGCGACGATGGCCCGCGTCGCTCCCCGAGCGCTGTTGCGCGCGGAGCGCGTCGTGTATCTGATTGACACGTCCGTGTGGACCGAGGTATTTCGACGCCCCGCCCGCATCGACCTGGGGTCTGTTGTCGAACTGGAGGAGGTCGCGACCTGCCTGCCGGTGCTGCAGGGCTTCAGGGACGATCGGGGCTTCGAGGTCGCTTGCGACGCGATGCACGCGCTGCCGATCGTCGAGGCGCCGTTGGGGCTCGGGGTCTTCGAACAGGCGGTCGATCTCTACCGTCTGGCCAGGCAGGCTGGGGCAACCGTGCGTTCGAGTGTCGACTGTCTGATCGCGGTCTGCGCGGTTCGCAATGGCCTCACGTTGTTGCATCACGATCGCGACTTCGACCAACTCGCCCGGGTCTCGCCGCTTCGCGCACGGGATGTACTGCCGCGCAGAGAGCAGGGACCCCGGCGGAAGAGCTGAGAGATGCGCCGGCGCAGCTCGAAGGCAGCGACCGCCCTTCGCCCCAACCGTGGGACCAGCTGACTGCTATAATTATCCGTTTGTCAGGAATTTAGACCACCGCACGTCGCATGCGCGCCCCGGGTTCAGTACAAGGACGCAGACCCCCATGAGCAGTAACGATAGTACGGCCGGGAAAGCCCCGTGGATCACGTATCGCCCCGAGTTAAAGGTGTTGGACTGCACGGTCCGTGACGGCGGGCTCATCAACGACCATCAGTTCACCGACGGGTTCGTCCGCGCCGTGTATGACACCTGCCTGGCGGCGGGCATCGACTCGATGGAGATCGGCTACAAGAACTCGGAGCGCCTGTTTCCGAGGGATCAGTTCGGCGCGTGGCGTCACTGCCGAGAGGAAGACATGCGGCGGGTCGTGGGCGACCATGACGCCGACAGTACCGGCCTGAAACTGGTCGCCATGGCCGATGCTGGAAAGAGCGACTGGAAGACCGCCATCATTCCGGCCGCGGACAGCGTGCTGGGCATGATTCGGGTGGCCTTCTACGCCCACCAGGTGTCCGAGGCGGTGGACATGATTCAGCATGCCAGCGAACAGGGTTACGAGACCATGGCTAACCTGATGGCCGTGTCGAACATCACCGAGTCAGAGGTCGACACGGTGCTCGAGGCGATTGCGCCGACGCCGGCTTCGACGATGGTCATCGTCGATAGCTTCGGGCATCTCTATCGCGAGC
>Ga0310121_10005995_pt1 | contig 10303 bp, 8 predicted proteins | sample CB27_Tmax_986_MG_FD_203504 | JGI IMG/M metagenome (GOLD analysis project Ga0310121, IMG submission 203504) | Marine microbial communities from Western Arctic Ocean, Canada - CB27_Tmax_986 | ecosystem: Environmental > Aquatic > Marine > Oceanic | place: Canada: Western Arctic Ocean | collected... | reverse complement strand
ATAGCTTAATAATTATCAGGAAAGTTCTCGTAATTACAAAGTAATTTGTTTAATCACCTGTTGTAATATACCAGTATTCGATATATTACACTGTGATGCCGACTTAACAAAAGGAGAGCTGAAAGATTTGGCGACTGCAGCTCTGTTGGTGAATATAGGCCACATGAAAGATATTATCTCTTTTATTGGGATTATAATTAGACGAATTTGCCGTATTATGAACAAACTACTAAATGTGAGGTCATAGTTTTTTATATGGAAACTCGAAGATTAGGTCGAACTGAACATGAAAGCAGTATCGTAAGTTTTGGAGCTTTTGCTATAGGTAAATTAACTCAAGACGAAGCAGATATTGCCATCCAAATGTGCCTAGACCACAAAGTGAATCATCTTGACATAGCTCCAGGATATTCTAATTCAATGGAAAGATTAGCCTCGTGGATGCCTAAGCTTAAAAGGAGAATGTTCATCGGATGTAAAACCGCCAAACGGACCAGAGACGAAGCTTGGAGAGACATTGAATCTGCAATGAATCGGATGAATATTGATGCCTTTGAACTCTTCCAGTTACATGCAATACTAGATATAGAGACTCTTGATAGAGTCACATCAGAAAATGGTGCTCTCCAAGCACTAATTGAAATGAGAGAACAAGGAATATCTAAATGGCTGGGTATCACTGGACACGGGCCACAGGCTCCTCAAACACAACTAGAGGCTTTAAAACGCTTTGACTTCGATACCGTTATGTTTCCAGTTAACGCCTCAATGTATCGCTCACCACAATATAGGTATGAGGCTGAACATCTGCTTTCAGTATGTCAGGATAAGGATATAGGCATCCAGGCTATTAAAATGATTGCTCGAGGAGGATGGGGAAATAGACCAAGGGATTGTGGTACGTGGTACGATCCGCTCAGAACACAATCTGAAATCGATAGGGCCTTATGGTGGCAATTGTCCCAACCTATACACACTGCTCCATCATGCGGGGAATTTAAATTGCTGGACAAAATTTTGGATTCAGCTTCCAGATTCAAATCTCTCGATACATTGCAGCAAGAAGAAGTTATCAATTCCCAAAATTCGCCATTTCCAGAACCAAATTTATCTATATTATAATTTCAAGTCTTTTAGGCTCTTTCAGTAGAGTACGTACCCTTGCGCGACTTTATTTAGAGTAATACACTGCCGATTACATCGGACAATAGATGGTTGTTATGATTGAAATGAACACAGACCAAATTTACCAGTTAGCGCAATTAGTAGGAATTAAGCTGGACGACCAGAGAGCTGAGGCGATCTTATCCAAACTTAAAACGGTGTTGGATGAATTAAACTTAATACCGGATGACGTCCTTAATGGTGTGGAACCTGATTCGACATTTACATATCAAGGCGAGGAAGTTGATGGGTAACAACGACATTCATTATAACAATATCTCAGATCTCGCAAGTAAATTATACCAGAAGCAGATTTCTCCAGTAGAACTAACTCAAGCCTATTTAAAACGAATAGAATCTTTTGACGATACACTTCGTTCATTTATTACCGTAGTAAAGGAAGATGCAATCAGCAGAGCTAAAGAAATGGAAAAGACCATACACTCGGGAAACTATATTGGCCCCTTGCACGGTATACCTATCGCAGTTAAAGATATTATCTTCACCCGAGGGATCCTAACTACAGCAGGTTCAAAGATTCTTTCCACACACATGCCTAAAGAAGACTCCTCGATTATTGATAATCTCATGAAATCCGGCGCAATACTTATTGGAAAACTAAATCTCAGTGAATTCGCCATAGGAGGTACCACAGTTCATCCATATGGTACACCCAGAAATCCCTGGAACACGGATCATACTCCAGGAGGATCGAGCAGTGGCTCAGGAGTCGCTGTCGCCGGAGGCCTTTGCGCAGGAGCTCTTGGATCAGACACTTTAGGTTCAATACGAGGGCCATCATCATACTGTGGCATAGTGGGCTTGCGTCCAACCTATGGACGCGTGTCTAGACAAGGAGTTATACCAATGTCCTGGTCATTGGATACTATAGGACCCATGACACGTACAGTGAAAGACTGCGCAATATTGCTTAGAGCTATCGCCGGTCCGGACCGTAGAGATTATTCCTCCAAAGCTATCGGAGTTCCCGACTATCTGAAACAAATAAACGGAGGAATACAAGGATTAAAAATAGCTATTCCAAAAGAAATGTTTGAGTTCGAGGGATTAAATCACGAAATTAGAGATGCGGTCTTTGATGCCATTACAATATTTGAAACGCTGGGTGCATCGTTGACAAATGTGTCTCTTCCGATGTCTGTTCGAAGTGGAGCTATTGGAGTATCTATAGCGGACGTAGAAGCGTCCAGTTTCCACATTGACAATCTAAGGTCAAGAGGCTACGAATACGACTGGAATACTAGAAATAGACTGGAGACAGCAGCTCTAATGCCCGCTAATTTATATATAAAAGCTCAAAGGGTTAGATCTATTATTCGGCAAGAACTCGATGACATATTAACGACTAATGACATAATCATCACTCCTACCAGTCCTGTATTACCACCCATAGTTGAAAAAAGCACAGGCTTGCCCGGAGGGCTCTATCAAGGTGATGCTGACATGGGAAGAAGAAGGTTTATTAGTCCAGCTGCGTTGGCAGGATTACCTGCTATTTCAATTCCCTGTGGCTTCTCTGATTCGGGACTGCCAATAGGACTACAATTAATCGCTAAAGCTTTCAACGAAGAGTTGCTGTTCAAGACTGGATACTCCTATGAACGGGAGACAGAATGGCATTCATCTCATCCTGATATCTAACATCGAGACCCGTTAACTAAACACCTTACACTGCAATAACATTTACCTAAAGTTCTTACAATTTGACCAAGGAAAGCCTTATCGCATCTTCAAGTTTTCAACTATAACTACAAATGTTTCGATAATACAAAAAAGGATTCTAGTATACGTCAGCTAATTTTTCTATTCCAATGACACAGTGGTTTATATGGTTTGTGAACTAGAATGAAACTTAGGCGAACAACTCAGACATACTCTCGAAGTACATTCCATGCATTTGAAAACAAGAGTTTTCGCTTGCTTTGGCCTGCCAATTTCTTTTCTTACGTTTCTAGATGGATGCAAATGACTCTCTTAAGTTGGCTAGTATTAGAGATTACAGACTCAGCGTTTCTAGTAGCTTTGGTTGGTTTTTTTGCTATGATACCCCTCCTATTGTTAGGGATAGTTGGTGGCATACTGGCTGACCGTGTAGAACGAAGAAAACTATTAATAAATTTACAGTTGTTTAATTTTTTGTCTGTTCTGATTTTCACGCTTCTGTTGTTCTTTAACTTCGATGCCATACGTCCATGGCACGCATATATCGTCATTTTAACTACAGGGACAAGTTGGGCCTTAGACATGCCGTCACGCCGCTCTCTCATGCACGATCTACTTGGTCGTCAGGGCCTAACTAACGCCGTGGCAATAGACTCTATGGGAATGCATGCAAGTAGGATGTCAGGTCCAGCGCTTGCAGGTATATTAATAAAACTCACTGGCGTGCCCGGTGGATATATAGTCATATCCCTGTTCTACATGATTTCAATATCTCTTCTGTGGTTCTTGGCACTTCCCCAGACGCAAGCCAAACATCGTAACTCCCAAAATATGATAAGAAATCTTTTAGAAGGATTGAAATACGTTAAAGGTAACAGAACTATCTTAGCCGCCATTCTAGTAACAATACTGTTAAACCTACTACTCTTCCCATATCAACAATTAGTACCAGTTATAGCCAGAGATATTCTTAGTGTAGGTCCAGCTCTTATGGGCTTACTATTAGCTGCAGAAGGGTTAGGAGCACTTGCTGGCGCTGTATTAATTGCTTCAGCAGCAAATATGACTCACCATGGTAGAATATACGTTGGCGGATCTATGATAGGTCTGGTTGGACTATTAGCTTTTTCCTTTTCACAATGGTATTCGATTTCCTTTATAATCATGTTAATTATGGGATTAGGCACCGCCGGTTTTGGAACCATGCAAGCAACTATAGTCATGCTAGCTGCAAAAGAAGATATGAGGGGTCGCTCTCTGGGGGTTATTACTATAGCTATAGGGGCCGGACCAATCGGTTCGCTAATAGTAGGAACAGTGGCAGACGCCACTAATGTCCCATTTGCTATTGGATTGAACGCCTCAATTGGAATAGTGCTATTGTGTTTTACATGGATCCTCATGCCTCAGTTAAGACGCAGAATATCAGAAGATACCGATAATTAAAATTTATAGGCTCACAAAAAGGCGTAGTCAACTTAGAGGAGTATCCACATGAAGACTTTGAAACTAGGGAACCTCTACTACGAGATCAGTAGATACAACAAACCGTCTATTACAATTAGGCCTGGTGAGACGATCGCTATAGAAACAGAAGATGCTTTCTCAGGGCAAATACGTAATAAGGGCGATCGCCGTGATGAACAAGCGATTCCAGGCAGTAATCCACAATCAGGACCTATCTACATAGAAGGCGTTAACTCTGATGATACTTTAGTTGTCCAAATTAACAAAATAGAGGCCCGCCTCGGACAAGCAGCAACACGAACTGGTCGAGTTGAGGGAATCGGTGAGTTTATAGGACTAAATCCTCCACACGGGACACGTATAACACCCATACAGGACAGAAAGATACAGTGGAGTTCTACCTTGGAAATTCCCTATGCTCCCATGATTGGTACAATCGGATGTGCACCGGATATTGGTGTGCCTACTACTGGCCCGGCAGGCGATTACGGTGGCAATATAGACATTAAAGAAGTTACTGAAGGAAACACAATTTATCTGCCAATCTATGTCCCAGGAGCGCTTCTACATCTTGGAGATGTGCATGCTTCTCAAGGTGATGGCGAACTCTGTAAGACCGCTCTTGAAATGCCCGCAACAGTTACTATTACAGTGGACGTAATAAAGGGAAAGAAAATTACCAGGCCACGTATCAGATCCCCGAAAGAAATTATGACTGTCGCAACAGGAACACCCATGGAACGGTCAGTGGCCAGAGCATACACAGATCTCATCCTGTGGATGGAGGAGGAGTATCGTATCCCAAAATGGGAGGGGTATAATCTGGTTACTCAAGTCGGATCGACGTCAATGGGATACTTCGCTATAGGCACAGTGGCAGCCAAAATACGCAGAGAATATGTCGAAGCAGCAGCCTATGAATTCAAATAGGGCCCTATTATGACTGTGCCTGACAATTTAAAACAATGTCACTACCGTCCACAAACATCAAATAAGGTTCACCATGTTGATCACCACATAATACATCCCAGTCCTCGATCGTTGTTTCTGGCTTAAGTCGTATTCCCCAGTCGCCTCCATAAACCAAATGTACGACCGCCTGTCCTGAATCAGAGACAGGGGCATACATAGCGGCACAAGGTGTACCTCCGTCTTTACTAGACCACCCAGTGACGCTATAAACACCTCTGATTCTATCTGGCTCATCAAGGATGACCTTATGAATCGGCACAGGTGCGCTATGAGCTTCATATACAAGAAGCGGCATATAATCGCAGTTTTCGTTTTCCTCGATTTCAATGTAGATACTCTCTACCATATCATATTCCCATTATGTTATACCCGGTATCGACATTTACAATTTCGCCGGTCACCCCACTTGACAAATCACTACACAAATAAAGCGCAGTCTTAGCCACTTCATCAGCTGTAATATTCCGTCGCATAGGAGACCGTTCAGCATGTATCCTCTTCATACTCCTATATTGACTTATCACTCTGGATGACAAAGTATCCAAAGGTCCTGCAGATATGGCATTAACCCTCACATTACCTTGCCCCATGTCATACGCTAATTGCTTAACTTCATTTTCCAAAGCAGCTTTGGCAGTACCCATAACGTTATAACCTGGAAATACCCTCTGAGATGCTTGAAATGTTAATGTTAATATACTTCCTCCTCCAGATTCCAACATTAAAGGATACGCATATCTCGCTATAGGTAACAGCGAGTATGCACTTATATCTAGTGCTAAACTATATCCCTCCCGACTAGTATCTCTATAAGATCCACCTAGATCTTCTTTATTAGCAAACGCAATGCTATGAACGACAATATCTATTTTCGCGTATTTTCCTGAGATCTCGTCAAAGGTTTGTTGAATATTATCATCAGAGCTTACGTCGCATTCAATGGTGTTTACATCGTCCCAAGAGGAGATAAGAGATAGAACATTTCCTTTTACTCGTTCATTCTGGTAAGCAATAGTTATCGTGGCTCCAGCTTCGTACAGTATCTGTGCTATTTTCCAGGCAATACTGCGCTGATTAGCAACACCAAATACGATGGCAGTTTTACCTGACAAATCAATTGAATACATATGAAGCCTCCATTATTTCAATATTATAATTTTCCTCAAGCCGCATCTCTAAATCGTCTCATTGTAATTAGTCTCGTCATATTCTTTGCGCGCATCTTCCTGAATCTGGTAAAGCTTGTTTATTGCTTGAAGAGGGGTCATAGAAGCAATATCCAGGCCCAACAATTCCTTGACCGTCGGTGATGCCGTTATGGGCAAAAAGGGAAGTTGAGCTTGAAAGCCATGTAAATTAGAGGTCCCTGGAGATATCGTCGCGTCCCTCAATAAATCAGCATTTTCCAATTCATTAAGTATATCCCACGCCCTATTGATCACATCAATTGGTATTCCTGCCAATCTAGCCACCTGTACTCCATAACTCTTGTCAGCGCCTCCAGGTAAGATCCTCCTTAGAAACACTAAGTTACCTTTATTCTCCGAAACTGCCACATTGTAATTGACTATCCGAGGTAATATCTCAGCCAGCTCGGTTAGTTCATGATAATGGGTAGCGAACAAAGTTTTACAACCTAGCCTAGGGTGATTATGAATGTATTCCGCAACCGATCTAGCGATAGCAAGTCCGTCATATGTACTTGTGCCTCTCCCTATCTCGTCAAGGATAATTAGAGAATTTCCTGTGGCATGATTTAAAATTCCCGCTGTTTCTATCATTTCCACCATGAAAGTTGATTGTCCTGTAGTAAGATCGTCCTGTAGTCCAACGCGAGTGAAAATTCTGTCCACGATACCTATAGACGCTGACTCAGCCGGTACAAAACTACCAACTTGAGACATGAGTACTATCAATGCGACTTGGCGTATATATGTAGATTTTCCGGCCATATTGGGGCCAGTCAGGATCATGACCTGTTCATCCAGGTTAGAAAGTCTAGTATCATTTGGAACAAAGGTACTCTCTTCCAGAATTACCTCTACTACAGGGTGTCGACCTTGATTAATTATCAGAGTCTTGTCATTATTAATTTCAGGCCGAACATATCCATACCTAGAAGCTACAAATGCCAGCGAACATGATCCATCAATATGGGCTATAGCTTGCGCTGTATCCATTACGGCGTTGGACATATCTCCCAACTGCTGACAAATATTGCGGAACAGCCTTTGCTCCACATCTGATATTCGACCCTGAGCATCTAAAATTTGCGATTCGTATTCCTTCATCTCTGGGGTTATGTATCTCTCTCCACCCACAAGCGTTTGCCGGCGTATGTATTCCTCCGGTACATTGTGGAGATTTGACTTACTAATCTCGATGTAGTACCCAAAAACTTTGTTATAACCAACCTTCAAATTTTTGATGCCAGTTCTTTGACGCTCCACATTTTCCAAATCTGCTATATAATCCCGTGCCTTTCGCGAAGAATTTTTTATGGAATCGAGTTCTGGTGAAAATCCTGGGCGAATGACTGTACCGTCTCCCACGAAAGTAGATGGGTCATCATTAATTGAGCTTCTAATCAGTTGAATAATTTCTTTGTTATTTCGAATATTTTTATAGAGCCAGGATACATTTTTATAATCTGCACCAGCTTTTAGGGCAGACTTCAATAGAGGGGTCAACTCAAGACTACTTGCTAAAGATAACAAATCTCTTGGACTGGAAGTATATCCACGGACTTTATTAACCAATCTTTCCAAGTCAGCAACATCTTCTAAGATAGACATGATTCTGTCACGACGAAGTGAACTATTATAAAACCACTGAACAACATCCAGTCTTTTATCGATATTCTTAACGTTCAATAATGGTTGACCTAGCCAACGCCTAAGTAAGCGCCCGCCCATTGAAGTTTTCGTATTGTCTAGAGTGGAAAGAAGAGATGACCTTGATGCGCCCCATCGGCCGGCTTCGAAGAGTTCTAGATTACTTATAGTCTGATGATCCAGCAGCATATAAGACTCCATAGATTCCGTATAGAGGTGAGTCAGCTGACTCACCGAATTCTTCTGTGTCTTGCACAGGTAATCTATAATTGCACCAGCAGCCCCGATCGCTAATGGCAACTTTTCACACCCATATGCCTCCAGAGATGACACTCCAAAGTGTCGTAAAAGTGTCTCAGTTCCCCATTCTAATTTCAATGTCTCCGGTTCTATAATTGTTATGTTACTATTACTATCGGGAAGTAGATCGTAGCATTCCGCTGTCACTAGTAATTCGGAAGGTTCTAAACGACTCAATTCGGTGGCCACCCGGGATAAGGCTACCTGACAGGTTGTAAACTGACTTGTGGTAATGTCAACGTAAGCCAATCCAGCTAAATCGTTCTTAATTACAACTGCTGCAAGATAATTATTGCTTTTTTTATCTAATAATGAATCTTCCACGATCGTTCCAGGAGTAACAACCCTTACGACTTCTCTATCTACAATACCTTTTGATGTTGCTGGATCGCTTGTCTGTTCACATATTGCCACCTTATGACCGCTTCTTATCAAGCGAGCTAAATATCCTTCCAACGAGTGGTAAGGGATTCCTGCTAAAGGCACTCTGTGTCCGGAGCCAAATTCTCGCGATGTGAGTGCTATTTCAAGTTCTCTTGAAATTAACTTCGCATCGTCGTCAAAGGTTTCATAAAAGTCACCCATGCGAAACAGAAGAATATCGTCCTGATATTCTTTTTTGATTCGCAAATATTGTCTTCTGGCAGGAGTCGTCATTCTATCGGTTTCTTTCTATTTCTGTTTTAGATTTTCTCCGCGTCTCCATGACTGGGTATTCCTGAAACATAAACAAAATGAGCTACCTTTCTCCATAGATCAATCTTCATCAATCGTAAATTTACTATCTCGCCGGGAGTGCAAATTATTGGTAACATAGCTCGTATCCTAAAAGGGTAATTCTGTAATTCCAGAATCGCGGAGCGCCCAGTTTGGTTTTCCAGTACGACTGCTTTAGTCAAATCTGATCCTACGTTAGGGGAACATAGAAATGATTTATTCAGGTATTTGAGAAACCAATATCTTTTTCTCTCTTCTCCAATCCGACTTAAGTCTTTGAGCTGTATTCTAGCTCTATCCATAACCTGGATCATATCTTCAGTTGAGTAGAGAGTCTTCCCCTTCTCTAAAAAGTAACTGATTTGTCGTTGCATTACCAGGTCGGTGTAACGTCTGAGCGGTGAAGTTAGCTGAATATAAGTGGATACCCCTAATCCCACATGCGGAGACGGAGAACTATTCAGTTCAGCAGGTGGTAAACGCCGCATCATAAGATAACGTAGTAATGGATCTGTAGATGTATTTACAATCTCATTGTCATTTATTTCGGGACGGTTCGTTTCATTTGACCGCTGTGTCCTATAGATCGCAGGAAGACCATTATTTTTGCAAAACTCAGCCACTACGGAATTATACAAAATCATAAATTCTGCAACCATATCTCTAGCCTTAGAGGAATCCACTGACAGACCTACATTAATATCACCGTCCTTTGTTACTTTTATAGTCATTTCAGGTCGATTGAAAGTCAGTCCTCCCGCAGACTTCCTTTTCTGATGTAATCTTTGGGATAGTTTAAATAATCCATCAATCATTAAATGCCACGGGGCGTCACTGTTTGAAATGGCGTTTTCTGCATCTTGGTATGAAAGAGAGGCATGACACATGATAACGGAAGGCATCAATTTCCAATCTAGAATTTCACCATTTTCGTCAAACTTTAGCATAAGACTAAGGGCTGCTCTTTTGACACCTGAAAGAAGGCTACCCATGTCGTTACCGATCTCTGACGGTAACATTGGGATGTTTCTTTCTGGTAAATATAAAGTGGCCATCCGAAGCTGAGCTTCTTGATCAATCGCACTATTAGGTGGAATGATCGCCCCGGCATCGGCGATATGTATACCAAGACTATACACAACTGGGGTATGACTATCTTTTGAACT
>Ga0310121_10005992_pt1 | contig 10309 bp, 7 predicted proteins | sample CB27_Tmax_986_MG_FD_203504 | JGI IMG/M metagenome (GOLD analysis project Ga0310121, IMG submission 203504) | Marine microbial communities from Western Arctic Ocean, Canada - CB27_Tmax_986 | ecosystem: Environmental > Aquatic > Marine > Oceanic | place: Canada: Western Arctic Ocean | collected... | reverse complement strand
TGGATGAAGCGAACGCCCCGTTCAGCCAGGCGGCGGGCGAGAAGGCAATTGGCGGCGTAGGTGCCGGGCTTGCGAGCAGTCTCACCGTAGAGTTGAAAGGTGCTCTCCGGTTCCTGCGAGGTGTCCATCAGTTCCGGGACCGATAGTTGCATCCGGTAGGCGAGTTCGGCCTGCTTGATGCGAGTGATCGTTTCGGGATCTCCGAGTTCGTCGTAATGAGCCTGATTGAGCGCGCTCTTGAGATCGAGAATCTTGCGGCGTTGTTCGGAATCAATTCCTTGCGGGTTCGAGAGGTAGAGGACGGGGTCGCCGGAAGATCGGAATTTGACGCCCTGGTGGGAGGAGGGCAGGAAGCCACTCCCCCAGAGGCGCCCATAGAGAGCCTGGGAATCCCGTTTAGCGCTCCCGTGGGACACCATCACGACGTAGGAGGGCAGATTTCGGTTGGTGCTGCCGAGGCCGTAACTAAGCCAGGCGCCGATGCTGGGACGGCCGGCCTGCTGGAACCCGGTTTGGAAGAAGGTGATGGCCGGATCGTGGTTGATGGCCTGGGTTTGCATGGAGCGGACGATGCACAGGTCGTCGGCCACCTTGGCGAGGTGGGGAAGCAGTTCACTGAGTTCGTTCCCGCTTTGTCCGTGCCGGCTGAACTTGTAGATCGATTTGCACACCCGCTTTTCGCCCTGGCCGGAGGTCATGCCGGTGAGGCGTTGCCCTTTGAAGAAGTCGGCGCCGAGGTTAGTGCCGTGAAGTTCTTCGAGTTTCGGTTTGTGATCGAGCAGTTCGAACTGAGAGGGAGCTCCGCTTTGGAAGAGGTAAATCACCCGTTTGGCTTTGGGCGCGAAGTTCGGGAAGGATTGCGCGAGAGAGGAAGGCGAAGCGCTGGGGATTCCGCCGAAGAGGTTTTCGTTGAGGACGGAAGCGAGGGCGATCGAACCGATGCCGGTGGCGGAGCGGCCAAGGAACTGGCGTCGGGTTGGCGCGAAGGGATCAGAGGTGTCCATGGTCGAGGGGGTTACTTCGTGATAGATTCATCGGAGCCCAACAGAGCGTTCGCGATGGCGGTGTAGGCGGCGACCTGGCTCAGATCCAACGAATCGTCATACGGAGATTCGCCGACCTTCATGAGGGCGCGGGCGGCGTCCTGGTGTCTGCGATAGTGCTCGAGGAAGGCGGCGAGGGATCCGGAAAGGAGTTCCAGTTCATGAGGCTGCGGCAGGCGGGCGGTGACGAGCCGGAAGGCGTAGTGCAGGCGGGCCTGTTCGGAATCGCCTCCCTGGCGCACGATGCGTTCGGCGAGTTTGCGCGCTGCCTCGACAAAGGCGGGATCGTTCATGAGGACGAGGGCGCCGAGCGGGGTGTTGGAGCGGGAACGGGTCAGGACACAGGCTTCGCGGGACGGGGCGTCGAAGACCTGCAGGGCCGGGGGAGGCACCGATCGCTTCCAATAGATGTAGAGGCTGCGCCGATAGAGTTTTTCTCCGTGATCCTGTTGGAAGCGCGGGACATTGGAGTAGACCACGTCGTCCCAGAGACCCGGAGGTTGATAAGGACGCACGCTTTCGCCGCCCAGTTGTTCCACGAGCAGACCGCTGGTGGCGAGGGCGTGATCGCGAATCATTTCGGCGGGAAGCCGGAAGCGTGGTCCGCGGGCGAGGAGACGGTTGTCGGGATCGCGTTCCAGGAGGGCCGGGGTTGCCCGGGCGGATTGCCGGTAGGTGGCGGAAGTCACGATGAACTTCTGCATCTCCTTGACGTTCCACCCCGTGCGCACGAACTCGGTGGCGAGCCAGTCGAGCAGGTCTGGATGGCTGGGCCACTGACCCTGTGCTCCGAAGTCTTCCGCGGATTTCACGAGGCCGGTGCCGAAATACATCTGCCAGTACCGGTTGACCGTGACGCGCGCCGTGAGCGGGTTAGCGGCACTGGTCATCCAGCGGGCGAGGGCAAGCCGATTGGCGGGGAGTCCCTCCGGAAGTTTGCCGAGGGCGGAAGGAAGAGCCGGGTTCATTTCGATCTTTGTGGGTTGATCGTATTGACCGCGAGTGAGGACGAAGGTCTTGCGGGCCGGAATCATCTCGGCCATGACCATGACGGTGGGGGCTGATTTCATGAGCTCACCCTCGGCGGCTTTGAGCTCGGCCAGACGGGCTCGTGCGGGGGATGGCGTGATGCTGGAGATCCCGGCTTTGTCCCAGTAGACGGTGCCGTCGAACTGGGTGAAGGCCCATCCGGTCAACTTGTGGCCGGGCTTGAGGCCGACATCCTGGGCGTTGATCTCCAAGCGAACCCATTTCCCGACCTCGGGAAGGGGCCCCATGTGTCTTCGCTCAGGCGAGTTTTCCTGGCCCCATGGGATGAGGTTCTCACCCCAAAAGACGCGATGATTCCAGCTGTCGCCTTCGTGCCACTGCAGCATGATTTCCTTCGGCGGATTCTTGGGATCGAGATAGACGTAGGTGAAGAGTTTGGCGTTGGAGCCGACGTCAAAGGCAGGATTGGCATTTTGGATCAAGTGTTGGCCCCGACCACTGCAACTACGCATGGACGCTTTCACTCCACTGTAGACCGGGTGATCGGGTTGGGACACGAACTCGAACTTTTGCGCGCCACCGCCGTTGCCGAGAGGATTGGCGCCCGGGGGAATGGCATCATCGATCCAAACTCGTTCTTCGGGTTGGCTCGTGGGGTCGGGTTTTTCCGTCGCGATCTGTTTTTCCAGATTTGCAATCTGGCGTTTGAGATCGGCAAGTTGGTCTTGGTGGAGAACCGAGGGGGCGGTGATGAAGGGTTTGTCGGCCTGCTTGTCGGAGTTTCCCACATGGGCGGATTCGGGGACGTTGTTGAAGAAGGCGTAGAAACTGTAGAACTCCCTTTGGGTGATGGGTTCGAATTTGTGATCGTGGCAGCGGGCGCATCCCATCGTTAGACCAAGGAAGACCGCGGAAGTGGTTTCCACGCGATCGACCACGGTCTCGACCCGGTATTCTTCATTGATCACGCCGCCTTCACTTTGGATTGGATGGTTGCGATTGAAACCGGTCGCGACTTGCTGAGAAGGGGTGGCGTCGGGAAGGAGGTCGCCGGCGATCTGGAGGGTGGCGAATTGATCGAACGGGAGGTTGGTGTGGTAGGCGTGGATCACCCAGTCGCGCCAGGGCCACATTACGCGCCGACGATCGAGGCTGTAGCCGTGGGAGTCGGCGTAGCGAGCGGCGTCGAGCCACTCGGTCGCCATGCGTTCGGCATAGCGCGGCGTGACGAGAAGACGATCTACCACTATCTCGTAGGCCTCCGGGGAGTTGTCTGCGAGGAAGTCATCGATTTCTTCGATGGTGGGCGGAAGTCCGGTGAGGTCGAAGGTGACACGCCTGAGCAGCGCCGTCTTGCTAGCCGGGGGCGATGGCTGCAGGCCTTCCCTTTCCAGGCGACGAAGGATGAAGCGGTCAATGGGATTGGAGGGCCAATCCTGCCGAGTGACCTCGGGCAGTTCGGGACGCTGAGGAGGAATGAATGACCAGTGGGCTTGCCAGGGGGAGCCTTCTTGAATCCATTGCGTGAGGAGGCTAATCTGTGCCGTGGTGAGGGCGCGGCCTGACTCGGCGGGAGGCATGCGCTCATCCGGATCGGAATGAGTGATGCGTTTTATGAGTTCGCTGGCGGAGGGATTTCCTCGGACGATCGCGGGGTGGCCATCGCGCGCCGCGGTGGCGCTCTCTTCCTGGTCGAGACGGAGCTTGGCTTTGCGCGTGGCGTTGTCGGGACCGTGGCACTGGAAGCAGGTATCGGAGAGAATGGGGCGGATGTCGCGATTGAAAATGATGTTGTCTGCAGCTGCGGGGAGGGCGCTCAGGCCGAGCGCGATGGTGGCAAGGGCGATGAGGCCAGGTGCCAAAACTCTTCGGTGAAACAGCGGGGCGGGGATTCCCCTCCCCTCTCTCGCGGCGGCGAGAGCGAGCACCGATCTCGGCAAACTGGACAGGCTACACGTAAACGATGGCATGATTCACAGAAGGGTTCGAATGATGGCGATTACCGCGGGGAGAGGGAAGCCGGTAATCCGTAGAGCTGTGAGAAGTCCCGGCGCTCGGCCACTCAGCACCCATCAAGCAAGGAATCTGATCGACCTCGGGTGTTATGCGGGGCGAAATCCGGCTGAGATCAGACCGAAAGATCGAAGCGATCGAGATTCATGACCTTGGCCCACGCCGCCACAAAGTCCTGCACAAACGCCTCGTGCGAGTCGTCACATGCATAGACTTCCGCCACGGCTCGGAGCTGGGAGTTCGATCCGAAGACGAGGTCGACGGCGGTACCGAGCCACTTGAGCTCGCCCGTCCCGGAATCATGTCCCTCAAAGAAGTGCTCGCACTTGGTGGATTTCTCCCACTTTGTGTTCATGTCGAGCAGGTTCACGAAGAAATCATTGCTCAGCGTCTCGGGCCGCTTGGTGAAGACCCCGAGTTCGGACTGCGCGACGTTTGCATTCAGGACACGCATGCCACCGACGAGCACCGTCATCTCCGGAGCGGTCAGTGTCAGCATGTGCGCCCGGTCTACCAGCAGTTCCTCCGCTGATCTCACCTGTTCAGGCACAAGGTAGTTGCGGAATCCGTCTGCAGTCGGTTCGAGCACGGCGAAGGATTCGACGTCGGTTTGCTCCTGCGACGCGTCCGTGCGCCCCGGCGAAAAGGGAACCTGCACGTCGTGCCCAGCCTTCTTCGCGGCCGCCTCGACGGCTGCGCACCCGCCCAGCACGATGAGGTCAGCGAGCGAGACCTTCTTGCCGCCGGACTGCGGGCTGTTGAAGTCCGTTTGGATCTCCTCCAGGGGCTGCAGCACTTGCCCCAGTCCGGCCGGGTTGTTGACCTCCCAATCCTTCTGCGGCGCGAGGCGAATGCGTGCCCCGTTCGCCCCGCCGCGCTTGTCGGTGCCCCGGAACGTTGCCGCCGACGCCCAGGCAGTCGAGACCAGTTGGGAAATGGACAGTCCGGAGGCGAGGATCTTCTCCTTGAGGCCAGCGATGTCCTGTTCCCCGATCAATTCGTGATCGACCTCGGGGACGGGGTCCTGCCACAGCTGCGGCTCCGCCGGAACCAACGACCCGAGACAGCGCGTGACCGGCCCCATGTCGCGGTGGGTCAGCTTGTACCAAGCCCTGGCGAAGGCGTCCGCGAACTCGTCCGGGTTCTCGTGGAAGCGCTTCGAAATCTTCGCATAGTCCGCATCCATCCTCAGCGCGAGGTCCGTCGTGAACATGATGGGGGCGTGCGTCTTGGCCGGATCATGGGCGTCGGGCACGGTGGCCACCGCGGCTGAATCGGTTGGAACCCATTGCTGGGCTCCGGCGGGGCTCTTCGTCAGATCCCACTCGTAACCGAACAGGGTGTCGAAGTAACTGTTGTCCCACTGGGTCGGAGTCCGGGTCCAGGCGCCCTCCAGGCCGCTGCCGATCGTATCACCGGCATTGCCGCTGCCGTAGGTATTCTTCCAGCCGAGGCCTTGCTCCTCGGTGCTGGCGCCCTCGGGTTCGCGACCGACATACTGCTCCGGATCGGCGGCACCATGGGCTTTGCCAAAGGTGTGTCCGCCCGCGATGAGCGCAACCGTCTCCTCGTCGTTCATCGCCATGCGACGGAAGGTCTCTCGAATGTCCCTGGCGGCGGCGACCGCACTTGGAGTGCCGTTCGGCCCCTCGGGATTGACGTAGATCAGGCCCATCTGCACGGCGCCGAGTGGATTCTCGAGTTCCCGGTCACCCGTGTAGCGCTGATCTCCCAACCACTCGGTCTCGGGGCCCCAGTAGATTTCCTCTTCGGGCTCCCAGACGTCCTCGCGCCCGCCGGCGAAACCGTAAGTCTCGAATCCCATCGACTCCAGCGCGCAGTTGCCGGTGAAGACCATCAGGTCGGCCCATGAGAGCGTCCGCCCGTACTTCTGTTTGATCGGCCAGAGCAAGCGTCGCGCCTTGTCGAGGTTGACGTTGTCGGGCCAGCTGTTGAGAGGCGCAAAGCGCATGGTGCCGGAGGCGGCACCGCCGCGGCCATCGTGAATGCGGTAGGTGCCAGCGCTGTGCCACGCCATGCGAATGAAGAGCGGCCCATAGTGGCCGTAGTCTGCCGGCCACCAGTCCTGCGATGTCGTCATGACTTCTTCGATGTCCTTTTTCAGTTCATCGAGGTCGATCGTCTTGAACTCCTCCGCGTAATTGAACTCCTCGCCCATCGGGTCGACGAGGGGAGAGTTCTGACTGAGGATTTTCAGGTTCAGTAGGTTCGGCCACCAGTGTTGGTTCGCCGTGCTCCCAGTCGCGGGATGGGAGTGAGCTCCGCTCATAACAGGGCACTTGCTTGCGTTCTCTGACATGTTAATTCTCCTATGGTTTGGTGTTGATGGTTGGTTGGATTGATTGCCCAAGGCTTAGGTCCAGGTCCCGCTCGAAGACACCTCCGAACAGGTCCCCGGCCACCGTAGCCTTGACGGACAACCTTTTTCCCGTGCGATCAGTCGGCAAGGTCAAAGCGATCAAGATTCATTATCTTGTTCCAAACCGCCACGAAGTCATTGACAAATTTCTGCTGTGCGTCGCCAGAGGCATAGGTTTCCGCGATGGCTCGAAGTTGCGAGTTGGAACCAAACACGAGATCGACCGAAGTGGCGGTCCATTTGACTTCACCCGTCTGGCGGTCCCGTCCCTCGAAAAAGTGCTCACAGATGGGGGATTACTGCCACTTTGTGTCCATGTCCAGCAGGTTCACAAAGAAGTCATTGGTGAAGGTCTCGGGTCGCTTGGTGAAGACACCAATTCTGGGGTCCCCAACGTTTGTATTCAGGACTCGCAATCCGCCGCCGACCCCAATAACCAAAACGGCTGGGACATCGATTTGTCGAGATCGCCGTGCCCTGGCGGTTGTGGCCAGGCGAGGACTGCGGGTGCCGCAAGACGTGTTGCTCGTCTGCACCGCTGCCGACCAAAGCTTCGCCTGGTCCGATCCCTCGGTCGCCCACATCCGCTGGGACTACCGTCCGGAGGTGCGCCGCGTCGTGCGTTGGGCGGGCAACGTGAGACACGGCAAGGACGACAAGCGCCAGACGCTCGCCAAGGCCGAGTTTGTGGACGGCGGGACGGTCGCGCCGGTGAAGGGGTAAGAATCGCGTCAACGACCAGTAGACAGGCGCTCCAAGCTTGCCAGGACCTGCTGCCGCCTCGCCTCTTCGACTGGCAGCGCCAGGATGCGCTCCCGCATCACTGCGAGGTCGATCAGTTCGGCCCGGAGAAGAGCCGCAACGAATTCGCGGTCCTTTTCCCTTCCGGCCAGCAGCTTACTGGCAGCCAAATCGTGAATCTCCAGGCAGAGGCCGACCGTCCCGCCGGTGTTGTCATTCTCCAGCCGGACGAGGCGCTCCCTCCATCCTGACGGCAAGGTGGCGGTGTCCTCGCTGACGCCATGCGCGTAGTACCCGAAGGTTTGATCGAATGGTGAGAGTTCACCAATGCTCCCATCGATCAGGTCCGAGAGGTGTGCTCCCTCGTCAACGAAAACATCCGCCTCCCTGGATAGAAACAGTTCTTCCGGACCGCTGGAAACCGTGGCGAGGATGGCCTGGCTTCCGATGATGTAGATCTCCTGGCATCCGGTAATGCTCCCGGCGGCCCGAATCAAGTGCTCAAGCTGGTGCCTTTTCACCGTTGAAGCGTCGCTTGACTTCCCACACCTCCGCGGGCGCCAGGATTCCCGCAAAAGGAGAACTCTGGCGCAAGCGGGTCGCTCGCTCATCCCTCCGCACCAGATACTTGCACAACTCGTCAATCGACAGGGAATCGAGGATCTCCTGCCATTCCCGGATCGCGGCAGCGGCCGGGTCATCCTCATCACCCTGACTCCGCCAGCGTTCCAGATTGTCGCGGGCAATCTGGAGCAGTGCGGGCTGGACCCGAAGGCGCTCTGCCACCCGCGAATGCAGGGCCAGGGAGCGAAGGTCCAATTCCTCGTGAGTGCGCGCCATCTGAAGGCATTATAGTGGAGAATACCGGATATTGAAAGGGGGCAAAACCTCTACCGCACCGCAGGGGCGGATGATGGGGTTGGGCCGGCCTTCCGGTTGTTCCTCCCGCGGCCGCGAGATGCCTCCCGCTCTCAATGCGCCGGGGCTCGCCTTCCAGCCATCCCCCCCGAGATCGGTTCCTTGTGCCACCAATGGCGCCAGCACGGCTTTGGCGATTTTCCCCGGCCCGTTTCCTCCTCCTTTCCTGCGAAACCGGACTGCCGCGCGCATCAGGTAAAGGGTCAGGCCTAACGTTTCGACATTCATCCTGGGTCAGAAATGGGGTCAGGCCAAATATATTGATATTATGGCCTGAATCTTCATGCGACGATGGAGCTTGGAGGAGGGGAACTCATCGCCCATCGAGGTTCTTTTCAAAGCGTCTGGCAAGTTGTCGGGCCCCCCGGTTTTGTTCGAGGAACTCGCGAGCTTTCCGAATCGTGTGCGCGACGACATTACGGTGTGCCTCCCGGGCCGCCAACCTCGACCCCATCGAAGGCCTCCGCCACGCGTAGGCCGAGCCCTATCGGGTACCTCTCCACCTCCACGTCCTCGCCGCCACCGGCCTCTACGACCACGAAGGCCGCTTCCATGAATTCCCGATCGAGTCCCTCGAACCCCTCGCCGAGCTTTTCCGCCACCGCTTCATCGCGACGCTCCTCCACGAGAAACTCATCAGCGAGAAGATGTCCCGCCGGCTTTCCTTCTTCCCCCTTGATCTCACCCGCCAAGCCGCCTCAGACACCCTTCAAAGGTCAAAAAAGCCTCCATCTCGCCCCCTTCCTCCCCCTGCACCCCCTCCGACCCCGACCCCAGAGCCTCCAAGAAACCCGGCCTGAAAAACCAATTTCCTGCAATAATTGAACCGGGGGAGCGGGCCAAGCGGGAAGGGAGGCGACACTTCCTCCTGGGATTGTCATGACTGGCCTTCGCATCCATGGTTCTTCCGTGTTTGGCGAAGCGCAAAACTTCAAGGGGACCTTGCTGCGGCTCATCCTTGTGCTTCTGCTCGTGCCTTTGGCGCCGGTCACAGACGCTCAGGCGCTTGAAAAGGAGGACACTGCCTTTCTGAAAAAACATGCACCCACGGTCCTGAAGATCGCAGAGGAGGCGGAGCGTGAGAAATATCGCGAAGTCCTGGAGGAGTTGAGCGAGCGTGTCTCCGAGATGCGGGAGGAATATGCGGAGGCCAAGGAGGATGGCGAACCGTGGGCGAAGCTGATGGTGGCTCAGATGGCCAATGAATCAGAGCTCGAGTTCCTGGCGTGGAAGTTCGAAGAGGAGAAAATCGAAGAAGAGGCCGCCGAGGAGCAGCTGCGCGCGCTCATGGAGGAGCAGCTCAAGATTCGCGATGGAATTGACCGGCAGGAGATCGCCTGGATGGTGAAGGATGGGGAGAAGGAGGAGGCGGCCGAGTTGGCCGAGGAACTGGATTGGCGGGTGAAAAATCCGCGGCGCGCGGTGAATGAGATGATCGGGGAATTCCTCAGGGAGTTGGAAGGCGAAGTGGGGGACAAGCCGGACGAGGAGCCGGATGAAGCGGCCGCTGGGCCGGTCTACACTCCGCCGCCCGCGCAGGAGAAAGCGAAGAACGAACTGGAAGGCGTGACCTTCCAGTACGAGGAGCACATCGTGCCCGCGCTGGAGTCTTACTGCTTCGATTGTCACGACGCCGCGACGGCGAAAGGCGATCTCGATCTGGAATCCGCGCTGGCTCAGAAGCCTCTCGTGCGGAACCGCCTGCTCTGGGAGAATGTGGCAGAGCGCATCAAGAACGGCGACATGCCGCCGAAGAAAAAGCCGCAGCCGAAGGACGAAGACCGCTTGCGTTTGCGCGCCTGGCTCGCGCAGGAGATCGATCACTTCGACTACTCGCTCGTGAAGAATCCCGGCTATCTACCTGCCCGCCGTTTTACGCGGGAGGAGTACAACCGAACCATCCGCGACTTGGTGGGTCTCGATCTGCGACCTGCGGATCAGTTCCCCATGGATTTTAGCGGGACCAGTGGATTCTCTAACAGTGCGAACACGCTCTTCCTCGCCACCTCACATCTCGATCGCTACATGACCTCCGCCGAGTTGGTGATCGACGCGGTGCGCGAGGACGCTGCGGCCTGGTCTGTCCTCACTCAAAAACTAAGAGACTGTTGAATTACCCCCTTTTCAGGAGATCAGAGCGTTGGAATCTGCGGTTGCGAATTGAAGCGAGACTTGGCGAGTTCGGTTGATTTGGAGCGGCGCTTTCGCAAAGAATCTCGTGATC
>Ga0310121_10005991_pt1 | contig 10310 bp, 10 predicted proteins | sample CB27_Tmax_986_MG_FD_203504 | JGI IMG/M metagenome (GOLD analysis project Ga0310121, IMG submission 203504) | Marine microbial communities from Western Arctic Ocean, Canada - CB27_Tmax_986 | ecosystem: Environmental > Aquatic > Marine > Oceanic | place: Canada: Western Arctic Ocean | collected... | reverse complement strand
GTGCTGCCGCAAGTGGCATCCTCGCCGTATGGAAACGTGCGGCACCGAGGAACCGGATGAGGGAAATCCTCACGTCCGGATCTGTGGGGGGGCTGGCCGAGCAATCGCTGGCTCTACCCGGACGCTTTTTGGTAACCCGACGCGTAAGCGAGGGAAAACCGTGTGTTCATGGCGTCTCTCGCTTACGCGTCGGGTTTCCATTTTTCGAGGAAATCTAACCTCGCGCAACTTCGAAACTTGCCCATCGGGCCATTATTGGTAAATATTCCGGGCTAGCTGGATCTGTTCGGTTTGGTGTTTCGACGCAGACCCTACGGCAGTCCTCGCTGCTTGGCGACAGCATGCAGCAATACACCGTATTCGTCGTAAAACCGAAACCAGGCGGTCGCCGTTTGGCTAGCTTCATCGGCCTCGACAATTACATTCAGGAAACCACCTGATGGCACGACCGATGGATAGGGCTGTCGTATCCTTCCTTCGGCGTCGCTACTGGAAGGATCGCCCGGCTTGCGACCCAGTTGTGAGTTGGCATCGACCAGTGCACCACAGGAGAACTCCTCAAAACCAGTTGGGTCGATGGAGTGGTATTGCCAGTGGCGGTCGCCGCAGACGAAGAACAATCCCTTCTCCAAAAACCCATTATCTTTGGCCCATGCAAAGAAGGAATTCCCTTCATGACGAAAGCCATCGACGTCGCAATGATTGTCGGTCTTGTGCAAATCATCGGGACCGATCATCGGTGTGGGAGAAATGATGATCTTGAATTCCGCATCCGACGCCAGCAGCGTCTCCTGGAGCCATTGTCGCTGGTGGCTGCCAAAAATCGACTTGCCTAGCCCGTCCGGCGACAGATTGTCAGTGCGATAATCGCGGTTTTCTGGCAGCCATATCTGCAGCAGCTTGCCGGGGCGGTGCGTGCGATACGTGACGGCGTCGGTAACCGTCGGGTCGGTGATCGGGACTTGTTCCTTGAAAATTCGCTGGCCGAGATCTACCGATGGTGCCCGGTCCCCTGAATTGTCGCAGTCGTTGTAGCGAAAGTCGTGGTCGTCCTTCTCCCAATAAGTGGGCACTCGAGAGAAGAGCTCCACGTATCGCGGCTGGACAAACTGCTCGTGCCATTTCTTTCGCATAGTTGGCGCAGTCCGTGCCGACATCTCACGCGGCGCATCATAGTAGACATTGTCACCGGTGCCGACGAAGAAGTCGGGCTGCAGCGCGAGGATACTGGCCAGGGCTGGATACCCCAGATCCTTGTCCGGACCAGCGTAAGCGCGGCGATGAGGGGCTTGTTTACCGGAGATGCCATTGTGGAAGACGTTTTAATTCATGTCCGTGACGACCACAAAACTGTGTCGTGCTAACGCGTTGTGCATGATGGTTCCTCATTGGTTTCACATGGCTAGGCGATCTCTTCGTCGCCAACTCTCGTCGCCAAATCTATCCCCTTTCGTCAAGAATCGCCGTAGCGAAGCCATCAATCGTGTTGCCGTCGAGTTTCAACGGTCCCACCTCACTACCGATGCGAATGCCGATTCGACTCATCGGCTCCCGTGTCTCTTGGATCGTATTGGCGGCGATTCGCAGGTCTTGTGTCTTGCCCGAGATGTCGATGGCAATACCCTGTTCACCGCCGCTGTCCCGTATGACGTTGTTTTCGAGATGTTCCGGTTAGGCCAAAAATCTCGACCACGCTTATCGTCGCGAAAGAGAATGCCCACTTTGCCGTTGTTGCTAATCTCATTTTCGCGCATCACATTGTCCGTGTCGCAGTGACCGATTGAGACACCGTAGTCACGATTGCCGTCCATACGGTTGCCCTCCGCCAATCCGTACTTGACCCCCCAACACCAGAAGAGTCCCTGGCTGTTTCGCTCCATACGATTGTTGCGCGACACGGGCCGCTGGGAGCCGGATCCCGGATGGACGCCGAGATTTGCGTTGTCGTGGCTATGGCAATTCTCGACGAGAACGTCGTGACAGATCTGAAAGCTAATTCCGTCTCCGTGGTAGTTGCGGGCCTCGACGTCGCGGATGGCATAGCGGTTACAGTCTTGGAGAAAGATGCAGCCTCCGTAGTTTCCGTCCAATTCGTGGTTGTTTTCGCGGTTGCCGTCAAGGACGAGGTGCTCAATCACCACGTCCGACGTGTACTCACTGGTCAGCAACGGAAACACCGATGCGCAAGTTGGCTCACCCTCCAACCATAGATTCTCACGCAGACCTTCGTTGAGCTTAAAACGATGGCCGCTTCGAGCGATGAACGTCGGCTGATCGAAGTGGTTTGAGTCATCGGAAACGGTCCTTTCGATCGATGCAATGGGCAGCCGCGCGCACGTGATTACCGCCTTCCAAAAGGACAGACGTGCTTCGGCCGGTGTCGTTAGTTAAGGGAGCAACTTGTGCGCGACTCTTGACTGTCAGCCCGCAATCAACAGCGGCTTCTCCCGACTTCGCTCGTACAGGTCTCGCCATTCGGACGAACCATCGTCTGGTAACAGCCGCGTCTGGACGCCCCGTTCATAGTAAGGCACGTTGCCCGGCGTCATGGCTGGTGAAAGCACGAAATTCACACCACCGAGATGGTTAAAGATCATTCGCTTTCCGTCTCGCCAGCTGACCTCAACCAGGCGCGGCGGGTCGGGGCGCTCCGCGGGCTTGTCGACGCGATATCGTTCCACGGCTTCCCAATCGACTTCATAACCGAGACCGGGCGATTCAGGGATGGCGGCAAAGCCTTCGTCGAGTCGGATGGGATCCTTGAGAAGTGGATGCTCATAGAGTTGATGGCAGTTGACGGCGGGCCAGACGGATTTCCTGGTGACAGCGCCGAAGTGCAGTGAAAAAGCGGCGGTAATACCGGACCCCACCAATTGCAGCCAGAACGGCATGTCGGCCATCCCGGCGACATGTGCCTGTTGAAGGGTGGTTGTGGCTCCACCTCCGATCACGAATCCATCGCAGACCTCTTCTTTGATGGCGATTTTCGGGGCGGGTGTGCCGTAGTGCATGGCTACCTGCACGCGTGTGGCTTTGCGGATCGCTTGATTGCCAGGTATGTCACCCTGGGGAATGGGTGACTCATAGATGTCCACCTGCGGATAGTCGGCCAAATCTTTGATGATCTGCATACCTTGAGTGGCATCCAGAAGCGTATCGTTGAAGTCCATGTCGATCTTAAATTCGTCCGGGACTTCCTTAACGGCCAATTCCATCTGTTCATAGATGTCAAACCACGGGCGGCCCTTGGTCTTGTACGCGCGGTACCCTAAACGGTAGGCCTCTTTGCATTCGGCGGCCATGTCCTCGGCGTACGTGTCAATGTTCCACCACGAAAGCGGAGTCCGCGCATGAATCTGGGCGCCCAAGAGCCGATGGATTGGCACGTCACAAGCTCGCGCGACCGCGTCGAACATGGCCATCTGCAAACCGGCCCCCAACGAGTCATCCCACATGAGCTCTACCGCGTTCTTACCAGTGGCCCGCTCAACGTCTTCGTCGGTGGTCACGCCCCAAGTGTAGTAGAGCAACGTTTCACCATGACCCTGATGGCCGCTCTGCAAATGGACGGTGAAGATTTCGAGAAATCTCCAGTGTGGCAGTTCACGCGCCATGTTCCGCGCCGGGATTGGACGATAGGGAACTTCCACGGTCACTCGGTCAATCTTGTGGATAACGAGATCGTGTGCGGGCGGGGCCGCGACCAGCGGCAACCCGTGCATCGTTCCGCCAATCGCCACCGAAGCGAGTCCCGTTTTCAAGAACCGACGACGGTTCACCGAAGATGTGGCAATGGCTGTTGTTGTTCTTGTTCGCATATCGGCAATTCCTCCCATACCAATCCAAAATGAACTCCTCAGCAGTGTGTTTTTACCATCCCGGTATGGTACATTGTCTTCGAGGACTTGGCGACAAGCGGGACGCCTTGGCCCGTCCCGAGAACATTGCACCTTTCGGAGACTGTGATGGCTGATCGGTTTTGCCATGGCCCGATGCGACGGCGTGAATTCATGCAAGTCGGTGCGCTGGCCGTCGGCGGACTCTCACTGTCGGACGTGATGGCGGCACGCGATGCGTCGGGAACTTCGCGGATCGAGACGTCGGTGATTATGCTCTACCAACACGGTGGCGCGTCGCAGTTGGAAACCTACGATCTTAAGCCGGACGCTCCTTCGGATTACCAAAGTCAGTTCAAGCCGATTTCGACGAATGTGCCAGGCATCGAAATCTGTGAGCTGTTTCCGCGGCAGGCTAGGATCGCGGATCGCTTCTCACTCGTTCGCTCACTTCACCATGATGTGAGTATCCATAGTGATGGTGGCATTGTCGTATTAACCGGCAAGCGGCCGACCGTGCTCGATCCCAATTCACAATCCAAAAGCGAGCACCCTGACTTTGGTTCGGTGGCCAGCAAGCTGCGTGGATTGGGCCCCGACGCGATGCCGCCTTATGTGGCGATTCCGCGGAAACCGTACATGACGCAGCCCACCTATTTGGGGTTGCATCACGGCGCCTTTGAAATCACGGCCCCGCATGCGGACAACTACCAGTCGCCCCATATGAAATTGTCAGCTGGACGGGATGCCGAGCTGTTGCTCGATCGCCACCAGCTGATCTCTCAATTGAATCAGCTGCGCCGCGACGTGGATTTGCATGGTACGGACTCCATGGAGAAGTTTCGAAGGTTGGCGGTGGAGTTTTTGACCAGTTCGCGGGCGGCTCAAGCCTTCGACATTTCACTGGAAGATGAATCGCTTCGCGACCGATACGGAAGGCATCTATGGGGCCAGGCGTGCCTGTTAGCCCGGCGGCTGGCCGAAGCGGGAACCGCCGTGGTCAACATCTATCTGGATACGCCCAAGAGCGGCGACGAATTCACGAACTGGGACGACCATCCCGGGAATGCGGGACGACCGGGCCATTTTGCCAAGTATATGAAAACTCGCCTTCCGTACATGGACGAAGCGCTTTCGGCGTTGATTGAAGACATCTTCGAGCGAGGCTTGGAAAAGCAGATCATGGTCGTCGCCGTCGGTGAGTTTGGCCGCACGCCCAAGATGCGCTACGGTGCCCCAGACCGCAGTTACGGTCGCGACCATTGGCCTCAGGCCTACACGGCTCTCGTCTCCGGTGGCGGATTGCGAATGGGGCAAGTCGTCGGCGCGACCAACGCCAAGGCGGAATACCCAACCGAAAAACCGTACACCCCACAGGATCTGTTGGCGACCATCTACCGCCACCTCGGTATCGATCATACGCAGGCGCTGCATGATTTCTCTGGCCGACCAGTGCACATTCTCAGCGGCGCGCGGCCGATTCAAGAGCTGATCTGAGCCGCGTTTTCAGGTTCAAAATGCCTTCCTCGTAGACCTGAAGGACCGTGTCACGGTCCGTCTCGGCATCGAACAATCCGGTCGTTTCGATCGCATCCCTGTCACGGCGGAGCTCGTCGATGAGCTCGTTAGCGACGTCCGGATCGAAAACGTGTCTTCCGTCAAAATCGACATAGATCGGACTGGTGTGAGCAAATATTGGGTGACCGAACTCGTTCTTCTTGTCGGCGTCCACGGGCACCCGCAGGGCCCACCAACCAGGCCGATCGATCATCACCGATTGATTCATCTCGGCCACGTAGTGTTGGTCTTGTTGGCGGCTAATGGCACTGTGGACGACCTGTCCGTTGAAGATTAATTCGATCTTTTTGAAGTCGCGCCGTCCGACCGACCTGGCTTGAACCGTCAATTCGGTTGGTCGAGAGATTTGCATCATATCGCCGACTTGGTGGTTATCGAGCTGGAATTCCAACAACGGCCCGTTGGTGATGAACGATCGCCCCGCCTTGAGTTGCTCAAGCCAACTCTTCGCGGTCCACTCCCCTTCGACCGGTACATACACGCGGCTGAAATCGTAGATGAACCAATCGGTACCGGTCGACACGGGAACGCGCAAACCGATATTCAGATAGCGATAAAAGGATTTGTCGTAGTCGCCAGCACTGGCCTCTCCCCCATCGAAGAGATTCTGCGCGTCCACGAATCCGCCCGCCCAATTGGGAATGTCTTCAGACCCCAACGAATTGTGGCACCAGACAATCGTACCGCCATCGCCGCGGGCTTCGCGGATGCCACGGTGCAGTGGAATGCCATCGGACCCAGTTCCCATGATGGCGGCACCGATGCTGACCGGGCGGATCAGTTTGACCAGGTCCAGTAGCATGACGTGCCCATATCCTTCAGCCCATCCATTCCCGGAATTATGCCGGTGCTCTTCGCCGTTGCAAAACAACGTGCCGTACTGGGTTAGGCGTTGTAGATCACCACCTCCAAAGAGGTCATTCTCGACCATCGCGTTGGTGACATAGCCCTTTTCCGCTTCAATGCGGCGCAAATATGACAAAAACACGAGGTCTAAGTTGTCCGCGCGCGGGACGGTCTGTAAGTATTCAATCGCCTGGGCATTTGTCGTGACGCCAGCACTATCACGGAACATCAGGTGAAGATGGGTGTTGCCGCCGCGCAGTCCGCGCCTCGCCGTGTTGTAGAACGGTTTTAACTCGATCCGAATGTGGGCCTGCTCTTTTCCCACCAAATTCAGGCGGTGCGTTGCTTGCTCACGCTGCAAACCATGTAGCGCATGGATGTCAAACGATTCTTGAGGCAGATTGATTTCGACGGGCGATTTGGTCGCGTACCAATCGTTGTCTCGCTGGATCCATTCCGTGAGTTTAAGAGGTTGGCCTGTTGAGCTCTGAGTGATTTTGATTAGACCGGGAAGCGACTTGTGCGTATCCGCATCGGACAACTCGATCGTCAGTCGGCAATGGGGAATCTGTTGGTTGCCGTCTGTTCTAGGTTCGCGCCCGCTGTCGGCGTTCACGGCGGCAACTCGGGTTTCATTGGGTGCTTGGCGACTCGCGAAGATCGCGTGCTTTGTATGTTCGTGGGCGAAAGCAGCCGATGCCATCAGGGACATCAATAAAGCAATCAATGGGGCGCCGTTATTCATGCGTGGCTCCGAGTATCCGCTGCGGCGAGGTGCGAAGCAGGTCCGCAATCACTTCCGTTAAATACCGTTGTTATGCCCCATGCGCTCCGTCCAAGCTTTTACATGTCGCACCGCCCGGTCCTTGTACGTGTCATCGCCGGTATACTTATATGCGTTGGCCACCAGACTCGTCGCCGTAGGGTTCAGCGGGACAACCGCTCCTCGATAGTCAGGCTCGCCGGGCCCGAATTCTAGCATGCTCGAACCTCCCAATCGACAGTCACCGCGGACTGGAGCTGGGATATCAAGTCCAGATACACTTGTTGGTGCTTCCCAAGTATAATCCAGGAACGAATGATTGAATCCCATGACCTGGAGGCAGCTAGACTCGCCATGACCCCGATCAACATACGTAGTGACACCCAAACGCTTCCGTCCCAGCCGATGTTGGAAGCCATGGTCCGCGCCCCATTGGGGGATGACACGTACGGTGAAGACCCAACCGTCAATGAATTCGAGGCGCTAGCCGCTGAGATGGTCGGTATGGAAGCCGCGTTGCTGGTTCTTAGCGGCAACATGGGAAATCTGGTGGCGTTGATGGCCCACGGCAGGCCTGGGGACGAGGTCCTTCTTGACCGGGAAAGTCATATCTTTCTTTATGAGGTGGGTGGACTTGCAAGCATTGCCGGTTTGATGCCGATGCCAGTCCAGAGTCATCTTGGGATGCTCGATCCACGGGACTTGGCCGCCGCAATTCGCCCGCCCAACGTTCATCATCCTGAACCTCGGTTGCTCTGTCTGGAGAATACGCATAATTGCGGTGGTGGTCGAGTCATCCCGTTGGATCTACATCGCGAGCTTTGTCAGGTTGCCAGGGACCATGGATTGGCGGTTCATGTTGACGGTGCGCGAATCTTCAACGCGGCGGTGGCCGCCGGCGTCTCGGTCGCCGAATTCACGAAGGACATCGACTCAATCCAGGTCTGTTTAACCAAAGGTTTGGGCTGCCCGATTGGTTCGTTCGTGGCCGGCAGCCGCGACTTTATTGACCGTGCCCTGCGAGCGCGCAAGCGAGTGGGAGGTGGCATGCGACAGGCGGGAGTCATTGCCGCCGCTGGTATCTATGCGCTCCAACACAACGTCGATCGGCTCGCGGAAGACCATCGCCGTGCCCATCTTCTCGCCATGGGAATCAACGAGTTGCCGAGTCTGTCGGTCGACATGCGAACGGTTGAGTCGAATATGGTGTACGTCAACCACTCGGACACAGGGCAGTCGACCAATGAATTTGCCAAGCAACTTTCAGAAGCCGGCGTGATCGTCAGCACCCGACCGCCGCATCACGTCCGCATGTGCACGAACCTGCACCACGATGACGACACAATCGACGAGGTCATCCGGCGCGTTTCACGGATGCTCCAAGGTGAGTCGGCGTGAGCAAGACCCCGTCGACCGCATTAGGCGCCCTGACCGCATTAGGCGCCGTCTGTCCGCAACGTAGTGTGCGCAACGTGGTGAACAGCCATCGTGCTAGATGAGGCTATCCATTACCGATCAACGACCGATTGGGTGCCTTGCTATGCACCGCGCCACCAAGAAATGATGAGCGATTCTCGTGACAGGGCCCATTCGCACGCTCCCGATCGTTGAAAAATGGGACTGCCATGGTTGCGGTCTTTGTTGCCATGGCACAACCATTGTTCTTGTCGAGAGTTTTCGAGCGCTCGCCATGATGTATCCGATGGCGTTGTGGCTGCTGCGTGTCGCGATTGGCGAGCGGCCGCCTACGCCAGAGGACGTGATCGACATCGTGGTTTCATTGGAGCGCGGCCAAGGGCGCGGTGGGGTGTTTCGTGCTGCCAGCGCCATGGCCAAGACGCAGCAGCTCGAGTGTGCGGTTGCCTGGTACGCGCGGTAGCGTCCTGGTTCCATTGCCAATGGCGTGCATCCTCGGACCATTTCATGTTGCTCGGCGAGTCGGTAGACGTACGTTAGGACTGGCGCATCAATAACTGGCAGATTTATTGTCCCCTCACGCTACCCTCTCCCCAGAGGCATTGATTTTACCCTCCCTCTGGGAGGGTCGAGCGACAGCGAGGGGAGGGCTGAGGACGCCCAAGCGATGACAGCAACCGAATCATGACCAAGAACCGCCAGACTCATTGACCACGAACCGAGCATGCTCCTTGCGTCGAATCAGACTCGGTCGGAGGGTTTACTGTGGAGCATCCTGCGAGCGAAACAGCTTTGCGGTCTGAAGTTTCGCCGGCAGCATCCCATTGGACGGTGGATAGCTGACTTCGCGTGCGTCGAGAGGATGCTTGTTGTTGAAATCGACGGCGGATACCATGATGAAACAATCGCCAAAGGTATTCGCCGTCAAGAGGATCTGCAGCGACTCGGCTGGACCGTGATCCGCTTCTGCGATAAGGATGCCGAAAATGACGCGGAGTCAGTTGGCCGAGCGATTGCAAACAAGCTCGGTATTCCGTATAGGTTCAAAAGACGTCTAGCGACAGGTTCGGGTATGCGAAGCGTCTGGGCACCGAAGAAGAAAACGCCGAACTAGCAGCACCCCTCCCCTCGCTGTCGCTCGACCCTCCCGGAGGGAGGGTAAATGTAGATACCAATGCTCCAGAGGGGAGAGGGGACATACGACAGTTATTGATGCGCCAGTCCTTAGTGACGACCAATATGATTTCTAGGCGATCCGACAAACGCAGGTTATACTCAAAACGAGATCAAGAGGATGCGACAGGAGTCGGGTCGTTTGGTTGTTGGTCCGATCTGACTTATTGAACCAGTCGAGATGCACAAGCTGATCGGAACGGTCAGGTTGGCAAAGGAGGTTTGGCGATGAGTTGCGAGTATTCCCGTCGACAATTCCTTCGTCACGGTGGGGGCTTGGTAGCCGCAAGTGCGACCGGTTCGGTCATCCTGGCCGCGGATCAACCAGCACCCATTCGTGAATATCGTCGGGGTGGCATGCTCTATCGCCAACTGGGCGACACGGATCTACACCTATCGGCGCTCTCCTTTGGTTCGCACATCAATCCTGCCCTTCGCGTCGCCGCAAAATCTGGAGGTACACTGAGTGAACAAGGCCAGGCCGCTCGCGACCGGCATATTTCCAAGGCGATCGACTACGGCGTCAATATGGTGGACACGTACGAGAATGCCGGCCAATGGCAACCGTTGGCACGGCTGGTCCGCAACCAGCGTGACCGGGTGTTGGTATCCATCTGCCGCCAGTTCCCAAATTTTGTTGGCAACAACATCGACGATGCGGCACGATTGTACGGTCATGTCGATCTCTATCGAATTTA
>Ga0310121_10005989_pt1 | contig 10312 bp, 7 predicted proteins | sample CB27_Tmax_986_MG_FD_203504 | JGI IMG/M metagenome (GOLD analysis project Ga0310121, IMG submission 203504) | Marine microbial communities from Western Arctic Ocean, Canada - CB27_Tmax_986 | ecosystem: Environmental > Aquatic > Marine > Oceanic | place: Canada: Western Arctic Ocean | collected... | reverse complement strand
ACTTCTCCTCGGTCCACGTGGCCAACTTCGCTACGGCGTCACCGAACTTGCGCGTCAGACGCTCCTGCTCTTCGGGGGAATCTCCCGGCGCGCGTTCCGTCCAGGGAGAGGGAAGGCCGTAGAGTTTCGTGTCCCCGTAGAACTCGACGCTGCTCTCAAAATAGGCCTGGTTCAGTTTCAACCACATCGGCTCGTCCGGATCAACCCAGCTGTCGGATGTGTGCCGCTTGAATTCGAAGGTCTTCACATCGGGATACTTCTCCTTGAACGCCTCCACAATGTCGGGAGGCAACTGCCCATCGGTCGATGCGAGGGGCGCGTGGACGCCCAGTTTTCGACCGTACCGGGACATTTGCTGAAGCAGGAGTACGGCGCTTGCGGTTTTTTCGTCGACCGGCTCCTCATCCTCCTTGTTCCGGAGACCCAGCCGCTTCCATACATCCCGTGAAGCGTGATCGTGAACCGCCGGACCCGGCTGAAAGTTGGTTCGGTTCATGCGGTGCTTTGCGTACCAGCGGAGATTTTCCTTCCACTGGTTCTCGCTGAACCATTGGATTCCGTAATAGTGGTATTGACCTCCGTGCATGCGAACCTTGAAGTGGGGTCTTTCCTTGATGTCGCAGGCTGGGATCGTGAAGTCAGGCGTTCGGGGAACATGCTCTTCGTAGCGGAAGAACCCGATTCGTCCGAACCGTTCGAGGAGGTCGTACACCGCGTACAGCGTGGACACATCGCCGGCCCCGGCGATAGCGATTACGTCATGATTGCGCCACCGGGCGGTTTTCAGGATGAATCCCTCTTCGGTGAGTTCTGCCGCATCGACTGAGACTAGACCTTCTGATTCCAGTTCTCTCAACAGGGGGTGTGTCGCGGGTCGCCCAATCGCGATGAGAAGGTCATCGGTGTTGTCGTCGAATGTGCCGGCACGATGCACCGGCAACTCGGCGCCGGTCATGAGATGGACGTATCGTTGAAGTTCATCCGCGCCGAGGGTCTCCTGGAATGTCGGCTCGGGGGCGAGGACAATGGTGGATTTCGATTCTCCGTCCTGAACCAGGGAGTAGAACTCCGTACCGGCGGACGACAGCGTTGCCGCAACGATCCAGATGCAGAGAGAGGGGGTCATCTCATTTGAGAGCACAGCTATCGGTGGTCAAAAATGCCCCATTGCTCGTTCGGGTCGTCGCCCATGGCTGTCAATCCCGCATGTGGCCAGCCGGCCTCGCGCAGTTCGAACCAATTCACGCTGGCATCGAGATAGAGTGCGTTATATCCCCAGGACTCTTCGTTTGCCAAGTACGCAACATTGATCGACGGCGAGTGTCCGCAATAATATCTGCCCCGGCTCATGTCACGGACGATGGCCGGATTTTCCGCATAGCCCGCCGGCGGAAATTCCACCGGCCAGTCAAAATATCCGCGTGTTTCATACCCGGTGTTCATGCCGCTGCCGTCACCCCTGAAACCATCGGCTTCGCGGTGTTCCCTTTCGAAGCTAAATGGAGGTACGGTGATGTTCCAGGTGGGGCACCAGAGCATGGCCAGAGTCGTGTTACTCTTGTCGCCCAGGTAACCCAAACCGTATGGGAGTCCGTGCCCATACCATCCGCGTTTGCCGCCGAAGCGGTAGATTTCATCGAGACACCCGGTCGAACCATGCTTTCCCGAGAACGGCATCATCCCGTCATGGTCCGTAGAATACATGATGATCGAGTGCCCGATTTGCCGCAGATTGGATTTACATACAGTTCGCCTGCCCATTTCCAACGCTTTCTTCAAAGAGGGGACAAGCAATGCCGCCAAGACCGCGATGATGGCGATCACTACCAGCAGCTCGATCAGCGTAAATCCGCTATGGCGAGGAGTTCTCTTTATCATGGACGTAACATGAACGAATTATCGGATATAATAGTCCGGTTTTGTGGGAATGACAAGCCTCTGGGGAGGAAGGAGGAGGAATTTCGGATTTCGAATTTGGTGAACTCGCATTTCTCAATCGCTGAAAAGGATGATTCCCCGGTGAAATCAAAAATCGGACATTCGAAAGTCGCGCTCCTACGCGCTACTGCCTCTTTCCATCCACATATTCCCGGTCGATCCCTGCGAGCCTCGCGATTACGTCGCCGGGCTGGACTACGTCGTAGGTCTGCATCCCGGTTGCCCAGGTGCAGCCGACCGACTGAAGGAGCATCCGCTTTGGAGCTCGGACCGTCTGTACGGTTCGAAACTTATCCAGATCCACGATTTCGACGATTGGATCGCCTTCTTCCACGACTTCGCCAGGGTATAGATCGGTCACGGCAAGCCCGTGATGTTCGGATTCAACCACGATGCTGTCGGTACCGCCAAGCTCGTACGAACGGGGCGGAAACTCAAGGTCCCCGTCCATGATGTCCAGCGACTTCGCCAGGTTTCGGATCCCGCGAAGAAGGTGCTGCACGGATGCCGGTTCAACCTTGTTCTGGGGTGTGGACTCGTTGATGACATAGGGAACCTTTTCCTTCTTACAGGCTTCCTCCAACATGCCGGAAGCGACGACCGTATTGTGGATCATGCACCAGGGAAAGGCGAAGGCCCGGACATAGGCAGCACTATACTTCTGTCCCCAGGTCAGGCCGATGGTCCGATCGCTCCATCCGTGCAAGTCCAGAACGCAATCGGCGCGTTTGAGATACCTGAAGACCGCGGCGGTGATGCGCTGGTGATAACTGCCGGAATCGCTACCCGGCCAATTCCGGTTCACGTTCATGGGTTCATGGGGAGGAAAATGACTCAATCCTCGTGTCACTTCGTGCGGCCAGTCCTGGACGTGAGCGTATACCGGTACCGGGTGCACCACCGGAAACGCAAGAATTGTTCCTCGAAGAGTACGGGGCTTTACCTGCTGAAAAAAACGATGCACGGCCGCGGGGCCGTTCAATTCGCGCCCGTGTTGAAGGGCGGTGATGGCGAGGATTTTCCCTGGTTTCGTTCCCGCCGCCGCGATGAACGGAAGCTTCAACCGGATCCCCTTGGCATAACCGGACGTCTCGATATACCCGCGCGTAATCGCGCCCTTCTTGATGGTTTGGTTGTGGATCTTCATGATTGGGTTTTCTATGGTTTTTCAGCTTAATGGGGTTCGGGACGATCTGATTTATCTCAGCATGGCCGGCATTAGTCAACGGCAGATGACCGGCTTCGTGATCAAGTTCACAGGCGTTCACACTTTTGGAATTGCGCCGGCAGAGCGCAGCCCGACGAAGCCACGCAGGGCGAAGTCGTGGCGGAGCGGCGACGGCGCCCCGGCGCGGTGCCCGGGATCTTCGACTTTGGCTTCCCGCGGAGCGGGCCGGAACCTGTGTCCAAGCCATGGTTGATTCCGCATTGCAGTCGCGGTGGTTTCGGCACGCTCCTCGCGGAGCCAAAGCGGTGTCGCCGCCCCGGCCTTCGCCGGGGTTTCCGCTATCGCTCCGACTTCGCTCTGCCACCGCACTCCAAATCGGATTCAACCAAATTGGAAGATTCTGCGACTTTACGGACTGATGAGCACTGGCGTTAACGGGTCTCCCGTGCTACAGAGATTCGCGCGATGAGTATTCAGCTTGAAAACAAGAATTTCAGTGTGATGTTCGGCCGAAAATTTGGCCGTCCCTCTTCCCTTCGCCGGCCCGGTGATCCGTTCGGAACCGAATGGTTGGCCACTCCCCAAAATATGGTTCTCATGGCCACGGAGCCGTCCATCGGGTTCGGGGTTCTGCAGGTGACGGCCGCGGGGCCGGAAGGTTGGAGCGAGCCCGTGCGGTGGCCGTCCCCGGACGCGCAGCCGGAGGAGATCTCCGCGGGAAAACGCTCGGTTTCCGTCACCGGCGGGATCGTCATCGGGTCATCCCGCCTCGAGGCGACAGTGCGATGGACCCTTCGCGCGTCTGAATTGTCGGCGGTTTGGGAATTGCATAATCCTGGCCGCAGACGAGTCCGACTTGGGGAACTGGGCTGGCTGTTTCCGCTGAACACCAACTATGGCCGCTGCAAGCGCACAAAACGCAATCTTTTGCGAATGTACCGGCAACAGGTGATCGAGCACCCGTATGCGGGCGGCTTCTCCAGTTGGGTTCTGGCCGAGCGCGTCGGGCGGGAAGGGGAGAGCCTGTTTCTCGCCGCGGACCATCAGACCCCGATTGGTTACTACGACTACGATTACATCCAATACACGGATCGCATTCCATTTACGGATCGCGCTCCCTACCTGCCGCCGGCGCGTGATAAGAAAGCATGTGCAAACCACAAATCTATCGGGAACCACTTTCCCTGGCCCGGCGTCCTCCGCATGTTCGCGGCCGCGGAATCGCTGCTGGAAAGACATGGCCGGACTTCCTGGCCGACGCCGGTCAAAGCGATCACGATTTCCGCCGGAGAAACGGTACGATTCGGCTGGACGATGTGCTGGCTACCGAACCGGGAGCATATCGTTTCCCGGCAACACAAGACCGGGCAGGTCGGCATACGCCTGCTTCCTTCTCCGGTCATTCCCCACGACGACGCGGCATACCTGGCGGTTGCCTGCCGGGAGCAGGTCGTGCCGAAGCCTGGACCCGGAGTCGCAGTGCGCAAGATCCCGTCGTCGTCCGGCCGCCAGTGTTTTGAGTTGTCGACCAAGCGCCATGGCCCGAGCCATTGCGATCTGCGCCGTCCCGACGGTCGACAGACGAGGATCCAGCTGTTCGGGGTGCAGCCGCTCCCTGACCTCATGCGCAGCCGCGCCCGCCGGATCGATGGGGAGCAGTATTTCAAGCGTCCTCGGAACACCCTGAACGGAGCGATCCTGATTCGCCACAATCCCTCGGGCGAGCTGGTCGCGAAGCTCAGCGATCTTTGGGGATGCGGATGCTACGAAGGAGGAATCTGCGAGGCACGTTTTCTGGCCGAGAAGAATTTCCTCGACCCGAACGAGGGCGAAGTCCTGCGCCTGAAAGACTACGCCGGCGGATTCCTGCGGAAGCTTCACAATCGGAAAACCGGTGAGATTTATTGGTGGCTTCCTCCGGCGGCGGAGCACCGCACCTTCAATTACGTTCACTTTGCCAATTTCTACTATGCCATGTACCGGCTGCATTTGCGGTGGCCTCGATTCGGACCTGCACAGGAATGGCTGCGGCTCGCGATGAATTCGCTGGAGGGCATGTTCGAGCATGGCCGGCCGGCACTTCTTCCCATTGCTCACATCGGGGGTGAATTGATTTCCGATATGATCGATGCGTGCCGAATGACGGGACTGGATTCCGAGTTCGAACCTTTATTGAGGAAACTTGAAACGAGGCGAAGGCGCGTTGCCAGGGTAGATCCGCCGCGACCGGCCAACAACGGGTACGACAATGTTTGCCTCACGGAATATGCTCATGCCCGTCGATTGGCCGGCGACCGGCGCGGTGCGAGGGCCGTCAGCGACATTATCATCTCCGCCCGGGGCCCGCAGCCGACGTGGTATCAATATGCATCGGAAAAGCGGTGGTGGGACGCGATCGGCCACGATCCGTACCGGCACTGGACCGATCTCGCCGAGACCTGTCTGCACTACAGCGTAGGCATCAACAACACCACGCTGCTGGACGAGTACGAAGCGACCGGGGACCCGCTCCAACTCGCGCTCGGAGTCGGCGGGCTTCGTGGCCAGTGGGCGCTGATTGATCGCCATGGGCGCGCGGCCATGTGTTTCACGCCGAATCCGACCAGCCCGAATTTCGGGTTCAACCAGTACAGTGGCGATGCGGGGGTCGGCCTGTCCGCGGCGGTCTACAACTCCGCCTGCTATGTCGTGAATGATCCGGACTTCGGGTGGATCGCGTTGGGTGGAACACTGACTCGCCGGAAGAACAAGCTTCGGGTGGAGCCGGGTGACGCAGCGCGACGACGAGTTGTGGTTCGGGAGCTGGGCTTGGACATTCGTCGTGACCAGCGCATTGAGCACGTGCTGATCGATATCGAACAGCCGTCTAAAATCTCCGTGTGTACGCGAGGCCCGGGTACTTGAGTCCCCAGTAGATAACGCTGAGCACGTTCTTTTCGTGCCGGTACGACACATTCAAATGGGTGTCTGTTCCGCTGTACTGCACCAGCGTCGAGAAATTCTGAAATCCCAGGTTGACGCCTCCTAACGGGCGTAGCTCTTCCAATTCGAAGATCCAGGCGGCGCCGGCATACGGCGCAACATGTACCGGCCCGACATTGAACAGACTTTTGGCCAGCATGCCGTACAGGGTCTGGCTGTTCTCTTCCACCCCGCCGACGGTGAAATCATCGTTGCTGGTGCCCAACACGAGGGCCGGCCGGCGTTCCGTCTCCTCGAGGGCACGCCATGTCGCAAGGAATCCGACATCGCCGGTCAAGGGGCGGACATCGAAGCCGATCGAAACATCCGGATGAACCACGTATCGAAGGGCAAAGTAAATCTGACCGTTGTCATCCTTCTCGGGAATCCAGCGGAAAGAAAAAATGAGTTTTGTGGTATCTCCAGCCAGTCTCGCGCCACGCACGGTGCCGCCTTCTCCAGGTCACAATCCTCAGACCGGAACGACCGAGACGGGGCGGGGTAAACCGGCCTTTTTTTTCTGTCCCGGCCAGGGTTCGGTGCCGAATTTTTCCGTGCGCGGGGCCGACTCCAAGGGCTTCGTTGCCAGGGGTTGGTCTCCGGCTGTTTTCCCGGGATCCTCGCAACATTTGCATTTGCCCTTTGAAGAGGGCGTTGCCTTGCATTCCGGGGAATCCCCGGAGGGCGCAGTAATCGGGCTGTTCTCAGGCGGTGGGAGTTCCGCGAGCTGGGCCGCATGCAGGGGCAGGCAAGTCTGGAACACCAGCAGGAGAGCGAGGGGAACCAGGTCAACCAATCGCAAGCTGTTTGGTTTCAGGATCGACATGATTTTCTAAGCTAGCGCAGGAATTACATCATGTCAATGAAGGATATCGGGTAGTCAAACGGAAATGGCACTTCAGACGTAAGTCCTGATCAATTCATTCTCAAGTACGGCGGTCCCCGCCGTTCCCGGGAATGGCGGGATGATGAACCGCTCTCCATCGGAGCGACAGCACCCTGCGGCGCATCGCTCGCTCAATGATATGGATCCGCGGCGTCACGCAGGCCGTCGCCGACCAGGTTGAACGCCAGCACCACGATGATGACGCAAACACCGGGGAGTAACAGCCACGGTGCCATCACGACAGCCTGGTAGTTTTGGGCGCGCTGAAGCAGAACACCCCAGCTCACGATGGGCGCACGCAGACCGATTCCAAGGAAGCTCAGGGCGGTCTCGCCCAGGATCATACCGGGAACCGCCAGTGTCGCGGCGGTGATGATGTGACTCATGAATGACGGCAGCATGTGACGCAGGATGATGCGTCCCCGGCGCGCTCCCGCAACTTCGGCGGCGACTACGAAGTCTTCCTCGCGTAATGACAGGAACTTGCCGCGGACCACCCGGGCGAGTCCAGTCCACCCGAGAAAGGAGAGGATGATTGTAATGCCGAAATAGACTTTCAGGCCGGACCAGACGGGTGGCAGCGCGGCGCTCAGGGTCATCCAGAGTGGAAGCTGGGGAATGCATTGAAGAATCTCGATGGAACGCTGGATCAGGTAGTCGGTGAGACCGCCGAAGTATCCTGAAATGCCTCCAAGGATGATGCCAATGAAGAGTGTGAGAGCGACACCGATGAGTCCCACGGATAATGAAATTCGGCCGCCGTAGAGAATTCGGCTGAACAGGTCACGCCCCAATTTGTCGGTTCCGAGCAGGTGGATGTACCCGCCGTCCTGCACGCCGAACAAGTGCCGGTCTCCCTCGACGATTCTCCAGAATTTATATGACGAGCCCTTCTTCCAAAGGGTGACGGGAACCATTTTATCCGGATTCGGAGTGTAGACACGCTGCCATGTTTCCGGATCGATCTCCAAGTGGTACTGATAAACGAATGGTCGCAGATGGAATCGTCCTTCCGCATCGATGAGTCGGATGCGTTGCGGCGGGCATTCCACGCAACGGGGATTTCGCTCATTGGGGTCGTAGGGGGCGATGATTTCGCAAAGCGCGGCCATGAAGTACATCACGAGCAGGACCACGGCGGAAAACAGTGCGAGGCGATGGCGCTTGAACCGCAGCCACATCAATTTCCATTGTGAGGCGGAGCCGAGATCCTTGACGCCGGTGATTTCAGTGGGGGCGCCCACCGCTGGTTTTTCCCTACTACTCATGGCGTATCCTTGGATCGACAACCGCCAACATGAGGTCCGAGATCAACGTGCCGATGACGGTCAGCGTGCTGAGAATCAGGATGAAACTTCCGGCCAGATACATGTCCTGCACCATCAGGGCATTCAGCAGCAGGGGGCCGGTGGTGGGCAGGTCCATGACGACAGACACGATCGCAGAGCCGGAAAAAATCGCGGGCAGTGTCCAGCCGATAGTGCTGATGAACGGATTAATGGCAATCCTCACCGGATACTTCAAAATCAGCGTGACCGGGCGAACGCCCCGTGCGCGGGCGGCGATGACATAGGGCTTATTGATTTCGTCCAGCAGGTTTGCGCGCATGACGCGGACCATGCTGGCGGTGCCCGCGACGCCCAAAACCACGGCGGGCGCCCAGATGTGCTTCATGAGGTCTATAAGCCGGGCCGGACTCCAGGACGCGTCCATGTACTCCGGGGAGAAAAGACCTCCGATACTGATCCCGAACCATTGATGGGCGCCATACATCACCAGGAGCGCCAGCATGAAGCTTGGGACCGCCATTCCCAGCATTGCGAACACGGTAAAGAGATAATCCAGCGGGGAGTATTGCTTCACTGCGGAGTAGATGCCGATCGGAAGGGCCAGGACCCAGGTCAAGAGGAGACTCGAGATGGCGATCAGCACCGTAAGCAGCACCCGCTCTCCAATCAATCGATTGACCGATTGCTGGTAGACAATTGAGTATCCCATATCGCCGCGCACGAATCCGGTGATCCATCGGAAATATTGCACAACCAGCGGATCGTCCAAGTGGTACATCACCCGCAACGCCTCGATTTGTTCGGCGGAGACACGGTGGCCCTGCTGCTGAAGATCCTGAAGAGTGGATTCAATAATGTCCCCCGGCGGGAGCTGAATCAGGACAAAGCTGATGATCGAGATCACCAGGAGAGTGGGGATCATTCCGAGGATGCGGCGTGTGATGTATTTGATCACTCTAGAAACCACGTCTCCGGATGATACGGCAGTGTCCAACGATTATCCCATCCCCAGTATCCTCGGACCGGGATGTTGTGGAGCGAATTGTGTACGACTACCGGTTTTGGCGAGAGGCCGAGAGTTCCAATCGTCCACAGGTTTTCCGCATGCGAACGAAGGATTTTCTTTCCCAATTCGATTCGCCGGCCGGCATCTTGAATGGTTGTCATCTCCCGCCACCAGTCGACCAGTTGCTGGAGTTGGGGCGGGGGAGCTTCGCCGCGCTCGCCATCGCTGAGGTAGTAAGTGGACCAGAGCGGCCAGTGGCACTCTTCCCAGCTATTGTGCATGGGTACGAACCAGAATGGTTCCGAGGGAAAGAGGATGTCCGACGTTCGGTCTGCGTGCCAGAGAGTCATTTCCATCTGGTTCGCGCGGGCTCGTGATCCTTGCAGGCCCGGCGCAACCTGTTTCAGGTTGAGTTGGATTCCAATGTCCCGCCAATATTCGGAAACCAGCTCCATTGTGATTCCTTTCGGAGTTTCGAAATCGAAGAACTCCAGCGTGATGCTCAGCGGTTTTCCGTCATGGCGTTCGCGAATGCCGTCGTTGTTCCGGTCCTGGATCCCCATCTCGTCCAGCAGCCGTCTTGCCTCATCCGGCCGGTACTCGATATAGGCATCCGCAAATTCCGGTTCGAAAAACCGGCTCGATGGAATGACGGTGGTCTGCCGTGGCGTGGCGCGGCCAAAATAGACGATGGTGTTGATTTCCTCGCGGTTGATGGCGAACGACAATGCCTTGCGGAAACGGAAATCCCGAAACATGTCACGCAGCTCCGGATCGATGCAGGTCAGGTTGGGTTGAATGACCACGTCCACACCGTAGATTCTGTTCCAGACATAGGTGCGGTAGTTGTTGGCCCGCTGCCCCATTTTGAACAGGGCGATATCCTGGGTTTCGATTGAATTGCCGGAAAAATGAACCTGCCCAGTCGCGGTTTTGGCCGCGATCACCTCTTTGTTTTCCACCATCATCACTTGGATGCGGTCCATGTAGGGGAGTTGATTTCCTTCCGGATCGATCTTCGGATAGAACGGATTTCGTTCCCACACCTGGAGCGTAGGCGATTT
>Ga0310121_10005988_pt1 | contig 10314 bp, 5 predicted proteins | sample CB27_Tmax_986_MG_FD_203504 | JGI IMG/M metagenome (GOLD analysis project Ga0310121, IMG submission 203504) | Marine microbial communities from Western Arctic Ocean, Canada - CB27_Tmax_986 | ecosystem: Environmental > Aquatic > Marine > Oceanic | place: Canada: Western Arctic Ocean | collected... | reverse complement strand
AAACGCAGAGTTCGCAGAGGCGCAGAGGGCCGCAGAGTATTTGTTCAGCCCGTATCGTTGATTCTCTCGTCGCCGACTCGCCGAAAGAGTGCGGGCAAAACACGACCCTACGGGAAACGACGCCATCATTTGGTTGCGGCCAAAAGCCGCGCCAAGTTTTCCTCTGTTTGCTCCTGTTCCCTTGTTTTCCCGCACCGCTAACGGAGCCTCCAGCTAGACGCCTGTCGGTTTCAGTGAGGAGTCTCCTTATTTCCGTTCAGTTCCTCACGAGAATCCCTGAACTCTTGCGAGTCCGGCTACGACGGTTGATGATTGGTCAGTCGTTAACGGAGGGAGTTACTAAAATCCAAGTCGGCGGGCATTGCCGCGGGAGTTCCCGGGAGTTCCGTTGCTGGTCCACGACGAATGAACGAACAATTATTAAGACGCTCCCTTGCGTTAGCCGCTACGGTAGACAGAATTCAGGGAAGTTGAAACGAACTTGGCCCAGGCAGAGGCTTAGCGACCATGTCCTCAGAGCAAGACTCACCTCAAAGATTCAAACTGTGGCGTTCGATTGGCCCCGCCATTATTACCGCCTCGGTGGTCCTCGGCCCCGGCAGTATTCTGGCGGCGTCGAAAATCGGCTACCAGCATGGTTATGCCATGGCATGGATGTTGTTGCTGGCCATCGTGATGATGATCGGCATGACCGCATTGTCAGCGCGTCTCGGCGTTGTCCTCGACGGCACCCTCTGTTCTGAGTTGGCTCGACGGGCTGGCCGCTGGGCGGCGGTGATCACGGGGGTCTCTTTGTTTCTAATTGCCGCCTGTTTCCAATTCGGCAACAACCTGGGCGTGATCGCAGCCATTGAGCCTTTCCTGCCGGCGGAGCCGACGGCCGACGGGAACGATTTGCCTGCTGTTAAATGGGTCGCGACGGGCCTGATCGTGTTACTGAACTGGCTGATCATTGTGGCCCTCTTCGGGTTTCGAAAGTTGTACCAACCCGTGGAACGGCTGATGAAAGTACTGGTCTTCTTGATGATCGTCGGCTTTGCCGGGAATTTGGTGATGGCCCGGCCGGATCTATTGACCGTGCTCATGGGGTTCGTGCCGCAATTGCCCGAGGGCGCGACCGAAACGCCGCTGCCCAAGGTGGTCGACGGCAAGATCGTGGACAGTCTCACGCCCCTGATCGCGATGTTTGTCACCACGTTTTCGGTGGGCGGCGCATTCTATCAATCCTATCTGGTGCGCAAGAAGGGCTGGACTCGCGACAATCTGCGGGAAGGCCTTGTGGACTCGACGGTTGGGATCTGCATCTTGGGGCTGGTGACGCTCATGATCATGGTGACGGCGGCTACCGTGCTGCACGATAACCCCAACGTCAGCGAGCCCAAATCGGCGGCTGAAGTCGCTCAGCAACTCGAACCACTTTTTGGACCCGCAGCCAAAGTGCTGTTCTGCCTGGGCATTTTCGCGGGTGCTTTCAGCTCGTTTCTTGTTAACGCCATGATCGGCGGCACGATTCTGTCTGATGGGCTTGGGCTGGGGGGCGACATCGACCAGCCCTGGCCAAAACACTTCACGGTCTTGACGTTGCTCGTGGGAATGGGTGTCGCCGTGACCGTGCAAAGCACCGGAGAGTCGCCCGTGAACCTGATCATCTTTGCGCAGGCCATGACGGTATTGGGGCTACCGGCACTGGCTGCGACGATGTGTTACCTGGCGACTCGCAAGGATCTGACCGGAGACCGTCGCATCCCTTTGTGGCTGAAACTCGTGGCGGTCCTGGCGCTCGTGATCGTGACCCTGCTGGCCTTGCGGACCGGAGTTCGCTTGTGGCTGACGATGACGCTGGCTTGATGACGCCGGATCAACCAAAGAGTGTGAAAGGCAAACGGTGTTCAGAGTCATCTCGTTTCGAGATTCAGGTCCGACCTTTTACGAAGAGGGAGTTCCATGGAACGCAAGGCTTCAATCCCAACGAACTGGGAAGTTCCCGCTGTGTTTCGCAAGCGAATGGGTGACGTTGCGGGTAGTCAGCGTGCAATGGCCGCCGACGGACATTTGTTGTTGATCTTGCATGAACTGCCAGGCACGGATTCCGCAGCGCGCATTCTGCGATTGTTCTGGCGTGCAGCCGACGGCACCTGGAAGTCGGATTGCCTGGGAAACGGCATCGCGGCTTTACAAAAACATCTGGCCGAGTACACCAAGCGCGTCGACCAATTAGACAAGGTGGAATCACAAGCCATCGGGCCTGACGATTTCTTCGGCATTCGTCGCGAAATCGCCCCGCTACGACGGGCCGCCCACAACATGCACGATGCCATCCAAGCGGGTCGCGAGACAGTACCCGAAGACCGTGAGCTAATCTCTTGTCGCAACCAGGCCGGGGTGATCGAACGAGCGGCTGATCTGGTCTCTGAAGATGCCCAACATGGTCTGCAGTACGCCATCGCCAAACAGGCGGAAGACCAAGCCGTTGCCGGCCATCGGTTGAACTTGCTGGCCGCGATGTTCTTTCCGATTGCCACGCTTGCCGCCGTGTTTGGCATGAATATGAATCACGGTCTGGAACACGTCGCCGAACCCTGGTTGTTCTGGGTCGTGCTGCTCGTCGGGGTAGGGCTGGGACTCATCGTCCACACTTTCATCTCGCCGAGACCAAATCGGCGGCCTCAAGTGGACCAGTTTCTCCGTGATCCCGTCGGTCCCGACCGCCGTGGACCTGTCTAAGAATCCGCAGTTTGACCTGGAGGCAACGGTCTCGATATTCCCAACTCAGCTAACCCGTACAACGGAGAATCTTGATGAGTACCTTTGAAACGCTGATCGATTTGTATGAATTCAATCGCGCTCGGACCCTCGGATTGCTAGATCGAGTAAAGCAAGGCGCCGATCCGATTGCCGCGCTCGGTTGGCGACCGGGCGAAGGGCGGGCACACGTGGCCTGGCAGTTGATGCACATTGGCGTGACGGAGGAGATCTTCGCCACCGAAAGGTTGTGCCCCGACAAGGACGGTGCGTTCACGGAACTCTGGCCTCGTTTTCGTGGCGGCAGCTCGCCAGACGAGGAAATCACCTCGCCCGATGAGATTCGACGTGTGTTAACAGACGGCCGGGAACACTTACTCGACACTCTGTCGCGGTTTGGGGAAGCGAACCTGGGTGACATCCCCGAGGCGTTCAAAGAACGTGGCCTTACCTTGTTGAACGTGCTGCACATCTTGGGCTGGCACGAAGCCCATCATCAGGGACAGGCGCACATTACGCTCAACCTTTACAACGCCCAATCTTAGTTTGTCAAGAAAAGTGTTTCCAGCGGCGGCTCGCTGACGGACTTCCCGAATTGAGACGGCGGTCTCGTGATGGGACTCATTTGCGGACTGAGCGATCAGCTGCAGGGGGCCTGGTGGCGGTCTCCTCTGCAAAGGGCGGGCGGGATGCCTGCACGACAAGTTATTCTCCGTCCGCCCGTTAGCGTCGCCTTCCGAGCATCGGCAAGCCAGTGGCACCACCGTTGATAGCGGTCTATGCCGTGGGCACTTCCTGTGTCCGGCGGCCGGCTCGAAATCATGCGGAAACACGGCTCTTAAGGCGCTGCTTGGAAATGACTTACCGATTTAGCGGAACGGCGCAAGCTCCGGTGTCGTAAAACCGGAGGGCTCGCGCCCTGCCGCTACTTTTTGATTCGGTAGTTTATTTTCGTGCGCGCCCTAACCGGACATTTCAGTCGCGCCGCGGTTTATTAGCCATTCTGGTACGCGCATTGCGTAGAGCGGATCTGTCACACCAGAGGACCCGCTAATGAATGATTCCACCCCACTCCGCCGATCGCAAACTGCGGCGCCGCGTGCTCGCTTGCAGATTGAGCAATTGGAACAACGCACGATGCTTAGTGCCGCGCCGTTCTTTGACCTCTTGCCGCGATTCGGTTCGACGCCGGAAAGATTGGACTACGGCACCGAAGCCGAGGAGAGATCCGGCAACCCGAACCCGGGAAACGCCACTAGCCCCGTCTTCTTTGACACGCCCGAAGACACTCCACCGCAGCCGCAGCAGGATACAGCCGCTCCGGCAGAAGTCGAAGTTACCTCGACGACGCCTACGATGCCACCGTCGGCGTCCGACTCATTTGATTTTGCCCCGTCGCGAGAGCTCGGAAATCGCGCAGCAGATTCGGATGCCGAGGCCGTAGATTGGCTAGACGAGATCGATTGGCTAGACGAGATCGGCGCTCGCCTGACACTTACCCTCAAGGTCGGTGACTCCGTAGACAAAGACACAAGTTCCGCGCCGGCGGATTCGGACACGACCGAGCAACGTGTCGCATCCACGGCTCCGGCCAGCTGGGAAAGGAACCTGCTCACAAGCTTCGTACATCAGCAGGCCAGCCTGAACTCGGCTGAAACAACCAACGCAGCGGTCGCGGCAGATCTCGTATTCACTGAAATCGGTAACGCCGATGAACCCGCCGCAACCGATCCTCAGTCAATCGCCGCCAACACAATCAGCGTTCCAACGGCTGAAGACCTTGGCGAGGACCGTGGAAACTCTTCGCGATTCGGTTGGGCGGCGATCGGCGGGGCCGGCGCGGCGGCAACGGTCTACGCCAGCCGGCAACGGCGAGCGTCATGATCCTGCGCGGCGTTCAAGAGCACGTCACAGAGAGCCGGGCAGTCATCACGCTCTGACACACAGAATCACCGCAGCGTTCTGGCGGGACGAAAGCCGATATCGTCATTGCGATTGCTGGGTTGAAAACGCACCCGGTGGGATGAACGCAGGCTGCGCGGGGGATCGGTAAACGCGCCGCCGCGTAACACTCGTCGATCGCTGTCGCGAACCTGCTGCTTGAACAATCGATCCTGGTGGATTGCCTGTCCTTTGTCGTCTGGATAGGGTTGATAATGGGAGTTCGTCCATTCCCAAACATTGCCGTAGAGGTCAAACAGACCAAAGGCGTTGGGCCTTAACTGGGCGCGGCGCTGGGTGCGGTCTTCCGCGTTGGCGGCATACCAACCATACCTCGACAGCTGGTTGGATGCCTCGCCAAAGTAACAGCTGGTGAGCGTGCCGGCTCGGCAGGCGAATTCCCATTCCGCTTCAGTCGGCAATCGGTAACCGGTGCGCTCCAAAAAATTGTCCGGCAACACCATTCCGTCGCGAATCTCGGCCACCGGCGGATAACACATTTGATTTTCCGGAATGCCTTCCAGTTCACTTAACCACCGACAGAAGGCGGCAGCTTCGTACCACGTCACCGCCACTTGCGGGCATTCCGCTTCGGGGCTGTAGCGTTTTGTGCTGGCGGCGATTTCCCGACGCGTCGAGGCCAACTGCGGCTGGGCGTCCAGGAATCGTTGAAACACATCGATACTCACTTCGTGCGCTCCGATGGCAAAAACGCGATCGATCTTCCGGCGATGAAGGGCTTCGTCCGGGTCTCGTTGTTGTTCGGACGAGGGAGACCCCATCAGAAACCATGGTTGGGGGTGTAAGACGACCATGGCCTGCCGGGCCGCATTGACGTAGCATCGTTGGCCCTCTTGCCAGCTTGGATTCGTCATTTCAGCAGTCAGCAGATTCCGTTGTTCGCCGCGACGCCGAAGCCACCACTCGGCGGCAGCTCGCAGCTCCGGATCAGGCTGGTCGTGGAAAACGCGGGACAAATGTTTCGTGATCGTTACTCGGCGTTCATCGGCCAGGGGCGCTCGTTCGCCTAACACCAGCACGATTGCGGCGCGCACGTCAGCATCGACTTCGTCGTGGGCCGGGTAGGACAGCAGCTTTTCAACCATCGGCAACGGGTCGACCTGTAACCGAGCCAGTCGTTCTTCCAACAAACTGCGTAATCGAGGATCGGCGTTTCGACGGAGCAGCCGGTACGCCTCGTCGCGCTGTCCGAAGTAGTAGAGACCCGCTGCCGCATTCGCCTGCCGACCCGCCCAGGATTCCAGCAAGGGGCTGCCGGGTGGCGGCGAACGCCGTTGCTGCAGATGTCGCGACAGTCGACGCGTTACTTCCGGGGTCGCATCCGCCAATCGCTCCAGCAACAAGTCCAGCTGTGCGGGATGAGCGTTCAGGAATACCGGCAAGACCGAAGTGGGTTGATCCACGGCAAGGTCGGCCACGATTCCGGCCGCCTTGTCTCGTGAGGCGCCGTCGCCATCCAGGCATAACTCGTGCAGCGTGCTCAGCAGCTTACTGCGCACGGGCCGAAGTGATTCGGTCCAGCGCTGCAACGCAAGTGCATGTTGCTGGACCAATTGCTGGGCAGTCTCCTCCGCAATTTCGTCCCACAAGGCATCAGCCGGACTAACATCCGCAAGACTGCAGGCAGCGCGGAAACGCTGCGACGCATCCGTCTCGCGCGTAAGCGTCTCGATGATCCGCTGTCGAAACTCGCGGTCATGCCGCACCAGGACACCCCGTAGCGTACCGAAAGCCGACGGCGAGGCCGTGAGTAGCGAGGCGTAAATGCCGGGCGCCAGGGACGCATCGGTTGGCAGCAGAGCCAGTTTGACATGTAGAGCAGACCGCGAACTCCGCGGTGCACCATGGTGCTGCTCGACCAGCAGTGGCGTTGTCAGGTTGCCGTAGTCTGCAATTTCGGCCAGGACCGAATCGAGCTGCGATGTCTCGGAGTCTGCCAGTCTCTGAATCAGGACGCGCGCATAGTTCTCGTCCACTCGACGTTTGGCGGCGAAGACAAACCACGCCACGGCGAGGCAGACGGTGGTCACCACACCAACCACCGCCGCGGCGCGGGTCAGGTAATGGCGGCGCGCCGCACTCATCATTCCTCTTTGCGAGTCCTTCAGCACCGTTCGGGGTACGCAAGTGGCTATCTGCAGCCATTCCAGTAAGGTGGGCAGTCGTTGCGTGACGGGCTGATCCGCCCACCATCGCGCTCGCTCTTCCAGCAACAATTGAGCGCGCCCGCGGCGCGTCTGTCGCTGGTGGCGCCAAATCCATTCCTGCAATGCGGGCGCCAATACATCGTGCGTCAGCTGATAACGCCGAGATAGCGGGGATGGTTCCGCATCGTCTTGTGGAAGAGGCGTGATCAATCGCAGCTCGGTATCCAGAATCTGTATCAGCCGGTCGAATTCCGCCGGGCGTTGGGCATATCCCGAAGCCGCCAGCAATTCGTGATACGAACGAGCGTCGCCCTTCAACGCGCCGGACTCGGCGAGCATCAACTCCAGGACGCGCCGTGCCACAGCTTCATGCCGGCGGTACTCGGGCGGAGATGTCGAAGAGGACAAGGTCTCTTCCAAGAACGCCACGCCGACTCCGCGCGCTCCGCCAAATGCCAAGTAGTTCTCTTGAGTCCAAGACTTACTCTTCCACATTTCCGCCAACAGCGATAAGCCCAGCGGCGACACGCGACCGTCTTCGTTCAATTCCTCGACCGCGGCGGCGACAAACGCCTGTTGTTGAACGCTGAGTTCCGAATCGGGCAAACGGCCATACGCTTTTCCAAATCGAGTCAGAACGCTCCGGGCATGTGCTGCATCGAACAGCTGCACGGCACTGGAGTTGCCCCCCTCCACTAACTCGACTTCCAACTGACGCATCATCCAAGTGGCGGCCATCCAAAAATCATCGCGAATCAGCAATAGGCATTGGGCCGACACCCCGTCGCATTGCCTCAAGGCCTGGATGAGTGCCGCGTCGTCGCGCCCCTGATGAGCGGCGAGCCACTGTTCAAATTGATCCAGCACGAGCAGCAGCTTGGGGGAGTCCGTAGCGTCGTCCCGACGAACCGCTTGCAGGATTTCTGTGAGCGTGTCAGCGGCCGGCAGGTCGGGACGTGCACGGCGGATCGCGGAAAGCAGGCGGACTTCGGTATCGTCGGTCCGGGCTTCGATCAACACGCTGCAGACGTTCTTTTGCAATCGCGGCAACAAACCGGCTTTGACGAAAGACGACTTCCCAGCTCCGGACGGCCCATACAGCAGTCCGACCGAAAACGTGGAATCTCCGGGTTTCGATTCGATACGCGTTTTCCAGAAACGGACAGAATCGGGAAGACCATCGCGATCCCTCGGGCCCGGTAAGAGCTCGATAAAAAAATCGGCGTCTTCACGGTCAAACGAGCGCAACCCCTTCGGAACGATGCGCGGCGGGCCGGCGAGAAATTCGCCCGCCAGTCCAACGGCCTGACTGCCTCTCTTGCTTGTCGAGATAAAGTGACGCAGGTCCGCGGAGAACAATCGAGCCGACGCGTAACGATCGCCCGCTCGCTTCGACATGGCCTTCAGACAAATGCGCTGCAGCTCCCAGGGCAGCGCTTCGATCAATTGTGAGGGAGGTCGGGGATCTTCATGAATAATTCGGTCGCGCATCTCGGCCAGACCTCGCCCCTGAAAGGGGATTTGGCCCGCGAGCAATTCGTACAGCACGACGCCGAGACCAAAGATGTCCGAACGAATGTCGACGCGATGTCCCTCACCTCGCGCCTGCTCGGGGCTCATGTATGCGGGCGTGCCGGCGAGATGCGGGCCCGATCCAAAATCTTCGTCGCGCAGCGCTAGGCCGAAATCAGCCAGATACGGCTTACCGTCGTTGTCCAGCAGGATATTGGCCGGTTTGATGTCGCGGTGGACCAGGCCATGTTCGTGAGCGTGCTGCAGCGCGTCGGCGATTTCGGCGACCAGCGCTGCGATATTCGCGAACTTGCCGCGAGCCGCTTTCGCCCACTTGGCTAACTCCTCGCCCGGTACGTACTTCGAAACGACGAAACACGCATCCACCGTGCAACCGGCGTCGTACACCGGCACGATTCCCGGGTGATCCAGCTGGGCGACGATCTGGGCTTCCTGGAGGAATCTGTCCGCGTCGGTTTTATCGGTCACCCGATGATGGGGCACTTTGACCGCAACTTGCCGGCGCAGTTGCTTGTCCTCCGCCAAATAGACGCGGCCAAAACCGCCTTCTCCGAGAACTCCGACAATATCATAGCGATCGATCTGAGCCGGGGTGGACAGACCACGCTGGGCCGGCGGCGCGAAAGCCGTTTCATCTGCGGGCCTTTTGAGCGTCGCGTCTGCGTCTTTCCGCAGCAACGTTTCTTTGAAGCGTTCGTCGTCGGTCATCAAGCTTTGTGATTCGTCGAATTCCGAAGAGCGGTCCCTGCCAATATACTAAGATCACAGCGCCGCCGCCGGCCGCAACCCTGGTACGACGGGCATCCTTGTCCGTTGCCGAGTCCGTTTCGACGGACAAGGATGTCCGTCGTACAGAATAATTTTCGCAGGCAGCGAAACTTGAATGGTAGGTGGCACGAAGGCAGGGACCGTGCTCGACGCCACGACGTTGAGTTGGGAAGGACCCATGGCGAGGAAAAAGGCAAAGGAAGTCGCCGAGCTCGGCAATTTCCAGACTCCACTCGGTCTGGCAAGGCAGGTTTGCAAATCGCCCGCACTACGAAGACTTCGCCCGGCCTCAATCGTTGAACCGACCTGCGGTGTGGGTAGTTTCCTGATTGCGTCATTGGAAGCGTATAGCTCCGTTCGCACAGCCATTGGGCTGGACATTCAACGGGAATGCGTCAGAGCTGCGAAATCCAGTCTGCGCGCGACGGTCGGCTTAAAAAACACTGCAGTTCGCCAAGCAGACTTCTTTGCCACGGACTGGCCGTCCCTGCTGTCGAAACTACCTGATCCAGTCCTTGTCGTCGGTAATCCACCGTGGGTTACGAATGCCGAGTTGGGAACACTCGGGAGCACAAACCTCCCAGAAAAAACCAATTTTCAGGGCCAGGTGGGACTTGAGGCACTCACGGGCAAAAGCAACTTCGACATTTCCGAGTGGATGCTCATTCACCTGATCGAATGCCTCAACCAGCGACGCGCGACTCTGGCCATGCTCTGCAAGACCGCCGTCGCGCGCAAAGTCCTCCGACACGCCTGGAAAAATCGAATCTCGGTACCGAGGGCAGAAATCCGCGCAATCGATGCCTCGGAGCATTTTGGAGCTGCAGTCGACGCCTGCTTGCTGGTCTGTCACTTGAACCTAACAGGCCCTGATGCTACCAGCTCCGGCCCTGATTGCGATGTATTCGACAATCTCCAACAGCGTGAGCCCACTCGCCGCTTCGGCTGGCGCGATGGCCGGTTGATCGCGAACCTGAAGGCGTATCAGCGGTGGCATCATCTGCAGGGAAAAGAGCAATACCGTTGGCGGTCGGGAGTGAAACACGATTGCTCTCGTGTGATGGAGTTTCGTCGTGAGGGCAACAGCTACCGGAATGGATTCGATCAGTTGATCGAGTTGGAGCATGAATACCTTTATCCGATGCTTAAGAGTTCTGAGCTT
>Ga0310121_10005986_pt1 | contig 10314 bp, 6 predicted proteins | sample CB27_Tmax_986_MG_FD_203504 | JGI IMG/M metagenome (GOLD analysis project Ga0310121, IMG submission 203504) | Marine microbial communities from Western Arctic Ocean, Canada - CB27_Tmax_986 | ecosystem: Environmental > Aquatic > Marine > Oceanic | place: Canada: Western Arctic Ocean | collected... | reverse complement strand
GTTAGCGTCCGGGTCATTCGGGTTCGAGCCAAAAACCGGCAGCGCCGCCAGCGGCGTGAGCAGCATCACCAACGCGACCAGCAAACTCAACCACTTCTGCCTCACTATCACGCGCACCTGCGCGTTCCGACGGGGGCTTTCGCTACATATAGGTTTTGGGACTGCATTTTGCGTCAATGGTCTGCCTCAAAGCCGTCGCTCATCCCGTCGTCGTCCGAGTCGGCGTCCCATGGGTCGGTCTGCGCCTCTTCCTCGCGCCAGTTGGGGAAATCGTGCCAGTTACCCTCCCAGTCCTCCCAGCCGTCGTCGTCATAATCGAGGCTGCCGTCGCTGGCGTCGAGCGGGTCGAAACCGCGCGTCTCGTTGGCCGGCTTGTGCTCGTCCCAGTAAACCTCCCAGCCGTCGGTGCAGTTGTCACCGTCGCTGTCGGGCTGCGCCGGGTTGGTGTTGTTGCGGAACTCCTCCAGGTTGGTGAATTTCTCCTCGGGCGACAGCTCGTCGTCGCGGTTAGCGTCGTAGCCGTCGCTGTCGAGGTCGAGAGCCGCGTCAGCCGCATCGCCTGGGTCGAGGCCGTACCACGCCTCCCAGCCATCGGGCATCCCGTCGCCGTCACTGTCGGCTTCCCAAGGGTCGGTGCCGTTGAGGTATTCCTGCAGGTTGGTGAAACGCTCGCGCGGCTCGATAGTGCCGTTACGGTCGAAGTCCCAACCGTCGTCGTCGGGATCCTCTCCGGCGTCGCTAGCGTCGAACGGGTCAAGCCCGTAGGAAATCTCCCAGCCGTCCAGCATCCCGTCACCGTCCGAATCGGGATTGGACGGGTCGGTGACATAGCCGTCGTCTCCGGCGACTACCTCCTCGCCGTCCTCAATCAGGTCGCCGTCGGTGTCGCGTCCCAGCGGGTCGCTACCGGGAATCGCGTCGGCGGCAATCACGTACTCGTCGTAGCCTTCGACGAGGGAATTGTTGAACTCGTGCAGGTTCACCAGCCCGTCGTTATCAGGGTCGGCCCAGGCGTCGCTGCTGTTGAGCGGGTCGAAGCCCCAGTAAACCTCCCAACCGTCGGCCATGCCATCGAAATCGCTGTCGCCGTTGTTCGGGTCGGTCCCGTTCAGGTATTCCTCGAGGTTGGTGAATAATTCACCCTGCTCGAAGCTCGAATTCAGGTTGGCATCGTAGCCATCATTATCGCCATCGAGCCAGGCGTCGCCCTCCCAGAGAGGGTCGAGGCCGTACCGGATTTCCCAGCCGTCCGGCATACCGTCCATGTCCGTGTCGTTCCAAGTCGGGTCAGTCAGGTATTCGAAGATTTCCTCGCCATCGAGGAGTCCGTCGCCGTCGGTATCGTTGAGCAGCGGGGTGGTCGAGCGGATACCGTCCACCTCGCTGTAGCCGGTCCCGACACGGGAGTTGTTGTATTCCAGCCGGTTGACGAGGCCGTCGCCATCGGGGTCGGAGAGGTTGTCGAGCGGGTTGTTGGGGTTCAGCCCCTGAAGGTACTCCCAGCCGTCGAACATCCCGTCGTCGTCTGTATCCGGGTCCCAAGGATGGGTGTCGGCCTGGAACTCGAGCAGGTTGGTATGCAGCTCGCCCGCTTCAAGGATGCCGTTCCAGTTGGCGTCGTGGCCGTCCTGGTCGTAGTCCACGCCGGCGTCGAACGGGTCGAGCGGGTTGAGGCCGAACCATACCTCCCAGCCGTCCCACATCCCGTCGCCGTCGGTGTCATTCAGGTCGGGGTGGGTATCGCTGCTGTATTCCTCGAGGCTGGTGAAGGTCTCGTTGCCAGCCACCTCGCCGTTGCGGTCGAAGTCCCAGCCATCGCCGTCCGTGTCCAGCACCGCATCGGTGGGGTCGAGCGGGTCGAGGCCGTACTGCACTTCCCAGCCGTCCGGAATCGAGTCGTCGTCGCTATCGGGGTTGGTGGGGCCGGTCCCGTTCAGGTACTCCTGCAGGTTGGTGTAGTATTCGTCCGGATCGACCGTCTGCGAGCGGTCGTAGTCGTGGCCATCGCTGTCCAGGTCGCCGCGTGCGTCGGCCGGGTCGCGCGGATTGAGGCCATACTGAACCTCCCAGCCATCCGGCATCCCGTCGAAGTCGGTGTCGTTGTGGGTCGGGTCGGTCTGCCAGGTGTTCAGTTCGGCAAAGTCGCTGAGGCCATCACCATCAGTGTCGTTCAGGTTGGGGCGGGTGGTGTCAATCTCATCGGCGCGACGCCAGCCGGTATCGAGCAAACTGTTGTTGTATTCGTAGATATTGGCGAGGCCGTCGCCGTCCAAGTCACCCCAGTTGTCACCGGGAAAGAGCGGGTTAAGGCCGTAAATGACCTCCCAGCCGTCCGGCATCTCGTCGTTGTCGGTATCGGCATCGCGCGGGACGGTGTCGTTGAGGTATTCGGCGAGGTTGGTGTAGAACTCGGCAAACGACAGGTCGCCGTCGAAGTCAGCGTCCCAGCCGTCATTATCGGCATCCTGCCAAGCATCGGCGCCGATGGTAGGGTCGAGGAACCAGTGCGCTTCCCAGCCGTCCCACATCCCGTCGCCGTCGCTGTCGGGATCCCAGGGGCTGGTACCGTTCTGGAACTCGGCCAGGTTGCTGAACTTCTCGGAGGCGGTAATGCTCCCGCCATAGTCGAAGTCGTGGCCGTCGTTGTCAAAATCCAGTTTCGCATCGCCGTCAAAAAGCGGGTTGAGGCCGTAGAGCGCCTCCCAGCCGTCCGGCATCCCGTCCCGGTCCGAGTCGGGGTCATTGGGGTCGGTCGAGTTACCGAACAGCGACTCCATCTCGAACTCCATCAGGTTGGTGAAATTCTCGGAGCTCTCGAGCACTCCGTTACCGTTCAGGTCGAAACCGTCGTGGTCGGTATCCCAGGCGGCATCCGCGGCGTCGAACGGGTTCAGCCCGTGAATCAGCTCCCACCAGTCGGGCATCCCGTCGTTGTCGCTATCCTTGGTCGGCAGGTGTGGGTCGTTGGTAGCGCTGTCGGGGTCAATGTGCTGCGACGACTGGAAGCTCACCAGCGGGGAGAACGGCAACGCCGCCAGCAGCATGATTACAACCGCCAGCACAACGTAGCGCCGGCCACCCGTCTCCGCCATCCCCGGCTACGCCGGGGTGCGCTAGATAAAACTCACCCGATAACCAGCAGGTCGCGCGGCAGGCTGGTGAGGCTGCGGCTGCCGTCCTGCGTGATGACCATATCGTCCTCAATCCGGATGCCGCCGAGGGTCGGGATGTAGACGCCCGGCTCGACCGTGAAGGTCATCCCGGGCTCGAGCGCGACGGCGGAGTTCTGATTTATATACGGCTCTTCGTGAACTTCGAGCCCCAGCCCGTGGCCGGTGCGGTGGATGAAGAACTTGCCGTAGCCCGCCTCGGCGAGGGCATCGCGCGCCGCCGCATCCACCTCGCTGGCGACGACCCCCGGCGCGGCCAATATGCGCGCCGCCCGCGCGGCGGCGCGCACCGCTCCGTGCGCCTCGAGCTGCGGCTGCGTCGGCTCGACGGCGACCACGAACGTGCGCGTGATGTCCGAGAAATATCCGGCGTGGGTTGCGCCCCAGTCGACAATCAGCAGGTCGCCCCGCGCCAGCTTCCGGTCGCCCGGGAAGTGGTGCGGGCTGGCGCCGTTGGGGCCGCTGGCGACAATGGGGGCGAACGGCAGTTCCGGCTCGGAGCCCGCCTCGTATAGTGCCTGCACCAGCGCCGCCGCCAGCTCACGCTCGCGCATGCCGACGGCGAAGGCGGGCTGCACTTCGCGGAAGGCGGCCTCGGCCAGCGCCACGGCGCGCTCCATCTTCGCCAGCTCTTCGGCAGACTTGCGCATCCGCAGCTGCGCCAGAACAGCCCCGGCGTCAATCCGTTCGTCGCCGATTCCTGCCTGCGCCAGCAGCTCCAACTCCATGAAACGCAGCCTGCGCCCTTCGACGCCCAGCCGACCCGGCGGCAGCACGGCTGCCGCCGCTTCGAACGCGCTGGCGGGACCGGCCGCGTCGGAGTAGGTGACGATATCACACTCCAGTGCTTCGGCGCGGGAGCGCTCCAGCTCCGGCAGCAGCAGCACCGGCTGCGACCGCTGCGGGACGAAGAGCACCAGCGGCCGTTCACTGAGGTGGAATTGGAGCCCCGTCAGGTAGCGCAGGCTGGGGCCGGGGACCAGCGCCAGTAACTCGAAACCTGCGTTGGTCATCGCTTCACGCAGCTGCGCCAGCCGTTCCATGCTGCGCCAGTGGCCCTTGCCTTTTTAGCAACCCGCCCTGCCCGGCCATGAAAGAGAAGGTTTACCGGGAAATTCTCAGGGAGCTTGACCGGCATCGCGGCTACGGCGTGCATACCGGCGTCGAGGAAGTCGCCGGCAAGTTCGAGCAACCGTACGACGCCGTGCGCGCCATCCGTTCGCAGTTCCTGCAACGCAAGTCAATCAAGAACCATTACCGTGTCAAGGACCGCTCGCGAAAGCACCTCCAGCGCTGGAAGACGGGCGTCTCCATCGGCGACCTGGCACTCGAGCTGGACTTTCCGCCGGTGCTGCTCGCCAACTTCCTGCTAATGGAGATGCGCCACTCCAAGAAGCGCACCAAGGAATTGCTGAAGAACACGAAGCTGGTCAAGGACGAGCGACTGCGAAAGGAACTCGAAGATATAACCACGCGCGATGAACTCTACACTCCCATCTCACACGGCAAGCAGGCGGCCGAAGGCGACCGCCGTGAAGACCGCCTTGCAGTGTGGCTCGACAGACTGAAGCTGGAATACTTCACCGAAAACGACCTGCGGCGAGGCACGGTCGAGGGCAAGACGCCTGACTTCCTGCTGCTGAAGCCACTGGTGTGGCACGGCGACGAATACCACTGGGTCGAATCCAAGGCGAGCTTCGGCGACGACTACATCCACCGCAAGAACCACCGCGGGCAGGTCTCTCAGTACGTCGAGCTCTACGGCCACGGCATGCTGGTCTACTGGTACGGCTACCTCGAAAACCTGCAGCGCAAGAACTACGTCATCGTCGACCGGCGCGAGCTGGGCCTCGAGTAGGCACGGTCGCTATCAGGGCGTCATTTCCGGGTCAATCTCACGCGCCCACGCCGTAATTCCCCCGACGAGTGATGTAGCGTTATACCCGCGCCCGGAGAGCCAGACCGTGGCGGTCGTGGAATTGACTCCAAGGTGACAGTAAAGCACGATTTCGCGGTCCGGCGGTAGCTCCGCCACGCGTGCCTGAACCTCGCCAAATGGCAGGTGCAGGTCATCCTCCAGGCGGCAGTGCCTCCGTTGCTTTGCGGGGCGCAGGTCGACCAGCAGCGGTGGCTCCGCTCCTGCCAGCGCTGCTTGCAGTTCAACTGGCGATATTACTACTGCCGTAATCCAGAGCGGCCACCGCCCAGCCGGCGCGCGATGAGCAGGCTCGCGCCGAGCAGCAGCAGCGCCAGCGGGTTGAGCAGGACCCGCTCCCATAGCCAGGCACCCTCCGCCTGCGGGTCGAGCCCGCTGCAGTCCCAGCCGTCGTAATATTCGAAGGGCGACTCATAGCAGTGGCTCCCCTCATAGTAGGCCCAGCCGTAGTTGCCACCGCGCTCGACTATGTTGATTTCCTCCCACACATCCTGCCCCACGTCGCCCAGCCACAATTCCCCGGTTTCGGAATCGAAGCTGAACTTCCACGGGTTGCGGAAGCCGTAGGCCCAGATTTCGGGAGCGCCGCCGCCGTCGGCGAACGGGTTGCCGTCCGGGATTCCGTACGGGTCGCCCGTGTCGACGTCGAGCCGCAGCAGCGACCCCTTCAACGACTGCGGGTTTTGCGCGTTGGCGAAGGCGTCGCTGTACTTGCCGCCGTCACCGAGCCCCAGATAGAGGTAGCCGTCAGGACCGAATGTGAGGTGGCCACCGTTGTGGTTGTGGTAGGGCTGCGCCACCTCGAGCAGCACCCGCTCGGTGCCGACGTCCGCGTGGTCGCGGACGCCAGTTGCGTTTGCACTCGCAACGAACTCCGTCAGCCGCAGCGTGCCGTCGTCGTGAGTTGTGTAGGCGACAAAGAAGCGGCCGTTCCCTGCAAAGCCGGGATGGAACGCCAGCCCCAGCAACCCCTGCTCCCAGTCGGCGTCGTTGACCGTTTCGCGGATGTCAAGCAGCTGGCTGGCGTTGCCCTCCTGCGGGCAAGTGACGCGACCAGGCTGCTCGACGATGCAAAGTCGGCCGTCACCAGTTGGCACTAGCCCAATCGGGTTCTCGAACTGTAGTGGGGAAAACGCGTCGACAAGCGTTATGTTGCCACCGGCCTCGGTGAAGCGCCAGATGGTGCCGCCCCGGTCCGCCACGTAGAGCTCGCCGGCGTCATCAACCCCGAAGGTGGCTGCGGAGAGCCGCGCCTCCCAGCCCGGGTCGTTGAGCGAGTCGAGCAGTAGCTCGACCACGGGGCCACTATCTGTGCGTTCGAGCGCCCAGATTTTGCCGTGGATGAAGTCGCCGAAAACATACTTACCGACGAGTGACTCCACCGCCTCGCCGCGGTAGACATGGCCGCCGGTAATCGACGCGGGGCCGCCGTCGTGCGCGTATTCGTAGAGCGGCTCCGCGTAGCGCGCCTGCGGCTGCTCATCGGGCAGGTTGCGCCAGCCGACCGAGAGCAGGAACAGAACCAGCACCAGCGCCAGCCAGGCCTGCAGCCAGCGGCGCTGTTCCATGGCTCCACAAGGACGCCCGGTTTTAGCTTCAGTCCCAGAAGCGGCGCGTGCGCGCGTAGGTGATTTCCGCTTCCATGATGGCTTGCACCAGTTGGTCGTCAGGCAACTGCCGCCGCAGGATGCGACCCGCCGTCGCGGGGCCGACTCCCCTGCCTGCCAGCACCAGCGCCGCGCGCGGGCCGTGCGTGCGAGCCAGCGATGCCGCTCGCTCGCGCTGGCGCGCCGGAACGCCGCGCTCCGCCTCGAGCGGATGGAGCAGCGCAATCATCTGCCCGCTGCATTTCGGGCAGCGCAATTCCCTCACGGTGACGTCGCCGCTGCGACGGCGGCGGGAATTATCGCACGCCAGGCACTCGAGCCGCAGCACAGTACGGCGCAGCCGTCGCTCGACCGCCGCTAGGATGGCACTGCCGGGACGCGGTGGCTTGAGCAGGTCTCGGTACGGCTCCAGCGCGCCAGCCCCGAAGGGCGTCGCCGGCGACGCGACGATTTCAAGCTCACCGTCCGCCAGCGCAGTCGTCAGCGCCTCGAGCCCCGGCTCGTCGAGCTGGTGGAACAGCAGCCGCTCGACCGCCTCGCGGTAGAGCGGTGTATCACTGTAGGCCGCCAGCAGCCGCCGCAGCCCGAAGCGCCCCACGTCGGCGTCGGGAGCAATCGCACCCATCTTGCGCGCGACGTGCAGCAGCTGCGGTCCCAGCATCGGGGAGCTCCGCACGGCGAGCCGCAACAACGGTCCCAGCCCGGGGCGCAGCGCGCGCACGGTCTGCTCCACATCCCGCGCGCGCAGCCTCGCTGGCAGGTCAAGAATGACGCGGTAGGGGTCGCTCTGGAAACCGCACGCCTCGCCCGCCCGTGAAGTCAGTAGCGACGCCAGCACCATCCCCAGCGTGCGGTTGAGTCGCGTCCCGCCAGCGTGCGTCAGCACCAGCAGCCGCTCATGCCGCTCCAGCGTCATGCGACCGAGCGCAGGCGTCTCACCGTCTTTAAATATAGATATTCGGAAGCTTTCCAGCGCTTCGCGCACCTCCGGGGCGAACGGCAGCCCCTCCCAGTCGCCCGTTGCGAGCCGTTCCACAACTTCGCGGGCGACCGACTGCGGCACCGGGATATCCTCACCAATCCAGCGCGGCAGTTCACCCAGTGCCGACGCCGGGGCGACCGTGACTTCTTCTTCGATTTCGAGCACTTCCCACGCCGCGCCACGGAAGATAATGCGCTCGCCCGGCGCCAAGTCCAGGATGAACCGCTCGTCGAGTCGCCCGATAAGCCGACGCGTCGAAATGTCGCGCACCGACATCGTCTTTTCGTCGGGGATTAGCGACAGGTTACCGTGGAAATACTTTAGCGCGCGCGGTCCCTGCCGCACATTGTTTTCCACGGGCCGCGCCTGGTGCAGCCGGTCGAGCAACGCCAGCAGCTCGTCCAGCTGCTCGCCCCGCAGTTCGCGGAACGGCCACGCCCGCCGGGCCGCGCTGAGCATCGCCTGGCGGTCTACCGACTTGTCGCAGACAGTCCAAGCGATAAGCTGGTTGGCGAGCACCGCGAGCGGCGCCTCACGGATGCGCGACGGCTCCAGCTCGCCTGCCAGTGTGCGCCGCGCAACGACGGCTGCCTCGAGCAGCTCGACCGGCTCACTGGCGACGACGCGGCCGATGGCGGTCGCGCGCAGCCGATGCCCCGAGCGGCCGAGACGCTGGCTTAGGCGAGACGGGTCGCGCGGGGAGTTATACTGCAATACCAGCTCGGTATTGCCGACGTCGATGCCGAGCTCGAGCGACGACGTGCAGATGAGCGTGCTGATGTCGCCGGTGCGATACCCTTCCTCGGCCTCGATGCGCACGTCGCGCGAGAGCGAACCATGGTGCACCGTGATTGGCGCGTCGGGCTGCCAAATACTCCAGCGCACCCCCAGCGCCTCGGCGGTGTCGCGCGTGTTCACGAACAGGAGCGTCGGCCGGCCGGCAGCTGCTTTGGCACAGTAGCGCAGCGCCGCAATTCGCTGCGGCTCCCAGAACAGCTCGTCCACGAGCGTCTCGTCCGCCTCGGTCGGCTGCGGCGAAACCACCTGCAGGTCCATCTTCCGCACAATCGCCGGCGCGACAATTTCAACCACGCGGTCGCCGCCGAGAAAGCCAGCCACCTCTTCGGGGGTGCCAACGGTTGCGCTCAGGCCGATGCGCTGGAATTCCCCCGCCAGCAGTGCCAGTCGCTCGAGCGCCAGCGAAAGCTGCGCACCGCGTTCGCTCGACGCCAGTTCGTGCACCTCATCAATCACGACGGCGCGCACCTGCGCCAGATGGGTGCGCAGCCGCTTGCCCGAGAGCATGATTTGCAGTGTTTCGGGCGTCGTTACCAGCAACTGCGCGGGGTGGCGCGACTGCCGGTTGCGCTCCTTTTGCGAAGTATCTCCGTGCCGCACCGCGACCGGCAGTTCCAGCTCCTCACCAATGCCCTTGAGCCGGCGCAACATGTCACGGTTGAGCGATCGCAGCGGGGTGATGTAGAGCACCGCAATCGGCTGCGCCGGTTTGCGCAACATGCCGTCGAGCAGCGGCACGACCGCCGCCTCGGTCTTGCCGACTCCCGTCGGGGCAATCAGCAGTGTATGCTTCCCTGACGCAATCGCCGGCCATGCCGCCGATTGCGCCGGCGTCGGCTCCGCCAGCCCGCGGCTCTCCAGAGCGGCCCGCAACCGCGGGTCGAGCTTCATCGCTCCAGCCGCAAGTCCATCAAGTGGCGCAATTCGCCGAAATCCAACCCGTCGAGCGACTCGACCCGCGCCGCCGGCAAGTCTCCGTAGCCGTTGCGCAGCAGCACGCCGAAACCTGTCAGTGGCTCGCGGTTCATCGTGCGGCCCGCCAGTTCACCGAAAGCGGGTATGATAATCAGCTCCTCGCCCATCACGTCGTAGCGCTCGCCTGCGACGAGCGGCACGCGCAGCCAGCAGTCAGCCGTGTGCAGCTTCTCGACACGGTCCCGGAAGGCGATTGCCGGATGGTTGTGCCCCGCGACCACCTGTCGGCACGCCACCACCTCGGGCGCGGGCCAGGCGTGGCCGTGGTGCAGCCCCACGTCGCCAACGACGACTCCCTGCACGGGGTGGAAGCGGACGCTCCCCGGCGCCAGTTCACGCAGCCCCCCGTCGTGATTGCCCGGCACCACCTCGACCTGCACCGCCTCACCCAGCGTGGCGAACATGCGCCGCAGGTCACGCCGCTGCTGGTGGCTCGAGTGCGGCACCTGATGCTTCACGTCGCCCAGCAGCAGGAGCCGCTCTGCGGCCACCTGCGCCACCAGCGCCAGCAGCCGCTCGGTGCGCTGCCGGGCGCGGTTGGGAACCCACACCCCGCCCCGCAGCAGCTCCGCTTCGACGCCGTAGTGCAGGTCCGCGACGACAAGCATCTGCTCATCGGGCAAGTGTAGTGCGGGCTCGCCCGGGACCGGGACCGCCGCCACGCTACAACCCCAAGCTGCCGGTCAGCAGGAAAGCGGCAATTGCCCAGCCCAGGATAGCACCGCCGTTGAGCAGCGGCAGTCCCGCCTGCGGGCGGCCGCCGAGCACGAAGTGCATCAGGACCGCGAAGCCAGCCAGTCCCCCCAGCAGCGCGCCCAGACCGACGCCCCAACCAAGCGTCGCCTT
>Ga0310121_10005985_pt1 | contig 10316 bp, 11 predicted proteins | sample CB27_Tmax_986_MG_FD_203504 | JGI IMG/M metagenome (GOLD analysis project Ga0310121, IMG submission 203504) | Marine microbial communities from Western Arctic Ocean, Canada - CB27_Tmax_986 | ecosystem: Environmental > Aquatic > Marine > Oceanic | place: Canada: Western Arctic Ocean | collected... | reverse complement strand
CGCATCATCTGTTCGATGCCGCGGTCTTCGCAAAGATGAACTCGGGCACCGTCGTCGTGAACTGCGCGCGGGGGTCGATCATCGACCAGCAGGCGCTGCTGATCGCGCTGCGGGAGGGGCAGATCGGCGGGGCGGCAATCGACGTGTCCGAAGTGGAGCCGATCGAGTCCGACAACCCGCTGCTGCAAGAGCCGAATTGTCTTGTCACACCGCACATCGCCGGATTCTCACCGACGTTCCTGGATGAGTGCCCGCGCAAGCAGGCGGAAAACGTGATCAACATCCTGACCGGGATTCGGCCGCATGGCCTGGCGAACCCCGAGGTGATCAAGACGATCGCCGTGATGCGCTCCGGCGATCCCGGCCGCTGGCAAGGGATTCCCGACTTCTCGACGGCGCTCGATCTCTAGCTCGGCCTCGCGTTTCGACGGCCGGTCTGGCTCGGTGTGTGGCTGGTCGCGATCGCGACGGTTATGCTCCGCGTCGGTGTTCCCGCGATACACGCCGCGAGCGGAAGGATGATCGATGCGACCCAATCATGTGCTGCAATCCTGGCGGAACGGTGGGCAAACAGTGGGTGCCTGGCTTGGGGATCCGTCCGGGCACGCGGCGGAATCGATGGCGCAGGTGGGCTTCGACTGGCTCTGTGTCGACATGCAGCACGGCATCGTCGACTACACGAACGTGGTGGAGATGCTGCGCGCGATCTCGACGACGAAGACCGTGCCGTTCGTGCGCGTGCCCTGGAACGATCCGCCGACGATCATGAAGGCGCTCGATGCGGGTGCGTACGGCGTCGTGGTGCCGCTGGTCAATACGCGCGCGGAGGCGGAGCAGGCCGTCTGGTCCTGCCGCTACCCGCCCAAGGGCGGTCGCTCGTTCGGGCCGGCGCGGGCGTCGATGTACGGTGGCGCGGGCTATGTGGACGGAGCGAACGACGAGATCGCCGTGATCTGCATGATTGAGACGGCGGAGGCGTTGGACAACCTGGACGAGATTTTGTCGGTCGATGGCGTGGACTGCGCCTACATCGGGCCGTCGGATCTGGCTTACGCCATCGGCCTCAAGCCGGTGGGCGACAATCCCGATCCGAAACACCAAGAGACGATGCTGAGCATCCTTGAGGCCTGCAAGCGTCACGGCGTGGCGTCCGGCGCGCACACCGGCAGCCTCGAATACACCACGAAGTGGCTGGACGCCGGGTTCCAGATGGTCAACCTCGGCTCGGACATCGGCTTTATGCGTGCCTCGGCGTCAACGGAGCTGTCGGCGGCGCGCTCGCAGACCGACGTTCCGCCGGTGCAGGACGACTGACATGCCTACCGTCGACGCGTCGGCCCTGTCTGAGTACGTGGAGCGGATCTTCGCGGCGACGGGCTCACCGCCTGCGGACGCGAACTTCGTGGCGTCTCACCTGGTTGAGGCCAATCTCAAGGGCCACGACTCGCACGGAGTGATCCGTGTTTCGCAATACGTCGAAGGAGCGCAGGCGGGCCGGATTCAGCCGGCCGCCAACACCGAGACGGAGTCGGAGAGCGACACGACGGCGGTGCTGAACGGCAACTGGAACTACGGCCAGGTCGTCGCACGCGACACGATGGCCAAGGCGATTGAGAAGGCCGGGGCGCACGGCGTCGGCATCGTGGTGGCTCATCAGGCTGGGCACGCGGGACGGATCGGCGCGTACGGCGAACAGGCAGCGCGGGCAGGCATGATCGCGATCGCCTGCGTCAATCTTCACGGCGGCGGTCAACTCGTCGCGCCCTTCGGCGGCGCGGCGCGCCGGCTCTCGACGAATCCGATCGTCGTGGCGGCGCCGACGAACGATCCCGATGCGCCGTTCGTGCTGGACATGGCGACATCGATGGGAGCGGAAGGCAAGGTCCGCGTCGCGCGCAATCGCGGGGAGCAACTGAAGCCGGACTGGATCCTGGATGCGGACGGCAACTCCAGCACGGACCCCTGGGACCTTTATGGCGGCGATCCGCCGGGCTCGCGCCCTGCGGGCGCCCTGCTTCCGGTCGGCGGCCCCGTTGGCCACAAAGGCTTCGGCCTCGCGATGGCCGTGGAGCTTCTGGCGGGGGCTCTGACGCCGGCCGGGACGGTCGGTCCCGACGCTAAAGGTGGGGGCAACGCGATCTTCATGCTGGCGATCGACCCCAACGGCTTCGTTGGCGCGGGTCCGTTCAGCAACGCGCTGACGGGGCTGGTCGAGTACGTCAAGTCGCCGCCCTTCGCGCCCGGCTTCGACGAGATCCTGACAGCCGGCGAGCCCGAGCGTCGGCGCATGGCGCAGCGCGAGCGGGACGGAATCCCGCTGGACGACGCGACGTGGGAGCAGATCGAAGGTGCGGCAGCGTCGGTTGAGGTGGCGTCGTACGAGGGTGCGCTCGGCTAAGGGTCGCTCTGACCCCATCGCATCGGCGTTCTTGGCGGCGCCCTTGGACCTAGCCTGCGGCGAGCGGAGGCCAGCATGCAAATCGGGTCGCAGCTTCACACCAACAGCACCCACTGGGATCAGGTGCAGGATGTCGTCCGGGTCATGGACGACGGCCCCTGGGAGAGCGTCTGGGTTCCCGACCACTCCGTGCCGCCGCTGGCCTTCCTGGACGAGGCTGGGGAGTGCCTGGAAGGCTGGTCCTTGTTGACCGGGATCGCGGCGATCAGCCGCAGGCTGCGGATGGGCGTGCTCGTCTCCGGCAACACCTATCGCAACCCCGCGCTGCTGGCCAAGATGGCGGCCACAATCGACCAGATCGCGGGCGGCCGCCTGGAACTGGGCATCGGAGCGGCCTGGCACGTACGGGAGCACGAGGCCTTCGGCTTCGACTTCCCTTCGCTGAAAGAGCGCTGCGACCGGCTGGAAGAGGCCTGCGAATTGATCCGCAAGCTGTTCACCGCCGAGGGCCCCGTCGACTATGACGGCCGCTACTACAAACTGGTCAACGCATCCTTCGCGCCGCGCACCAGCCAGGAGCCGCACATCCCGATCATGGTGGGCGGCAACGATGAGAAGCGCACGCTGCGCACGCTCGCTCTGTACGGCGACGTGATGAACCTGGACGAAGCGACGCCCGCCCAGGTCGCGCACAAGATCGGCGTTTTGGAGGAGCACTGCCGCGAGGTTGGGCGCGACCCGAGCGAAATCACCAAGACCTGCTTCTTTCCCGTGGGGCTGCAGGACGACGAAGAAAAGGCGGAGCACCTGCGCAGCTTGTGGGATGGCGGCAAGACCGCGGAGGAACGGGCCCGGCTGGCGTTCGGTTCGAAGGAGCACATCATCGACGTGATCCGCGAGTACGAGGCGACTGGTGTCGAACGGGTGATCTTCAAGGGGATGCCGAACAATCCGCGCCTCTACGAGCGGATCCAGGAAGAGATCCTGCCCGCCTTCGTCTGAGCCGACGGTCGCTCGTCGCGGACTAGACCGCGAACGGTGTGCCGTCGAAGCGCTCATGCGTCGCGATTTCCTCGACGGACAGGCGGCGGAGCTTCGTCAGTTGTTTGACCGGCTTGCCCAACGGGACGACGGCCGCAACGGCGAAGGTGGCGGGAATGCCGAGCAGCGCCTGTAGTTCGAGCTCCTGCGCCACAGCCAAGGTAGTGATCGTGCCGCCGAAACCCGCCTGTCGCGTTGCGAGCAGCACGTTCCAGACGAACGGATAGATCGAGGCTCCCGCGATCAGGCCGACGCGGTCCAGCAGTTGGTCCGTGGCGGCGACGACTCCGAGATCGACGATGAATACGAGCACTACGGGCGCGTCGCGGAATGACTCTGTCAGCCGAGCGGGGATCTCCGTCTCGGCGATCGTGGCGGCGGGGACACTGGTCGGTGCGAGTGGATTCCACGGGCTCTCGCCCGCGTTGCCCTGCGCGATATAACGGCGGGCGGGCGCCGCTGCGAGGTCGGCCAGCGCGCTGCGTGTGTCGGGGTCGCGCACCACGATGACCCGTCCCCCCTGGCGGTTGCCACCGCTGGGGGCGAAGCGGGCGTTCTCGAAGACCTCGGCCAGCACCTCGTCGGGCAGCGGATCGTCGGTGAATTCTCGCGCCGAGAAGGTCGTCCGCATCACTTCGAAGAGTTCCATCGGGCTTCTTCCGTCGGGTTGGGTTTCAGTCGCCAAGGGATCGCTGGGGGAAGACCTGGTAGGGCGAGGCCGCGAGGGCGGCTTCGTCGAGGTCGATGCCGAGGCCGGGGCGGTCGGAGAGCGTGATGTGACTATCGACGACCTCGAAGGGCGGATCGGCGACCTGCTGGCCCCAGGGTTCGAGGTTGACGAAGTACTCGGTGATGATGAAGTTCGGCATCGTGGCCGCGGCCTGCAGCGTGGCGGCGAGCCCCACGGTGGTGCTGTTGTAGTTGTGCGGCGAGACGGCGACGAAGTAGACCTCTGCCATTGCGGCGATCTCCTTGAGCTCCAGGATGCCGCCGACATTGCAGACGTCGGGGTTGATGATGTCGGCGGCGTTCCGCTCGAACACCTCCCGGAACTCGAACTTGGTGTAGAGCTCCTCACCGGTGACGACGGGGATCGAGATTTCGCGACGGGCGGCGGCCAGCGCGTCGATGTTTTCGGCCAGCACGGGCTCCTCGAACCAATAGGGCTGGTATTGCTCGACCTGGCGCGCGATGCGAATGGCGTGCATGGGCGCGAGGCGACGATGGATCTCGATCAGGATGTCGACGTCGGGGCCGACGGCGTCGCGCACCACGCCCACCCGGGCGACGGCTTCGTCCTCTTGCTGGCGCGTGATGTAGGAGCGCCAGGGGCCGGGTACCGGGTCGAACTTGAGGCCGGTAAACCCGCGCTCGACGACGGCGCGGGCACGGGCGGCGAGCTCTTCGTGATTGGTGGTGCGCGACCAGCCGTTGGCGTAGACGCGCAGCCGGTCTCGGATCGCGCCGCCCAGCAGTTCGTAGACGGGGACGCCGGCACGCTTGCCGGCGAGGTCCCACAGAGCCTGTTCGATGCCGCTGACGGCGGAGTAGAGGTCCATCGCGCCGCGACGGGCGGCGAAGTCGTTGTAGACGGCGTCGGTGAACGGTTTGATGCGGCGCGCATCCCAGCCCAGGACGTAACGCTCGAGCTGTTTGAGATGTGCCTCGACCTGGGTGTCCCGGTCGGCCTGGGTGTAGCACTCGCCCCACCCGTGCAGGCCATCTTCGGTTTCGAGACGGACGAAGAGCAGGTTCTTGGCGGCGGTGTACATGTCGGGAATGGCGGTCGGATCGACGGTGGGGTGAACGAGGAAGGTCCGGAAGTCGGTGATGCGCACGGGGCCCCCTGGGCTGATGGGTGGAGCAGGAGTTTAGCGGTTGGGTCGGGGTGACTGGGTCACGCCGGAAATTGGAGGACCGCATCGATGGGGGGCATCCACACGTGGCGGTGGGGATGACTGCCTAGTGCGCTTGCGGGTGGGTGATCGAGGGGTTTTCCGGGTCCGGGCAGGGGTTCGTCTGATGCTCCGTTCAGCGGCAGCACGCCGCTCTCTACTCATAGATGAAGCAGTAATGAGGGATAGGCATGGCGAGAGCAGAGCGACAGCGCGAGGGGGTCCGGGTGGGCCGGAACAGTCTCCCTGCCCAGACCACAGGGTAGGTGCGTGGAGTCAGCGAAGAGGAGCGCCCCATGCCTAGGCGCGATGCAAACCGGCCCTCTGTCGAGGAGACGCAGAAGCGCTGGGAGCGCTACGTCAAGAAGCGCGCGCCCAAGCTGCGCGAGTCGTTGATTCTGCAGTACACCCCGCTGGTGAAGTATGTGGTGCGGCGACTGGCGATCGGGCTACCCGCGATCATGGACTACGAGGACGTGCTGTCGGACGGGACGATCGGCCTGATAGAAGCGGTGGAGCGCTTCGATCCGTCCAAGGGTGTGAAGTTTGAGACCTACGCGATCAGCCGTATTCGAGGCTCGATCATCGACCAACTGCGCAAGGCGGACCGGCTTCTGCGCTCGGCTCGGCAGAACATGCGCAAGGTCGACCAAGCGACCGAGGCGTTGCGCGAGAAGCTCGGGCGCGAGCCGTTGGATACGGAGGTGGCGGAGCAGATGGAGGTCGCGATCGGGCGCTACCACACGATTCTGGCCGACGCTTCCTGGGTGACGGTGAGCTTGGATAACTTGTTGGACTCCAGCGCGGACGGCGAGGGCTACCCCGCCGCGGAGATGCCCAAAGACCCTTGAAGCCCAAGATGCCAACCGCAAGCTGGAGCGCAAAGAGACGGTGGGAACGCTGTCGTCCGCGATCATGGCGCTGCCCGAACGTGAACGACTCGTGGTGTCGCTGTACTACCAAGATGAGCTGACGCAGCGGGAGATCGCCAAGGTGCTGGGCATCTCCGAGTCGCGCGTCTGTCAGCTGCACGCCCGCAGCCTCGTCCGCCTGAACGAGGAGATACGCGCGCGCGGCACCGAGTCGGCCGCCTGAGCCTGCTGGAGCAGGCCGCCAACCTGGCGGCGGGAATCAGGGCTTGAGTGGGGAGCCCAGCGTGTTTGGGCCGTCCGCTGACCGGTATTTCATAAATAGGTAAGATGTACCGGAGCCATTTCGCATCTGCCAGAATCGGCTCGCTATGGTGTCCGCCATTCATCTTGACTGGAGGACGCATGACCACGAGCCTTTTCCGAATCGGCCACATCGAGATCACCTGCGTGACGGATGTTGAGGCGTTTCGCAGCCTCGCTGAGCAATGCGCAGGTCCCAGCGGAGTTGGTCGGCGACAAGATCCTGGAGATTGCTGAGGACCCCAGCCCCAAGTTGCGCCATCCCGTGGGTCCGGATGCCGAACCCTTCATCGCCTGGCGGGAAGGCATGTCGGACGAGGACTGGATCGCGCTGAACGGCCTGGCCGATGACGAAGAGTGGGCCGCGCGGGTCGAGGCGGACTTCGGCATGGACGTGCGGCCCTTCTTTGGCAAGACGTCGGCCGGCCTCGTACAGCAGTAGGTCCGAACGCTGTCCCAGCCTGGACCGAGTGTTGCGCCGTCTGGTGACCGCGCAGCATGGCCGGATCACGCTATCAAGCAGATTAACTCCATCCGGTATGAAGCAGTAAGAAACAGGGCGGCAACAACTTTGAGCGCTGAAACGGACCGCGTGATGCCCCGTGCCACCCACCCAGAGCTTCTCAACGCCGTTGCACAAGTAGCACCGGTAATTCGCGCGCATGCCGAGCAGGCGGAAGCCGAACGCCGCGTGCCCGAGGCGTCATACCAGGCCATGTTCGACGCGGGACTCTTCGGCATGATGGCTCCCAGAGCATACGGCGGCCTGGAAGTTCACCCCTGTGAGGCGATGACCGTGTGGGAGGCGGTGGGCCGGATTGACTCGGCGCACGCCTGGAACTTGGTCATGAACCAGGCTCCGGCGGCCTTTGCCGCCTGGTTGCCGGCCAAGGGCGCCGAGGAGGTGTTCAGCGACGGACCGACGACGTTGGCCGGCGCGCTGAATCCGCCGGCCGCGGCCACGCGCGTTGAGGGTGGTTGGCGGATCTCGGGCCAGGTCCCCTTCGCCTCCGGCTGCCACAATGCGACGTGGATGGCGATGCCGGCTGCGGAGATGGAGAACGGTCAGCCCAAGGCGGATCCTGAGACGGGGCTGCCGGCCATCATGGGGTTGGTCTTCCGCGCCGACGAGGTGGAGATCCTCGACACGTGGCACACGACCGGGCTGCGCGGGACCGGATCCGCCGACATCTTGGCGACTGACCTGTTCGTGCCCGATCGTCGCTCGGCGCTGGTGGGGCCGCTGGAGAATCCCGCCCCGGGTTTCGAGGGTCCCCTCTTTCGCATGCGGCCCTGGACGGCGATTCTGGGCGAGTCAATCACGTCCGTGGCGATCGCCGCGACCGCCGTCGACGAGCTGGTCGAGTTGGTCAGGACGAAGACGCCGTCGTATCAGGCGGTCGCGCTGCGCGACCAGGAGCTGGCGCAGCACGGGGAGGCCCGCGCGAAGGCGCGCGTCGATGCCGCTCGCGACACGCTGCACCGGGCGGCCGAGCAGGCTTACGACCAGGTCGAGAGCGACGGCGGACTACTCGACACGGAGTCGAAGGTGCGCCTGCAGCTGGCCTGTTCGTTCGCCGCGGATGTCTGCGTGGACGCGGCACGCCAAACAACGATGTCGCGGGCATGTCGTCGGTCCGGCTCGCTCAGCCCTTTGAACGCCACCAGCGTGACTTGCACACGCTGGCGCAGCACGCTTCGAAGTCGACCCCCCGCGACATGTCGGCGGGCCGGCTCATGTTCGGCCTGGAGAACGACTGGATCTGGCTCAGCTTCTAGAGGTCGGCACGGACACTGACGGACGACGATTGAAGCTCGTCCGCGCCGGACTGAGCCAATTGGACAAGTGTGCTCGGGCCGGCGGCCACGGTCGCATCCATCGCGCTCTGTAGGGCGGCCATGTTGTCGGCGCTGACGCCGAGAGCAATGTTGTTGCTGCCCGGTCCGGCGGCGAAGGTCTGCCAGGCGGAGGCCGTCGCTCCGTTCTTGGTGATGCCTTCGAGCGACTCCGGGATCGCGGCCAGAATGTTGGCCTGATGCCCCGGCTGCGGTTGGAGTACGAAGGTCAGGTTGACCGCACCGGCTCCGCCGGCGGCGGGCGCTTCGCCGATGCCACTGAGCATCGCTCGACCAAGGCTGACGCCGCCCGGATTGGCCGAGCGGAGGAAGTCGCGCAGAGGGATGGAGGCTTCTTGTCGGAACGCGTCGATCGCGGCGGCGCGAGCGGCGCCGTCCTCGTAGACCGTGATTGGGCGGTACGTACCCGATGTCGGGCCGGCGAACATGGCCTGACGCAGGACGCTTGTGCCGCCGTGCTTCCCGCTCAGCTCGGTCTGAGCGCGTACGGCGGCGATGAATTCATCTTCGCGTCCTGGATGGACCTGGATCTGTTCGGTGGTGGCTGCGGCTGGCATGGTTGTCGTCCTGACTATCTCGATTTGGTGAGTGGGGAGTGTAGGGAAATTAAACCATGAAGTAACACCGGCGCGAGGAGGCTGCGCATCTCGTGCCGCTGTGATGGCCAGGGTGGCTGGCGCTGCGCCGTGGCCCGCTATCGGGTCCGTTGCGCCCGCGCGCCCTATCATCGCCCGGCCTGCGAAAGGAACCGCCCATGAAAGCCGCCGTCTACGAAGGTGCTCGACGTTTTGATGTGCGCGAAATCGAGACGCCCGAACCGCGCGCCCAACAGGTCCTGGTCCAGGTCACGCAATCGGCGATCTGCGGCACGGACGTGCATGCCTTCATGTACGACCTCGCGCCGGCCGGTTCCGTGCTGGGACACGAGATCGCCGGCCGGATCGCGCAGCTGGGCGCCGATGTCGAAGGCTGGAACGTCGGCGATCGAGTCGTCGCCGGCGGCGGTGATCCGCCGCCGGGCAGCGCCTCGCCCATGCGTGACGATCCGCGCTACAACTACCGCACGATGGGATTCGGTGGCTCACGCACGGGCGGCTACGCCGAGTTCACCCTGGTCGAGGCACACCGCTTGCAAGCGGTGCCGGAAGCCGTGCCCGACGAGGTGGCGGCGCTGACCGAGCCGTGCTCCGTCGCGGTTCACGCCGTGCGACGTTCCGCCGTCAAGCTGGGCGACACGGTCGCGGTGCTTGGCGCCGGACCGATCGGGCTGCTCGTTCTGCAGGCAGCGCTCGCTGGGGGCGCGACTCGTCTGCTGGTCTCCGAGCCAGCCCCCGCTCGCGCCCAGTTGGCACGCGATCTTGGAGCCGCCGCGGTGGTCAACCCACGCGAAGAAGATGTCACTGAACGGCTCGTCGAGCTGAGCGACGGCCTGGGCCCGGACGTGATCTTCGACTGCGCGGGCTTCGGCGACACACTCGACCAAGCCTTCGCGGCGACCAGTCGTTCAGGCCAAGTGATTCTGGTCGCGGTGCCGTGGAAGCCGATGCCGCTGGAGCCCGCCGACTGGATGGCCCGCGAAGTGGACTTCCGCGTCAGCTTCGCCAGCGAGCCGGAGGATTGGCGCGTTGCGCTCGACCTACTGGCGAGCGGCCGGATCTCCGGCGATGCGCTGCTCTCCGAGTCGAGTTCGATCGAGCTGGACCAGATTCAGGAGACGTTCGAGGGCTTGATGAAGCCGTCATCGCAGCTCCAGGTGGTGATCAAGCTCTGATCGGCAGCAGGCCGGGATTCGTCGCTAGCTCCGCGGGTCGATCGGGGTGATTACGCCGAGGCGCTGTTCGATCGCCTCACCGGCGTCGAGACAGACATCCTCGCGGAACGATGGTCCGATGATCTGGATGCCTTGGGGCAGCCCGTCGGCGATGCCGACAGGCATCGCCACGGCCGGCAGCC
>Ga0310121_10005984_pt1 | contig 10317 bp, 7 predicted proteins | sample CB27_Tmax_986_MG_FD_203504 | JGI IMG/M metagenome (GOLD analysis project Ga0310121, IMG submission 203504) | Marine microbial communities from Western Arctic Ocean, Canada - CB27_Tmax_986 | ecosystem: Environmental > Aquatic > Marine > Oceanic | place: Canada: Western Arctic Ocean | collected... | reverse complement strand
AGCTTACGTCGCCTCCTGGAACAACAATTCGCTCACGCTGATCGACGTGAGCGATCCGATGAATCCGGCGCTGCTGGCCGAGGTTTATGACAACGACGGGACGTTTAGCCGACTCCACGGGGCTAATTCGGTCTTCGTCTCGGGGACAACGGCTTACGTCACCTCCTACTTCGACGATTCGCTCACGATCATCGACGTGAGCGATCCGACGAATCCGACACTGCTGTCCGAGGCTTATGACGGAGACGGGACGTTCAGCCGCCTTAACGGGGCTGGATCAGTTTACGTCTCGGGGACGAGGGCCTACGTTGCTTCGGCCAACGACAATTCGCTCACGATCATCGACGTAAGCGATCCGACGAATCCGGCGCTGCTGGCCGAGGTCTTTGACGGCGACGGGACGTTCAGCCGCCTTAGTGGGGCTCAATCAGTCTTCGTCTCGGGGACAACCGCTTACGTCACCTCCTACGGCGACGATTCGCTCACGATCATCGACGTGAGTGACCCGACGAACCCGGTGCTGCTGGCCGAGGCTTATGACAACGACGGGACGTTTAGCCGACTCGGCGGGGCCTTCTCAGTCTTCGTCTCGGGGACAACGGCCTACGTCGCTTCTCGCAACGACGATTCGCTCACGATCATTGAGACCGCGCCCCCTCTTTATTTCCAGGCCGACGGCGATACGCGGATTTCGGGCGGGGCCGGCTCGGTCCGGCTGACGCTCGAGGCCGACACCGACGATAGCGGCGAGAGGGACCAACCGCGCCTCACGATGCTCCAGGATGGCGGGCTCATTCGCGCAGACGCGGGCTTCTTCGGCGCCACCGACGATTTCGAGATTCGGACAAATGGTACAAACGCGTCCGACATTCTGCTGAACCCGCGTGACAACGTCGGTATCCACACGACCGATCCGACCCGCCCGCTCGAGGTCGGCACCGATGCGACCAACGGCAACGCCGCCCATGTGACCGCCGGCGGCGTTTGGACCAATGGTTCGGACCGCAACTCGAAGCAGGACTTCGAGCAGGTCGATCGGCGCGAGATTCTTGAGAAGGTCGCGGGGCTGCCGGTCACGCAATGGCGCTACAAGGGCGAACCAGAAACCGTGAGCCATATCGGCCCGATGGCGCAGGACTTCATGGCAACGTTCGGCCTGGGCGCGAGCGAGCGCCACATCGGCACGCTCGACGCCGAAGGTGTCGCCCTGGTCGCCATCCAGGGGCTTTATGACGTGATGAAGGCCGAGCTTGAGGCGAAGGACGCGCAAATCGAGGCGCTGGAGGCTCGCTTGGCGGTGCTTGAAGGAGCGTTCCAGGCGGAGGAGCGTCCTTCGGTCAGTTTCGCCGACCTCACAAAGAAGTCGAACGTGGTGGAACGTTGACCCCCCCCACCCCCCCCTCCGCACGAAAAGGCAGGGGGGGGCGGCATTGCGGAACCCCGTTCTCGCATATTTTTTTTATTTCAATCCTGGCGGTCGGCCTCGGAGGACGCGGCCTAAATCGCGTCTACGGCCCCAGGATCGCCGAACGCGGGCCGAGGCGAGGGTTGGGGCACGGTCGAGCCGAGAAGAACGATGCTGGGCACTGTAGGCGGTCTACAAGGCGGGTGGAAGGCCCACCAACTCATGTGCGTTAGCGTCATTCGGTAATTCCCGTCCATCGGACTCGCCGGGCGACATGCCGGACCGCCAGAAGGTCGGGGGGCGACGGGGGTTGGTCGGCTGGGCCCGCCCACAGCTCGGATCGGAGATCGAAAAAGCTTGCGCGACGCGAGTATCCCCATGAAAATAACCGAAACCCGAAGACCCGGTGAGGAATTTTCATCAGTGGATCAAGTAGTCGGCCTTCATAATACAACTCCTTCTGATTCCAAATTGGTCTACGCGGGCTTCTGGAAGCGCGGCGGGTGGGTCTCAGCGCATGCTGCACGGCCAATGCCTCGCGGGCGATTTACTTCGCCTGGCGTGGAATACTCAGCCACCAGGAAGGAGAATTGCGGGTCAACCTGCTGCTCAACCACGCGTCGCCCTGGGCCGATGTAGACAGCCACCTGCCCTATGTGGGTCGAGTCGATGTCCATGTCAAACGACCGTGCCGCCTATCGGTCCGCATCCCCGAATGGGTAGTTCAGGGGAATGTGAAACTGTCTGTCGACGGAGAGTCGCGAAGTTTCGGCTGGTCGGGGCGTTACCTGGATGGCGGACAGGTCGCCGAAGGCCGCAAGGCAACCATCGAATTCCCGTTGGAGGAGCGAACCCAAAGGGTGGATGTCCCGTTCAGCGATCATCGCAGGGTCACGGTGGTCCTGCGGGGCAACGAAGTGGTCGAGATCGATCCTAGGGGATTGAATCACCCGTTTTATCAGCGCGAACACTATCGTCAGGGTGTAACACTCTGGAAAAGATCATGCGATTCGAGCCCGCAGAGACATTTTCCATTTGATACAGAATAACACAAGGAGCCGGCAATGAATAACAAACAGGGTGATCTTATTTCACCGCTCATGCGTTCCGCATTGGCATATTTATCTTTGCAACTATTGTTGACGCCGTGTATGGCGATCGAAGTATCGTCTTTCACGGGTGAGCGTTACGAAGTAGAGGTTCCCGACACTCTGGATTTGGGCGAGCGCGCGCGACTTGCCGTCAACGGCATGACGAATAATCTCGACCCGGAACATGAATATGAAATGTTTTTTCTGGTCCGCATTACCAGCGATCCACCGTATATGATGCATTTTTGCCTCGGTGACATGGCCACCTGCACTCCCAAGTATCTTGAATCCTTGCCGATGATGAGGGTCATGAGTGGAAGCGAACAAAACCTTGACGTAGAAAGGAACGCGATGGAGACACTCCTGTCGCTGACCGCGGATGACGGGTTGTACTACGTGCCCGCAATAGACATCAAGGAAACGCCGTGGCGGCGACGAGCGAATTATCCCATCGCCCAGGAGGATATGGCGACACCAAGCGGCAATGCGCGGCTGATGCTTGCAATGATGGCCTGGCATCAGCGCGATTCGGATCCCGCCTGGATGGAAAGAATCAGGAAGATGGTCGATGGCCTGGCTGAGATCTTAATCTATAAGGATGATTACGCGTATATTCCGGAAGGACGAGTCGGTTTGGAATTCAGTTACCTCAAGGAAACCGGTTGGGAATACGATGAGGAACCGAAAAGTGAACATGAGGGAGCCGAGGGGACCGTGCATTCTCATCACGGCCGCCTTGCTCACATCATGTCGCGCTGGTACGCCATGAGTGGCGACGAGAAAGCCAGGGACACGGCTGAGAAAGTGGTGAATTTCATCGTGAAGCGAAAAATGTGGGGCGCCGATGCGGGATCACAGTGGATCGATGGTCCTGAACACGCCCATTTTTACGGCCACTTTCACGGAAATCTTACCGGCCTGAGAGGAGTTCTCGAGTTTGCGCAGGTAACGAATAACGAGGGTCTGAAGCAATTTGTTCGAGACGGCTATGGTCATGCGCGCAGTTGGGGCATCGGAAGGATTGGATCATTCGGCGACGGCGTGCACAAGTCCCACACCGAGGGCTGCGCCATCGCGGATATCACTGCCCTTGGGATCAAGCTTAGCGATTACGGGGTGGGAGACTACTGGGACGACGTTGATCAGTACGTTCGAAATCACCTCGTCGAACAGCAATTGGTCCGCGCTGATTTGCTTGAGAATGTATCCAGGGCCGCCGTTCAATATCCGGACGCCCTTAAACAATATCAACATCGGCCGTTTCCCTGGGGTCCCGAAGCGTTTGAGCGAGTGATAAAGGTCACAGCGCAAGAGCCGACGCCCATAAACAATATCGAAGATTTATTGGGTCTCTTCGCGGCATTTTCAGATGCAACCGTCCTGCCTTACACGGTTTCGAACGGGTGTTGCACCGCGAATTGCACGCGGGCGTTGTATTACGCCTGGGAAAGCATCGTGAGATGTGAGGATGACATCGCGCAGGTCAATCTACTATTGAATCGGGCGTCGCCTTGGCTGGATATAGACAGCCACCTGCCCTACGAGGGCAGGGTTGTAATCAAGAACAAGACAGCGAAGAGGCTGAGCGTGAGAATTCCCCGGTGGGTGGACAAAAAATCAGTGAATTGTCTGATTAATGGAACAAGGGCTGAGTGTTTTTGGGTGGGCAACTATTTGGCGCTTCAGGAAATCCTGAATGAAAACGATGCCGTCACCATTGAGTTTCCTATGATCGAGGAAATGGTGGAATACACAATGCCCTTTGACAAAAAGTACACGTGCACGTTCAGGGGAAATACCCTGGTGGATATTTCGCCTCGCGACACCAACCCAACAGCGTATCCAATCTATTTGAGGGAACATTATCGACAGGCTAAGGCGCCCATGAAAAAGAAAACGCGCTTTGTCGCAGACAGGATCATCAAATGGTAATCAGGAATCTCCGTTTGAACAAAAATTCACCTGAAATCTCATCTTCGCGGTTCATGGGATGCAGATCTTTCCTATGGATGAAAAGACCTGCCGGGAAGGCGGGTGACCTTGCGGCCACCCGCCTCCCTTAGAACCGTGCGTGCGACTCTCACCGCACACGGCTCGTGCATCTCCCACACTTCTGGAATGAATATTATCGGCTTACACATCTTGGCCGACAAAAATGAGGCTCACGATCACCGTATTGATCGCCGCGTTCAGCATTGAAGCTGTCGGCACCCAGACACCGGTAGGGACGGCCTTCACGCATCAAGGCCGACTCATCCAAGCCGGATTGCCGGCGGATGGAGACTTCGACTTCGAGTTTCGGCTCTTCGACGCCGCATCGGCGGGTAACCAACAGGGCAACGTCGTGATGAAGGCCGAGCTTGAGAAGAAGGACACGCAAATTGAGGCGCTGGAGGCTCGGTTGGCGGCACTTGAAGGAGCGTTCCAAGCGGAGGAGCGTCCTTCGGTCGATGTCACTAACCTCGAAAAGAAGTCGAACGTGGTGGAACGTTGACACCCCCACCCCCCCTCCACACGAAAAGGCAGGGGGGTCGGGGGCGTCGGAGTTCCGGCTCGCGGAATTTTTTCAATTCGGTGTTCAAATACTGGCGCACGGCGAAAAACGCCGCTACGGGGGTTTATCGGCGTTTTAGGTGCAGGCCCTTGCCATCGACCCCTTCGTGGTAGACTTGGGCGGTGGGATTAACCATCATGCGAAATCTCGGTCCGTGATCCAACATACGCGATAAGCTGATCAAGATCGGCACGAGGCTGACTCAGGGACCGAAATGCTTGCTTTTGAGACAGTATACAATGAAAAACCCAATGAGGTCGACAAGATGGGCGAATTTGGTGAGCCATATGGGAAATCTCGGTTTAGGTGCCTTTGTTAGGTTGGAACCTATGTGATGGCCAGGGGATATGTTCAAAAATCTTGGCTTTGGCTGTATAACTCTGGAATATATCTTATTGGAGGATATGCAAAAAACCCCAGTCTCGGGACCGGTAACACCGAGTCCCGAGTTGATTGAAAAGGAGGAAGGGAAGATGCGAAATTCAGTTTGTTCGAGATGTGCAATCATCGGGTTACTGATGATGCTAGGCGCGGCGGTTTTTACTCAGAATCCCGTGTCTGCCCAAGTCGCGGTCATTGAGGACGATTTCGGCGATGCCGCCGCCGGCACAATGGCGTCGACGGGCACCCCGCCCAACACCGATCCGGCGTGGCGCTGGAATGAGGCACCCCAATCAGGGTTGTCAAATAACTATGATGGAGTGTCGTCACTGCTCATACCGATGGAGCCCTTTGGGGCGGGATTTGAGCAGCACATTGATACCCCCGTCACGCTAAACGCGGGGACGGACTACGCGCTCATCTTCGTGTTCACTTACCCCGGTAACGATCCAAATGCCAATCCACCTCAACTCGGCCGTGACCAGCAGCTCGGATTCGCCGGCACCGGAAGCGACGAGTTTGGCACGCCTTCTTGGCAAGGGTCGCTCGCGGGTCCACCGGTGACCAATCAACGGGGCTTTTATCTCGCCGACGCTAACATAGGGTTTTCGGATGACCTCCAAAGACCCACCGGCGGTGAGAAATTGACGTTGGTCGGAACCTGGACCTTACAGATCGGCGTGGTTCAAAGCCTGATGATGCGGGTGAGCGGAACAGGCGTGATCACGACGTGGTATTTTGATGGGGACCTACGGGATCCAGGAAACCCGGTCGGCACCGGATGGGACGAGCTGGACCAACGGGACGACGTTTTCGGTGATGCCTCGCCGGACTTGTTCACGATGCCGTTCGGGCCCAATTACATCGGCGTGCAGCATTTCTACCCCGTGCCTGACCGGACAGGCGAGACCTTCGATCTTGATTATGTCGCCCTGTTCGACGTGAGTGGCGTGCCGACCCCCACACCGACGCCGACCCCCACACCGACGCCGACCCCCACACCGACGCTGACTCCCGCGCCCACGCTGACTCCCGCGCCCACACCGACGCCCACACCCACACCTCCTCCAGGCTTGTTTGACTATTCGACCGTATCGATTCAAGGTCTTGTTCAAACCTCGTCAGGTCTGCCCGTCGTTGGAATCCATGCGTACCGAGTCCGTTTCTTTGACGGGGAATCCAGTGGAAATCAACTCGGTTCCGACATCAATGGGTCCATACCGTTGACATCCGAAGGACGATTCAACCTCACCGTATCTCCCCCCGATGCCATTCATGAATCCATGGAGGTGTGGTACGAGCTATACCTGGACACGAACGGCAACGGCATAGATTCAGAGGACTTGTTTTCCGACAGAATCCGGGTTTATTCCGTTCCCTTCGCCCAACGAGCTGAAGAAGCATCGAGGTTGGATTGGAACAACATTGCCAATGTCCCACCTGGATTCGCGGATGGCATTGATAACACGGGACTGGGCGGAGGCCTCCTTGCGGGAGTCCATGACGTGAAGGATTTCGGTGCGGTCGCTGACTGTCAGTTCATCACTAATCCGACGATCAACGCAGGCAGTCGGGATCTTTTTTCCACGCGGAGGCCATTTATTGCCGAGGACGTGGGTAAGTCGATCGTCGTCGCGAACGCGGGAGTTTCGGGCGCGAATCTCGTCACGACCATCGCCGCCTTTGTGCACGACGCTCACGTTGTCCTGAGCGACGCCGCATCGTCGAACTCCGGCATCACGACGGTTCAGTGGGGGACCGACAACACCGTGCCGATAAATAACGCCATCGCCAGTCTGTCGGCGGGTGGCACGCTCTGGCTCGGACCGGGTTATTTCATGGTCAGCTCGATTAACCTGACCGACGCTGATTCCGTCAACCTCGTCGGCGCCGCCTGGGGAATCAACGGGCCAGACCGGGGAACCGTGCTCATTCCCATGGACGGCAATTTCCCCGTGTTGGATTTAACGGGATCGGGAGGCGTCAAGATTGAGAACGTGCAGATCGGCGCGACCCGCTCGCCGGTCACGGGTCGTGCGGGGATTTTGTCGGCGCAAATAGCCAACGACGCCGGATCGTCCCTCATCACTCTCGAGCGCGTGTTTATCACCGGGTCGTGGGAAACGGCGGCCCTTTACGTCTACGGCATCGGGGACAGCAGTATCTGGGACTGCAGCTTCTGGAATTTCAATGACAGCAAATACGCAATGTATTTCGGGCGTGACAATATTGACAACGTTGCCTCGCGCTATCAGACGATCGCGACCGGCGGCGTGCCTTGCGGCAACTGGTACATCGCGAAATTCGAGGCGCACAATTTCAGAGCCCACGGACCGAGCACGGGCTCGGCAATCCGCATGCGCGGTGTCGGGGCCATGAACTTTATGGCGGGTCTGATCGACAGCTCATCGGTCAACGGCAACATCTCCGCCGAGGTATCCACCAACGGCACCCCGAGCGGCAATACGACCTTCACGGGCTGCACTTTTTACACGGAAGGGGATACGAAACCGGTGCACAGCATCAACGTGCCGAGCGGAAGATTCCTCGGGGTCACCATCATTCATCCCAGATTTACGACGTCCGGATCGATTGTAAACGGATCGATCACCTACGAGGGTTTCTCGACGCCATAGTCGCTATAAGGTATGAATCTCCACGATGTCGTATTGTTCGAGCACGCCCTCCCCCGGCTGAGGACGACCCTCACCGGGGCCTTTCTTCGTCCGCCAGCGTCGGTGCGTGCCGGCGGTTGCGCGGGGCTCGGCGGGTCGGGGGAAGTTGTTCGCGACCGAGATCCCCAGGGCCCCTCTCCACATAAAAGCAGGGGGGGCGGGCACGTCGGAGTCCCGCCCCATATAATTTTTAGTTCCGTGGGCGAGCTCGGACATAGGCACACGGCGGGAAACCCCGCTACGGGCGTTTATCGGCGTCTGAGTCGTGGATCTCGCGCCCTCGGAGGCGGTTGTGATAGGCTCGGGTGCTAGGGATATCCATCATGCGGAATCTGGGTTCCGGGTTCGGCATAAGCGAGAAGCTGATTAAGATCGGTGCCAAGGAGGTCGAGCGTGGCCGGTACGTCACGTTCCGGATGGTCGAGGTGGCGATCCCAAGGGATCTGTTCGCGGTGATTTTGAGGAAGATCGATCGATTACGGGTTTGCCCAGGAGCCGGTTGGCGTGAAAACTTTGCTGAAAAACACAATGATCTCAAAACCCACGACAGAGAAAGGCGATTAAATACCAGTCCCCGAAATCCATCCTTTATCCGCGTAGACGATCATCCCGTCGCTGATGGTGCCGTTGGTGGGATCGTAGAGATACAGCTGGGGATCGCGCTTGCCGGGGCCGGACCCCCTTCGACCAGACCACCAGTTCAGGCTCGGGCCCGCGCTTTCCATGAGCCAATGGACGGTGTGCGGAAATTTGTCGAGCAGAGAAACCCGCATTTCGTTGATCCAATCGTCCATTTGGGAGTTTCGATATCCCGGTTTGACGCAATTGATCCAAAAAGACTTCTGACCGTCAGTGAAATTATCGGCTCTGAAAGCAATTCTGGAGTTATAATAGCTGAAAGGGACGTTTGACAAATACGCCGTGGGCATCGTCAGCAATACGCCGATATATGGCCTTTGACCGGTGGACGAGGGTTCAATCATCAGAAAGCCGAGGGCCAAGGTCGCTTTTGGTCCGGCCCATCTCGGCATCGCATAATTGTTATGATCGACCTGATAAGATTCCAAGCCAATTCCAATCGGCGCGCAGGTCGGCCATTGTCCGGCTAATGATACTGCGCGTCTGCGCCTCCAGGAAGTTCGGCACCGCGATGGCCGCCAGAACCGCGATGATCGCGACCACAATCAGTAGCTCAATCAACGAAAACCGGATCGGTGAGTATTTCGCAGGGTTCTTTCACCTCCATGATGGGACTTTGAGGATGAGCGGCCGAACCGCTATTTCGAGCCGCCGCCGCCGCGATAACCCAGGTTCTCGATGTAGAAAATGTCCCCTGGACTGACCGTCCCATTGGTCGGGTCATAATACCGCGTGCGTTCCCCATTCCAAAAGACCAAGTCCGGCCCGGTTGACTGGAATAGGTAGCGATAATAAATCTGGCTCATGTAGTCATCGCTGGACCACACGAAACTGGAAAAGAACGGATCAACGCCCTTGGTGATCCCATGATTGTATATCCGCCGCGAGGAGCCGCGCATGAAAAAACTGGCCTGTTCTATCTCGAAGGGGAAATTGTGGGCCTTAAGCCGCCGGAAGGCTAAGGTGTTGAAGACGTCGAACGGGACCGAGGTCATGTAGGCCACCGGGCTGGTCAATAGCCGTCCGGGACCGTGTTCAACGCCGTCGAAATCGGTCCAGCGTAATAAATCGAGCGTCCCGTGAAAATTTAGCGCCGCCGCGTCCTCGGGACTGTCGCTGTGGTCCATGATGATCCAAACGTTGTCGACCTGATAGGCTTCCATCGCGGTGATGATCGAACGCAGGTCGACCTTGACCCGCGAGACTTTCGCGCGCATCTGCGCCTCGAGGAAGTTGGGGACCGCGATCGCCGCCAGGATCGCGATGATGGCGACCACGATCAGCAGCTCGATGAGCGTAAAACCTGATTGGGGTTTACTAGCAAACATGGCTCCGCCTCTCTCTGAATTCTTGGCAAACCTAAACTCCTCATTTGATCCGAGATTTCCCAGATGGCTGATCAAAACCACCTGGGAAATCGTCGGTTTAAGGATTTACTCAACCACGAACGAACCCAACTCCACCGGAATCTTGTCGGCGTCTTCGACCAGCAAGAGGTAGTCGACGACGAACACGTCATCCGCATCGCCCGCCGCGCGGTTGTTCACCCCGACGTCGGCGCCATTGGACGGC
>Ga0310121_10005983_pt1 | contig 10318 bp, 4 predicted proteins | sample CB27_Tmax_986_MG_FD_203504 | JGI IMG/M metagenome (GOLD analysis project Ga0310121, IMG submission 203504) | Marine microbial communities from Western Arctic Ocean, Canada - CB27_Tmax_986 | ecosystem: Environmental > Aquatic > Marine > Oceanic | place: Canada: Western Arctic Ocean | collected... | reverse complement strand
GGTTGCCTTTGGGCAACCGTGCTCGGTAAAGAAAAAAACTACCGCCCTGCGCTCGGTTGCCTTTGGGCAACCGTGCTCGGTTGCTAGTACCCGAGAGAGGATTTGAACCTCCACCCACTTGCGTGGACATGGACCTGAACCATGCGCGTCTGCCAATTCCGCCACTCGGGCTTGCAGACTGTCGATTTCATGCCGAAAGGTCGCATGCAGATCAGCCATTGGGCGCTGACCCCCCGTTATTGCGACCCGTCGCTGCGACCTGTTTGGAGTTCAGAACCGGGGGCCGACGCCCCGCGGCTGACCATATCGACAGCCCCCTTGCTTGGACGATAGCTTGGCAAAATAAGGCTTGGCGTGCAAGGGAGCCGGAGAACTGCATAGTCCTTTATCCCGAACCCTAGTATTTTCCAGTCCGTGGTAGCGTGCATCAGGGGGCTCTTTTCAAAAAAAGGAGCCTGCAGGTTGCCTAGGGGTGAACGATAAATAACTTACCGCTTTTGTAACACCTCACTCGAATCCAGATTGCCTCTCGCCAAGACGCCAAGATCGCCAAGACCATTTCTATTGGAGAAGTATGGACTTATTGCCCAATTTCGAGCAGGCGACCCGGACGGATCGCCCGTTAGTAGCGTGTCACTGCCGGATCGATCTGAACCGACCATTGGTCGATGCCACCCGCCATCGACTGCGCTCGCGTGAAGCCCTGCTGACGGAGCCAGGTTGCTACTTCGGCACTGCGCATACCGTGGTGGCAATAGACGATAATGCTTTCGCCCTCTCTGCCGGCCAGCTCTTGCTGCCTCGACTGGAATTCGCTCATCGGCAGCAAGCACGCGCCGTCAATCGCAGCGATTGCGTGCTCTTCGGTCTCGCGGCAATCGAGCAGCAAGAACTTTTCGCCCGATTGCAAAAGCTGCTGCACGGCAGGGCAATCGGTCTCCAACGCTAATTCAGTCACAAGAAAGCGAAGCCCCCTGATCAAGAAACAGCCCCGACAAAAAAAGCTCCATTAAAAAAAGCCCCATTAAAAAAGCCCCATTAAAAAAAGCCACTGCAGGCAAGTTGCCCGCAGCGGCTTCGACTGACTAGTAAAACTCGTCTAAAACTCGGCGCTAACAATCTCGCCACCGGCACGAGTCACCAATTGCAGATAGGCATCACGGTCGACATCTTCATTGATCGACTTACCATGCGCATCGCCAAAGGCGTGCTGTACCGAACCAGGGTGTGCACTGCTCGGACCATACCAGCGCTCTTCAGCACCGCTAGAACCTGCATGTACAAACTGCTTGAAATAGAACCGTGCCGTGCTATTGGAGGGATCATTAGGCCCTTCCTCAGCACTGTCTCCGCCAGAAAGTTTGACACCGGTGCCAACATTCAAGGCAGTTTGGCCATCAGAATTATCAGGCCATTTCAAGACGAGGGGCTGGGTGGAGCTTCCCGCAGGTCTTTCCTTGCGAATGTCCATACCTGGCCCATCAGGATCTGCCGCTACGACGTAGGCCGACAGACCACTGATCCACGAACCAAAGCGCTCTTCGCGCGACTCGGAAAACAGGATCGTATTGGACGTGCCATCACGCATGGCGGCAAATCCAATTCCCTTCGGCTTCGAACCACTGATTGGCTTTTGCAGCGTACTAATGAGATTACTGCCGTCAGCAGCTTGTTCATTAGCCCTTCTTTTCTGCGCAAAAATCAAGACTCCATTACCACCGCGCGTCTTGGCAGTGTTACCTGAGTAGCTATCAAACAGGCTGCCCGCAATCGAATTATCCGCACCAGTCCCGGCACCATCAGTATTGTAGTGGGTCGAAGGGATGGCGACGTAATTTCCGACCGCTGCGCTCTTGTTGTTAGCGTAGACCGTCCCCTTGGTCTCCTCAGAACCAGGATAGCTGGGGCAGAGGAAAGCCTCGACCTGTTGCTTCATCGCCAAGTTATCGTCCTGGAGGGGAGTGGTGGAATCGACGTAGACCAATGGGACAAAAGGCCCTTGCTTCAGGCTTGCCGAGCCATTCCCTAGCTGACCTCCCTGCTCGAATTGCGAATCGCGGGTCCTGTTATAGAGGTTGCCGTTTTCTAGCTCTGGCAAAATTTGGAAGAGCCAGCTGTAGCCATCGTTCTCCGTACCGACCTGAGCGTCTGGTAGGAAGTAAGCCGTCGAGGCCAATGGCATCGCCTTGCGACGATCGTGGTAATTGTGCAGAGCCAAGGCAATTTGCTTGATGTTGTTCAAGCAAGAGTTGCGCCGGGCCGCCTCGCGGGCTGCCTGCACGGCCGGTAGCAGCAGCGCTACCAAGACACCGATGATGGCAATCACCACCAGCAGTTCGACGAGGGTAAAACCTTGTCTGCGTTTTTTCGCATCCATTTTGATGCCTCCTTCGAGAAAGAAAAAAATAAAACAAAAAAAATGACTGTCCGCCCAAAAAAAGCGAACTCCCTTGGCAGCGCGGAAACGCAATTCAAAAACCGAGTTTCAAAAGCCAAGTTGAAAAAACCAGCTTAAAAAACGCCGTGGCCAAGCGGCCACCAGGCTCATAGAATCGCAACTCCTCAGATCATCTTCGGTAATCCCTCAACAATCGCTCTGTAGTCGCGCCCTGGCAAGATTCTCATTGCAATAATTTCATTGCAATATTCTCAATGCAGTAAATTCACGACCGCCGAGGAGGTTGAAGGAAAGATCGTGGGAGCCTCCTAGCTAGCTAGGGACCCTAGTATGTCCACTAGTTTACGCCAAAAAACGCCCTGCTGTCAATCTCCTAAACCAATACTGTCCCGTAGCTTAGCCTTTTTACAGCCATTTCATGTCAAATTTAACGATCGGGCAGCCGGTCGGCAAGGTGCGGATTTCGGCACTATTCACGGTACTGTTAGAGTAGGCAGCCTGAGTCAGCAAGGCTGTGACAGGGAAATAAGGGTTCCAAAGGGCCCATTTTCCACCGAGATCTCCTTTGGGAGGCCACAAAAATTATGCCCGCCGAGGTTCAACTCATCGCCGGCCCCGCCCGCTGCGAAAAAACAAGTCGACTCCTGGCCGCCTACCGCCGCCAGCTGGGCCGCTCTGTGGGCGGGGCTCGCGCGGCTACAGAATGGGTTGCCGAGTGTTTTTGGCTCGCTCCCAACCAAACGGCAGCCGCCCAGCTCCAAAACAGTCTGCTCGAAACATCCACTGTAGGTTTGCTGCGGCCCAACCTCTGTACCTTCGCCCAGTTTGCCGAAACGCTGATCACGCGTAGCAGGCGCCGCATCCAACCCATTTCTAGCGCTCAAAAGAGACGCCTCCTGCAGCAATCGATCAAGGCGACCAGCGACCAGGGAAAACTCGACCATTTTGCTCGCGTCGCCTCAACGCCTGGGTTTGTCATACAAGTCGACCAGTTCATCGCTGAGCTCAAGCGAAAAGACATCTGGCCCGAGGAGTTCTCGCAGCGCACGGGAAGTGATCGCCGCGCCCGAGAACTGTCGCGTATCTATGCGGCCTACCAGAAAATTCTCCTCCGAAGTGAGCTCTACGACACGGAGGGGCGTTTTTGGGCGGCACGGGAGATTCTGACAGCGGCAGCGGCAACTGGTCGACAGCCCTTCGATTTAATTGTCGTCAACGGCTTCCATGATTTTACCGCGTCGCAATACGACATCCTACGACTGCTCGGCGAGAGCAGCTCGCAATTGCTGATCTCATTGACCGTCGAGCAGCCCTCCAGCGAGGCGTTGGCCGACCCAATCGGTGATGGCCAGCGGAGTACCTTGACATTTGAGAAGACCAGCGGCACTTTGTCTCGGCTGCAGGAAACGTTGCCGCAACTCAAAGTCAAATATCTGGCAGCCTCACCGCCGGGCCAAGACTCGCTGCGCCAGTTACAGCAGCAATTGTTTCGCGAACCGCTGACATCGAGCTCCGATAAAGCGCCACTCGACAACGTCGAAATCGTGGCTGCCAACAGTGGGCTAGGCGAAATCGAAGCGATTGCCGAGAAGATCAAGACTTTACTGCTGGCCGGGCAGGCCCAACCCGAAGAGATTGTTGTCGTCTGCCAGGGGGGCGAGCGGATGGTAGAGCTGATCGCTGCGGTTTTTCCAGATTACGGAATTCCTTTCGCGGCCGAGATGCGTCCGCGCCTCGACTCGGAGCCACTGTTTCGCTCCCTGTCGGCATTGCTCCGGCTGCACCATGAAGACTGGCCTTTTCAGACGCTGTTGGAGGTGATCAACAATCGCCTGCTCACCCGGCTCGATGCGACGGGCGACGGGGCGTCGGGCGACGGGCCAGCTGGCGACAGGGCAAGCGGAGAGACGGCAGCGGGCGAAATGGCCACGAGCTTTCACCTGCAGCCAAGAGTGGCACTTGAGTATTGTGTCCGCTCGGCCCAGCTCCCAGCGGGCCGACAGGCATTACTTGAGCAACTCGAGTACCGGCAACATCTGACGGCTCAGCTTCAAGTCGCCGCCAACCAGCAACGCGCCGCTCAAGCCGCGATTGCGCTGGGGGAGTTTCGGCAGCTCGACCAACTCCTCGCCGCTTTGCCGGCTCGCGCCACGATCAACGGGTGGCTGCGAGCCCTCGAAGAATTGCTCACGCAGCTCGGCGCACTTAGTGCCCAAGCATCTCCGGCAGCTCAGAATGTCGAAACGGAAAACGGCGCGCGGTCGGCGCGCTGTTGGAATCTGCTGCAGCGCGTCCTCGGCTCGGTCGCGCAAGCCGATGCCTGGAGTTTGGCAGCCGAGCCACTGCTCGAGCTGCCGGAACTGCAAGCCTTGCTGGCTACAGTGGCCCATCAGCAGCGGTTGCCCGCGGGTCACGACGCAGTCGGTCGCGTCCGTATCCTCTCTGCCGAATCTGCTCGCAAACTCCCGGTCGAGCATCTCTTCTTAGCGGGCCTGACCGAACAGGCCTTTCCCAGCGCCACCCCAGCAGAACAGTCTTCAGCAGGTCGATCCGAGACCGACGACTCGCAAGCGCTGTTAGCCAACTTTTCGGAACTCGCCGCGATGCCAGATATCGCCACTCCCGGGGAAATCGCGTCGCCGGAAATCTTGGGCGATTCCGCCGCACCCGACATTCGCCTTAGCGATGGCATGTTGCTTTTTTACGAGCTAGTCAGCCGCGCGACCCAAAGCCTGACGCTGAGCTACCCAGCCCTAGATGCCAAGGGACAATCGTTGCCGCCCAGCCCGCTGCTTACCGAGTTACAGCGATCCGTCGGCGCGGACCGCATCGGACGCCGCACCATGGCTTTGGGAGAGGTGGTGCGTCGCGATATCGGGCCTCTGAGTCGTGGCAGCTTCCGTCGCCAGGCTGTCGACCAGGCTCTCGAGGGCTGCCAGCAGTGGCTGGCCGGCATGATTTCGCATCCCGAATTCGCACGCACCGGCAGTTCAATCCTCAGCGGCATCGAATGCGTCGCCGAGCGCGGCGTGCGAGACAGCTTCGGGCCGTACGAAGGTCTCATCCTCAGCGAAACTGCCCTGGCCGCCTTTACGCAGCGGTTCGACGCCCAGCACCTCTGGAGCTCAAGCCAACTCGAGGGCTACGCCACCTGCCCGTTCCGGTTTTTTTCGGAGCACCTGCTGAAGCTAGAGCCGCTCAGCGAGCTGGCGCTCAGCAACGACGCCCGCCGCCGGGGCAGCTTGTTGCATCAAGTGCTGGCGACGATCCATCAACAGTTGAGCGAAGTGGTCGCTGAGCCGGGGAAGGATCTCGTCGCTGTCGATTTAGTGGAACGTTTTCTGACGACGCTAGACGCTACCGTAGGGGCAACGCCACTCCGTGGCATTGAGCAGTCCTTGCGCGAAATCGAACGCCGCGAAATCGAAGCTTGGGCCCCCAGCTACGCCGAGCAAGAAATCAACTACCGTCGGCAGTGGAAACATTTGGACCAGCCACCGACTCCGGCCTGCTTTGAAGTTCGTTTTGGCCCCGACACGCGCACCAGTGCCGACGAACCATCCGACCCCGCTTCGACGTCGGTACCCTTCGAACTCGATCTGGGCGACGAGCAGATATGTCTCACGGGTCAGATCGATCGGATTGACATTGGCCGCGTGGGCCAGGTGACCGTGTTTAACATTATCGACTACAAGTCAGGGAAAGAAGTCAAACTAAAACTCGATAAAGTCCGTGCGGGATGCCAACTCCAACTCCCCCTCTATGTGCTGGCGGCTGAACAGTTGCTGCTGGCCGACCAACAGGCGCACGCGCTCGCCGCCGGCTATTGGAATATTCAGGGCAAAGGTTTTGAGACGCGACGAGGCGGCTCGCTCCACGTGCGCGAATTGGCCAACCAAACGCTGCAGATCTCCCACGAATGGCAGCAACTCCAGCCAGAGATCGTAGCCCAGGTACGGCAATTAGTTGGCGGAATTCGGGGCGGACAATTCCCGGTTTACAACGAAGAGGAGGACTGCACACGTAGCTGCTCGCTCAGTACGGTCTGCCGTGTTGCGCAAATTCGCAGCCTCGAAAAAGTCTGGCCCATCACAGACGACGCGCCACCCGATGCGAATCAAGCTGCGCCGAAAAAAGACCGTGGAGAACATCGATGACCAGTGATCCGCTCACCCAACTGACCGACCAGCAGCAAGTCGCCTTGTCCGCCCACGACCGCAGTGTCTCGCTTGCCGCCGGGGCCGGTTGCGGTAAGACGTTTGTCCTCACCGAGCGATTTCTCTCCTATCTCGATCCGCGCCAGCTTGAGCCGACCGCTGAGCTGACCGAACTGGTAGCGATCACGTTTACTGACGCTGCGGCGCGCGAGATGCGTGACCGCATTCGTCGCCGCTGTTACCAGCGGTTACAACAGGCAGAAGATGCTTCGCAGCGCACGGCCTGGAAGCGCCTGCTCTCGAGCTTGGACGGCGCGCGGATCAGCACGATTCACTCATTCTGCGCGACGTTGCTGCGCAACTATGCCGCTGAGGCCGCGCTAGACCCGCGATTTGAATTGCTCGATCCGCCGACCGCCGAGCTTATGCGGCTACAAAGTCTGGACCATCACCTCCGACAACTGCTCGTTGCAGCTGACGAGCGATTGATTCAGCTCGCCACTCATTTTGGCCTCCGCAGCCTCCGCAACTATGTCGCAGAATTACTGGGCAACAACGTGCAAGCGGTCATCGCACGCTGGAAAGAAGCGTCACCTGCACAACTCGCTTCGCACTGGCGAGACTATTTTCGCGCGCATGTCGCGCCCGCGGCAATCGCCGCTTTGCTCTCGGCCGAACCGGTCCAGCAGTTGCGCACGATTTGTGCGACGGCGACTGTGTCGAAAGAGAAATTGCAGGCGCACTTCCATGCGACACTTACCCTGCTGGAAACTTTTTCACAATCCGAAGCTCCTCATCTCGCGGCGGCGCAATTGCGCGACTTGGCAAAGGTGCAAGGGGTGTGCACGAAAAAAGATTGGGATGACGAGGCAGACTTTCAGCAGTTAAAGGAGACTTGTACGGCCGTCCGCGCCTTGATCGACAAGAGCCTATTGCGAACTCCGCTGGCTGATGACGCACTGCATGGCGTGGCTGCCATTGGCCTCGACTTGTTGCAACTCACCGCTGAGGTCGATCAGCGCTATACGCGCGCAAAACAGCAGCGCAACGTGCTCGAATTCGATGACCTGTTGTCACGGACACACGCGTTGTTGGTCGACGAGCGCTATCCGCAGGTGCGGCAAAGCCTGAGCCGCAACACGCGGCTGCTGATGGTCGACGAATTCCAAGACACCGACCCGCTGCAGGTCGCGATCGTCAAAGCGCTCCGCGGCGAGGATTGGGCAGCGGAAGGACTGTTTGTCGTCGGCGACTTTAAGCAGTCGATCTACCGATTTCGAGGAGCCGAACCGCGCGTCTCGAGTGAGCTGCGGGCGACGCTTCCCGCCGCAAGCCGACTCTCGCTGACGACCAACTTTCGCAGCCAACCGGCAATTGTCGATTTTGTGAATGCGCTGTTTCATAGTTCCTTTGCCGAAGACAAGAGCGACTCCTTTGCCGAAGGCTACGAGCCGTTAGTCGCCCATCGGCCGCAGCTTACGCCTACGCCGGCGATCGAGTTCTTGTGGTCTTCGCCTGGCGAAAGCCGATCTGATTCGCAGCACGCGCGTCGCCGCGGACAGACCGAGAATGACCGACGGCAGGAAGCGCGCTACATCGCCCGTCGCCTGGCTCAATTGCTCGACAGTGGCGAACCGTTGGTGGTCGACACGGATGCCGAGGGCGAGCCGCTCGCTCGACCGCTCGGCCTGGGCGATATCGCGATTTTGCTCCGTACGCTCAGCGACGTGGCGCTCTACGAAGCAGCGCTGCGTGAGTATGGCCTCGATTATTACCTCGCCGGCGGCCACGCTTTTTATGCGCAGCAGGAAATCTATGACATACTCCACTTGCTGCGGGCGATCGCCAGCCCCGTCGATGAGCTCAGCCTGGCAGGTCTGCTCCGCAGCCCAATGTTTGCCTTTACCGACGAGACGCTCTTTTGGCTCAATGAGCACGCCGGTTCGCTCAATGGCGGTTTATTTGGTGAGGCGCTGCCCGAGCAACTCTCGACGGTCGAGCGCGCTAAGGCCCTCCGCGCAGCGACAACGCTCGGCAAGCTGCGTCAGCAGAAAGATCAACGACTCGTGGCGGAATTGTTACACGAGGCGATCGAGGCGACCGGTTACGATGCGATTTTGCTTGCCGAATACCTGGGAGAGCGCAAATGGGCCAACGTGCAAAAACTGATTGAGCAAGCGCGCAGTCTCGATCGCACCCGGCCGGGCGATTTGAACGGTTTCGTCACGCAGCTGTCCGAGTTCGTCGTCCGCGCTCCGAAAGAACCGCTGGCGGCCACTCGTGTTGACGGCGAAGTCATTCGCATTATGACGATTCACTACGCAAAAGGCCTCGAGTTCCCGTTGGTCGTCGTGCCTGATCTGAATCGCCCAAACTTTCCAGGTTCGCGACAACCGGTGTTGGACGAGCAGCTTGGCCCCTTGGTACCAGCGAGCGAAAAACAGGACGTTGTCGGCTGGGATCTCCATCGATTCGCCGAGCAACGGCAAGAACAGGCGGAACGGAGTCGCCTGCTGTACGTCGCCTGTACTCGCGCCGCTGATTACCTGTTGCTTGCGAGCAGCGCGGCCGATCTCGGGCAGCCCAAGAGCGATTGGCTCAAGCTACTCAGCGAACATTTCAATCTTGACGATGGCAGCTGCCGGGCCAACTTGCCGGCGATGTATCGAGCGCCCGAGGTGCGCGTTACAGCCGCCGAACCTGCTACCCTGCGCAAACCGACCGGCTCCACGCGCGGCGTTGACTTACGAAAGCTGATCGAAAAAGCGCACCACCTTGCCGGAGCGGGCCAGAGCGTGGTACCACCAGAAGTAGAGCCGATTCCCGTCAACAGGCAGGCCCGTCAACGTTTTTCCTTCTCGCGACTCTCGGGAGAACTGGTCGAAGCAACAGCATCGAGCTTGGAAAAATCGTCAGTCGCCAATCACGGGTTGCGGCGCGAATTGCGAGCAGCGAGTTGCGAGTACGAAACACCTGATGACAAACTGGCCGCTGTCGACGCGCGCGGATTGGGTACGCTGATTCATGCCGTGTTCGAGCGCATCGACTTCAGACAACCGGCAAACGACCTGGTCGGCCTCTGCGAATTCCTCGCTCCTCAACACGTCGCCAATGACGCTCCTGTGGCCGCCGCCGAAGCTGTCGAGTTGATCGGCCGTTTTCTAAACAGCCCACGGGCTGAACAACTGGCTGAAGCGCGGCAGATTCTTCGCGAAGTCGAATTTATCTTACCCTGGCCGCTAGACCAATCGCCCTATCGGGGGCGCTATTTACACGGTTACATGGATTGCATCTACCAAGCCGCGACGGGAGAATGGCATCTGCTCGATTATAAATCGAACCGAATCGATGCGCAAGGTGTCAGCCAGGCAGCAGAGCACTACAAACTGCAAATGTTCGTCTACGGTTTAGCGTCTGAACGTTCACTCGGCGTCGCGCCAGTGGAATGCGTGCTGCACTTTTTGCACCCCGGTGCCGAGGCTGGATTTCAGTGGCAGAACTCGGAGCGATCAGCGATGGCTAGTCTGATCGATCAAGCGATCGATGCCCTTTGAGCAACGATGATCGAATTGAGCAGCGAGACGCGTTCGCCAAGCAGCCGTCGGTGTGTTCAAATAGTCTCGTCGCCGGTAACCTGTCAAAATTGCAGAGTTGCCAAGAAAAAACGGTAGGACGACGAAACGTAACCATGCCGACTTCCAACGCACAACGCGAATTCGCCGAGCAAGTCGTCAAGAAATTGCGCGACACAGGGCACGAAGCG
>Ga0310121_10005981_pt1 | contig 10320 bp, 10 predicted proteins | sample CB27_Tmax_986_MG_FD_203504 | JGI IMG/M metagenome (GOLD analysis project Ga0310121, IMG submission 203504) | Marine microbial communities from Western Arctic Ocean, Canada - CB27_Tmax_986 | ecosystem: Environmental > Aquatic > Marine > Oceanic | place: Canada: Western Arctic Ocean | collected... | reverse complement strand
TCGGTGTACATCGTCGGCGTGTCTACCTTCCTATATCTGTACCGGCACCGCCTCTTCCTATTCGAGTCGGTCGGGGTGGTGTTGGCCAATTTCGCGGCCGGTACGATCTCGCGGCCGCTCTGGGAATCTCTCGCGGCGTACCAGCAGAACCGAATCCTCGTTTTCCTCAATCCGGAGGCCGACCCGCGCGGGGCTGGATATCAGGTCATACAATCGAAGGTGGCGGTGGGTAGTGGAGGCCTAACTGGGCAGGGGTTCACGATGGGCCCGCAGAAGCGGTACGACTTCCTGCCTGAGCAGCACACGGACTTCATCTTTAGCGTGGTAGGCGAGGAGCTAGGTTTCGTGGGCACGATGGCCGCTATCTTAGGATTCGGCTTCATTCTCACGCGCTTGGTCCGCATGGCCGAGCAGTCCCCGGATCCCTTTGCCGGCCTAGTCCTGCTCGGTATCTTCGGAGCCTGGACCGTCCACATTTTTGTCAATGTCGGCATGACCGTCGGAGTCGTGCCGATCATTGGGATTCCGCTGCCCTTCGTGAGCTATGGCGGCACGTTCCTCCTGATGTCCTGGGTCGCCGTAGCGATCGCTGTCCGGGTGGCCCACGAACGATAGGAAGTCGCATGGCGTGGTTCCGAAAGGAAAAAAAAACCCTCAAGGCCCAGAACAAGCGAGACCTTCCCGCCGACGTCTTCGACATGTGTCCAGGCTGCAGCGAGATCTTGTACCGGGAGCGGCTGGCCCAAAACCTGAACGTCTGCCCGACGTGCAGTTATCACCTCATGATCGCCGCCGAGGCGTATCTGAGCCTTCTTGTCGACAGCGGCACGTTCGAGGAGATCGATGCGCATCTTCGCGCCGCGGACCCCCTCGGATTCGAGGATCTGAAGACCTATCCGGATCGCATTGCGGCGGCTGAAGCCAGGGGCAAGAACGAGGCGGTCATTTGTGGGACCGGACAGCTCGACGGGATCGACCTCGCGCTCGCGGTCATGGACTTCACGTACATCGGCGGCTCCATGGGGTCCGTGGTGGGAGAGAAGATCGCACGCGCCGGCGGGGTCGCGCTCGAACGCGAGATCCCGTTCCTGATCGTGAGCGCCTCGGGTGGAGCGCGCATGCAGGAAGGGGTGCTCTCCCTCATGCAGATGGCGAAGACTTCGACCGTGCTCGCGCGCCTTCACGAAGCCTCGATCCCCTTCGTTTCGATCTTGACCAACCCGACGACCGGCGGTGTGACGGCGTCGCATTCGATGCTCGGAGACGTGAACCTCGCAGAACCCGGCGCGCTCATCGGATTCGCCGGGCCCCGCGTGATCGAAGAGACGATCAAACAGAAGTTGCCGCAGGGCTTTCAGCGTTCGGACTTCCTATTAGAGCACGGCATGATCGATCGCGTCGTAGATCGCCGTGAGTTGAAAAAGACCGTGGCGCTCATCCTCCGACACCAGTTCGCCGGATGGACGGAGTAGCCGGCCCGCGCCTCCGGGCGCCGGACCGTCTAGACAGACCCTTCGCGGACCCGCTCATCGGGCGGCTCTTTCCCCCGCTTGCCACGGGGGTGCACTGGGGGCTGGAGCGCACAGTTCGTGCGCTCGAGTCACTCGGCGATCCGCATCGTGCGTATGCGACAATCCACATCGGGGGGACGAACGGGAAGGGCTCGGTGGCCTCCACGCTCGCCGCGGTTCTGAGCGCCAGTGGGCTGAACGCGGCCTGCTACACATCGCCTCATCTGTGCTCCTTCCGCGAGCGCATCTCGGTCGGCGGGCAGCCGCTCGGGGAAGACGCGATACTTGCTTTGGCCGAAGAGGTGACGGACGCGGTAGTGCGCTTTGGCCTCACATTCTTCGAGGCGGTCACCGTCCTCGGATTCTACGCCTTCGCGCGCGCATCCGTGGACGTCGGGGTGATCGAGGTCGGCCTCGGTGGCAGGCTAGACGCCACGAACGTGCTCAGGCCCGAGGTCGCGGCCATCACCAACATCGCCATGGATCACGCTGACTATCTCGGGGACTCGCTGGAGAAGATCGCATGGGAGAAGGCCGGCATCGTGAAGCCTGGGGTGCCTTTGGTGACCGCCGAAGTGGAGACCGCGCTGTTAAGGGTCTTGAGGGACGTGACGGGCGAAGTCGGAGCGCCGCTTGTGACTCTCGATCCGGGCACGGTCGAGGATCTGGAAGTCGCAGCGGACCACACGAGCTTCGCCCTGCACACGCACACATGGGGCCGCCTGCACATCGAGACGCCGCTGCTAGGACGTCACCAGGCGACGAATGCGGCGTTGGCCATCGAGGTACTCGAGTATTTGCCAGACGAGTTGCTCCCTGACGCCGATGCGATTCGGGAGGGCGTGCGCGCGGTCGAATACCATGGCCGGGATGAGATCGAGATCATCGACGGATTGACCTGGCTATTCGACGTGGCCCACAACACCGCGGGGATTCGCTCGCTGGTCGATACTGTCGATCGCCTCGAGCTGCCTCGGCCGCTGGTTGCGCTGGTCGGGGTTCTGGGTGACAAGGACTGGCGCAGCATGCTGCCGCCACTCTTCTCGAGGATCGATGCGGCGCTGCTGACGCAACCACCGTCGGCGCCGCCGGAGCGGAGGTGGAGCCCCTGGGAGGCGGCGGACGCGGTGCGAAAGATGACTAGGGTCACGATCGAGCACGACTTCGCCCGCGCGTTCCGGCAGGCTCGTCGTGAAGCCGGACAGGGCACGGTGATCGTCACGGGCTCCGTGCACACGGTCGGCAACGCGTTACGCCTGCTCGGGCGTGAGCCGTTGGGCACGCCATCCGTGCCCCGCTAGATTCCGCGTCATCATGGCAAGATCAGCTTTCTCGAGGCTCCCGGGGTTTCGCGACTTTCCTCCGGAAGACCTCGCCCTCCGCTCTCTGATTTTCGAAGCGTGGCGCCGGACCTCACGGTGCTACGGCCTCTTGGAGTATGACGGTCCGCCGCTAGAACCTCTCGATCTGTACTTGGAAAAGAGCGGGCAGGAGATCGTCGGGCAGTTGTACAACTTCGTCGACAAGGGCGACCGCAACGTGACGCTCCGCCCCGAAATGACCCCCTCCTTGGCTCGGATCCTCGGGGACCTCAGCCGCGGCATGAGCAAGCCGATCCGGTGGTTCAGTATCCCTCAGCTCTTCAGGTACGAGCGCCAGCAGCGTGGACGCCTGAAGGAGCACTTCCAGTGGAACGTCGACATCATCGGTGCGCCTGGCGTCGCCGCGGACGTGGAGGTTGTCGCCCTCGGTATCGACGGCTTGCGAGGCCTCGGTCTGACGTCCGATGACTTCGTTGCCCGGGTATCCGACCGGCGGCTCTTGACCGTGCTGTTGGAGGCGCTAGGCGTGGGGGCGGAGCAACTCGCTGGCACGTTCGCACTCGTGGACAAGCTCGAGCGTCAACCGAGAGACAAGTCCCGCGCTCACCTCACCGATGAGCTGAGCCTGGAGCCTTCCGTAGCTGACCAGGTGCTCGGACTCCTCGACAACTCCGGGATCGAAGCGCTCGCGGACCGCTTCGGGGACCGCGACGACGTGGGTGCGGCGCTGGAGCCGCTGGGCGAGTACGTTGCGTCGCTCCAGGCGATGGGTCTTGGCGATTTCGTGGAGGTGGACCTCACGATCGTGCGCGGGCTCGCGTATTACACCGGCATCGTTTTCGAGCTCTTCGATCGCAAGGGTGAACTGCGGGCAATCTGTGGAGGAGGGCGTTACGATCGGCTGCTCGAACTCGTTGGGGGTGAAGCGCTCCCTGCGGTGGGGTTCGGTATGGGTGATGTCGTTCTGGGCGAGCTGCTGTCAGACCGGGGCTTGGTACCGGAATACCAGCGCTCTCTCGACTACTTCCTCGTGTTGATCTCGGAAGAGCAGAGGCCCGATGCTCTGCGGCTCGCGCATCGGCTTCGCGAGAGCGGTAACACCGTGGCCTACCCGCTCAGCGAACGGGGTGTGGGAAAGCAGATGAAGGTTGCCGCGAAGGAAGGAGCTCGAGAGGTCTTGATCGTTGGTCCGGACGAGCTGGCGCGTGACTGCGTGCTCGCGAGGGATATGGCGTCAGGGGAGGAACGCGAGATCCCGCTGGACGAGCTCGGGTGAGTGAGCGGGCGCGCATCCGGCGAGAAGCGCAGGTGACGCACGAGGTCGCTGCTCGCGCGATTCGACGACTCGATGTTCTCGAATGGGTGATCTTAACTGGCGCGATGGTGTTGGCGATGGCGGGAGGCGCGGCCGTTGCGTGGTTGATTGCCCCGACTGTTGTCTTAGGCTTTCGACCCATCTGGGCGGTGATATCCGTGTCGCTGTTCGTGGTTCCGGGTGTCATCGTGATCATGCGTATGCGAAAGGACGAGCGTGACACTCGTGCGAAAATCCGATCCAATCCTGAAGAAGACGATGGCTGACGATAAGAAGCTGACATCACAGCAGGAGGACTTCGCCAAGTGGTACAACGAAGTCGTCACGAGGGCCGAGCTCGCTGACCACTCCCCGGTGCGCGGTAGCATGGTCATTCGGCCGTGGGGCTACGCTATCTGGGAGAACATGAGAAGCGCCTTGGACGCCATGTTCAAGGAGACCGGGCACGAGAACGCGTACTTCCCGCTCCTGATCCCCATGAGCTTCATCGAGCGCGAGACGGAGCATGTGGAGGGATTCGCCCCCGAACTCGCGGTGGTGACCCGAGCGGGGGGCAGGGAGCTCGAGGAACCGTATGTGATCCGCCCCACCTCCGAGACGATCGTCTACGCGATGTACGCCAAATGGGTGCAGAGCTACCGCGACCTGCCCCTGCTCATAAACCAGTGGGCAAACGTCGTGCGCTGGGAGATGCGCACTCGGCTGTTCCTGCGTACGTCCGAGTTCTTATGGCAGGAGGGACACACGGCGCATGCCACCGCACAGGAGGCCCAAGAGGAGGCACGGATCATCCTGGACCTCTATCGGGAATTCATGGAAGACTGGATCGGGATGCCGCCGATAACCGGACTCAAGTCCGAGTCAGAGAAGTTCGCTGGGGCGGTGCGCAGCTACGCATGTGAAGCCCTGATGAAGGACAACAAGGCACTGCAGGCTGGCACCTCACACTTCCTCGGCCAGCGCTTTGCGAAGCAATTCGAACTCACGTTCCAGTCCGAAGATGGCCAGGAGGAGTTCGCGTGGAACACGTCGTGGGGTGTCTCGACCCGCCTTATCGGGGGGCTCGTGATGACGCACGGCGATGACGACGGGCTGGTTCTGCCCCCGAGGCTTGCTCCCGCGCAGGTTGTCGTCGTACCCATCCTGCGTGGGGACGATGTCGGGCCGGTTCGAGACAAGGCGGACGAGATCGTGTCCCGGCTCAAGGAGAGGGGAGTGCGCGTTCGGCTGGACGCGAGGGACAACGTCTCGCCGGGGACCAAATACTTCGAGTGGGAACGAAAGGGTGTTCCGTTCCGGCTCGAGATCGGGCCTAGGGACCTCGCCGAGGGGAAGGTGGCGCTCGCGCGTCGACTGATTCCAGACGGCGAGAAGCGCAAGGTGTTCCTTCCCGAGGCGCAGGCGCTCGCTGAGCTTCCCGAACGGCTGGAGTCGTTCCAGACCGAGCTCTTGCAGGCGGCGCTGGCACGCCGAGAAGCGAACACGGTGCGCGGCGTGAACAGCCTCGGCGAGATGGAGGAGGCGTTCGAGGATGGCGCCGGTTTCGTCTTCACGGGGTGGAGTGGTGACCCAGCGGTGGAGGAAGCCGTGAAGGAGCGCATGAAGGCCACGATCCGTCTTCTACCCGACGAAGACTTCCGGTCCGATTCGGTGCCCGGGAAGTGCGTCTCCGGTGAAGGCGACTCGGTGACGGAGGCGGCTTGGGCGAGAGCGTACTGACCGAGCCTTTCGCGCGCATAGACGGCCAGCTCTGCTGCGGGGAAGTCCCTGCCGCAGAGCTCGCTGAACGCTTCGGGACACCGTTGTACGTGTACGATATCCGACGCATCGACGACCGAGTGCGCGCGTTTCAGACCGCCTTTGCGGGCGTCGAGCATCTACTCGCCTACTCGGTGAAAGCCAATGGCAATCTGTCGATCCTACGTCGACTTTACGCCATGGGATGTGGCGCTGACATAACGAGCCTCGGTGAGCTTTTCCGGGCTCGGCAGGCGGGAATTCCCGGGCGGATGATCGTGTTCGCCGGAGTGGGCAAGACCGTGGGCGAGATCGAGGCGGCGCTCGAATACGGGATCTACGCGTTCAACGTCGAGAGCCGAGAGGAGCTCGAACGCATCGATGAGGTCGCCACCCGAATGGGGCAACGAGCACCGTTCGCGATCCGGGTGAACCCCGACGTCTTTGCTGCCACGCCACACGAGCACACGCGCACCGGCACGGCGACCACCAAGTTCGGGGTTCCGTGGGACCAAACACTCGATCTGTACCTATGGGCGAAGCACCGCCCGCACCTCACCCCGGTGGGAATCGATATGCACATCGGTTCCCAGATCGTGGATGCCGAGCCCTACGTGCGTGCCCTCGATCGTGTGCTCGACGTCGTCACCGAGTTGGGCGCCACTGGCGTGGATCTGGAATTCCTGGACATCGGTGGGGGTTTCGGTATCCGGTACGACGATGAGCCCGGTATGGACGTCGATGAGCTGGCGGCCGAACTCGTTCCGAGAGTGGAGTCGGCACGTCTACGACTCATTCTCGAGCCGGGGCGCTCCATCGTCGGGGACGCGGGTGTCTTGCTCACCCGCGTCGAGTACGTGAAGAAGGGCGGGGATAAGCACTTCGTCGTCGTGGACGGTGGCATGAGCGATCTGATCCGACCGAGTCACTACGGGGGCTTCCATGCAGTGGAGCACGTCGGGAGCAGAAAGGGGCCGATTACGACCGTCGACATCGTGGGCCCGCTTTGCGAGGCCGGGGATTTCCTCGCGCGCGACCGCGAACTGCCCTTGCCCGAGCCGGGTGACTTGCTCACGGTACGGACCGTCGGAGCCTACGGCTTCGCGATGGCGTCGAACTACAACGGTCGCCTCCGGCCCGCGGAAACGATGGTAGACGGGAACGAGGCCACCTTGATCCGGAAGAGGGAGACTCTGCCCGACCTCGTCCGCGGAGAAGAATGAGCCACGTTCACGACCGTGTCCTGATTCAGGACTTTGGATCGCAGTTCACCCAGCTGATCGCGCGCCGCATTCGGGAAGAACGAGTCTATTGTGAGATTCATCCGCCCACGCGATCGCTCGAGTGGATCCGCGACTGGAATCCAGCTGCCGTGATCTTGAGCGGGGGCCCGTCGTCCGTCTACGACAACGACGTGCCCACGATTGACCGTGAGTTGCTGCACTCGGGCATTCCCGTGCTCGGCATCTGCTACGGATTCCATCTCATCGCCCATCTCGAGGGGGCCCAAGTCGAACACGGGCGTCGTGAATACGGGCGAGCTGAACTCACCGTGCAGGTCGACGAGGGAATCTTCGCTGGGTTCGAGCCTGGAGAGTCGACGACCATCTGGTGCTCCCATGGGGACCACGTCGACGAGCCACCACCCGGGTACGAGTCGTTGGCGTCGACCGACACGCTCCCCGTGGCTGCGTTACGTGCCACCGATCGGCCTGTCTGGGCCGTGCAGTTCCACCCAGAGGTCGCGCACACGCACCGGGGAGACGAGATCCTCTCCAACTTCCTGTTCGAGGTAGCGGGTTGTCGCCCCACCTGGACGGCGGGCGCCTTCATTGAAGACACCATCGCGCGCATCCGGGAGCAAGTAGGCGACGCGACCGTCATCTGCGGACTTTCGGGTGGCGTCGACTCGTCGGTCGCGGCGGCGCTTGTCCACCGGGCGATCGGGGACCGCCTCACGTGCATTTTCGTCGACCACGGGCTACTCCGGAAGCACGAACGTGACCAGGTCGAGAAGTTGTTTCGGTCCTGCTACGACATGAAGCTCGTGGTGGAAGACGCGAGCGAGCTGTTTCTCAGTGACCTGGAAGGCGTCACGGACCCCGAGGCCAAGCGAAAGGCGATCGGTGCTCGCTTCATCCAGGTCTTCGAAGCTACGGCGACGCGCGAGGGAACAGGCGCGACCTTCCTCGTTCAGGGCACCCTGTATCCGGACGTCATCGAGTCGGTTTCGGCAGGAGGGCCTTCCGTAACCATCAAGAGCCATCACAACGTCGGGGGCCTGCCCCCCGACGTGCCTTTCGAGCTCATCGAACCGCTCCGCGAACTCTTCAAGGACGAAGTACGGCAGGTCGGTCGCGAGCTCGGCCTTCCCGACGACTTCGTCGGGCGCCACCCGTTCCCCGGGCCTGGACTCGCGATCCGGATCATTGGAGAGATCACTGAGGAACGGTTGTCGATTCTACGGGATGCCGACGCGATCTATCTGGAAGAGATCCGAGGAGCCGGACTGTACGACGAGATCTGGCAGGCGTTTGCCGTGCTGCTGCCCGTTCAGTCGGTCGGCGTCATGGGCGACGCACGCACCTACGAGAACGTGCTCGCTCTCCGCGCCGTAACGTCACGCGACGGCATGACCGCCGATTGGTATCCCTTCCCGAACGAGGTGCTCGCGCAGATCTCCACCAGAATCATCAACGAAGTGCGGGGTTTGAACCGCGTGACCTACGACGTCAGCTCGAAGCCCCCCGCGACCATCGAGTGGGAGTAGAAGTAAGGGTGCGAGGCCGCCCGAGCGGGACGGCCTCATGCCCAGTGCGGTCCGTGGCCGCTAGTTCCCGATCCCCTCGCCTCGTTTCATCAGGTTGACGTGCGTCTGCGCCTGCTCCGTGCCGCCCTCCCCCTCTTGCCAGCCGATACGCCCGTCGCTGTTCTCGTCGAAACCTGGTACGAGCTGCGCTGCCACCGCGGCGAGTTCCTCCGTCATGGGAGCGGCCGCATCTGCGGACGTTGCCGCCATGATCGCTTTGGCCAGCTCGATCGCGTGCTCGGCCCTGGCGACCGTGTTCTTGGCGGACGTGGCGACATGGACGGAGTGCGCCTTGACGCCATCCGACGCGCCGTCCGTGGCGGCGGCCATATCGATGTGTCGCGCGGCACCATTGGCGGCCGCCAGCACTCCGTACCCCAGCCCGGGTCCGCCTTCCATCTGAGCAGGATCGAGCGCGTTGAGCACGTGGCCCGCGTGGCGCTTCATGCCGTCGAGATCGGCCAAGTCGCGAGCGGCGAAGCCCGCGTGCTGGGCGGCGATTGCAGCCTCGGCCGCAGCGGTCGGCAGAAGGCCCATTCCGTCGGGTGTGCCACGAAAGCCGTCTGCGACGTGACCGATATGGTTGTGGCCGGGTCCGTCCTGCGCCGTGGTGGGCTCGGGTAAGAGGAATGCGCTTAGCGCGAGTGGCAACGCAAGAATGTTCCGTAGGGCACGCATCCTTGACCTCCAGCGAGCAGGATGTGGGGAGGGGCTACCCCTCACAGGTAGGGGTCGGTGGGCTGCGCCGCAAGATTACCGACGACAATTGCGTCGGCCTCGATCTCGATCATCATCTCCAGCTCGATGAGCCGGCTGACTTCGACCATCTACGTCGGCGGCGGATGCGTGCCGAAGAACTCGCCGCCCGCCCGCCCCACGTCCCGCCAACAGTTGATATCCGTCACGAACATTCGCGTGCGCGTGACGTTAGCGAGTCCAGAGCCGAGGCCCTTGAGCGCTTCACGGATGATCTCGATGCAACGCACCGTCTGGGCGTACGCATCCCCCGGAGCATGCACTCCGCCGTCGATGGCGACCGGCGCGCACCCGGTCACGAAGATCCGGTCACCCGCGCGTAGAGCGCGACAATACCCGACCTGCGACTCCCAAGGCGCACCGCTGAAGACCCTCTGAAACGACATTTGCAGCTCCGTGTTCAAGGTGGGCATACCACGCATGAGTCACGTTCACGGAAGGTCGAGCTCGCTGCAACGGGAGGAGTTGCGTGCGTCGCAGTTTTGCCATCGTTCTAGCTCTCGGACTGGCCGTCGCGCCGCTGTCTGCCCAGGTCGTGTTCGACGGTACGCCGCTGATCGGGCCCGCCGCTCCGAACGGCTTGGCGATCTATCTCGCGAACCCGGATCCCGGGGACGGCCTTGGCGCGCTGGCGACCTGGCGACACTCCCGAGGGAGCGTCGACGTGGGGTACCGTGCGTCGGTTGGGCAGGGGGCCGATGACGATCTGGGCCCTGGGCGGAGGACTAGATCTCTCCGGGGTGCTCACCCGAGGTCTGGAAGACACGGACATCGACATTCTCTGGTGGACGGGTGTTGGCATGGTGATTGGGGACGACGTCATCGTGTCGCTTCCCCTCGGGATCGTCGCCGGGTGGACCGGAGAGGGCG
>Ga0310121_10005978_pt1 | contig 10321 bp, 10 predicted proteins | sample CB27_Tmax_986_MG_FD_203504 | JGI IMG/M metagenome (GOLD analysis project Ga0310121, IMG submission 203504) | Marine microbial communities from Western Arctic Ocean, Canada - CB27_Tmax_986 | ecosystem: Environmental > Aquatic > Marine > Oceanic | place: Canada: Western Arctic Ocean | collected... | reverse complement strand
AGATTTCCGGACCGGCTTGGACCTGCCCGGGTAGGATTCGATTTCATCGAATTTCCTTTCATGATAAAATCTCACCGTTTAGTGACTGAGCCAACAACACCTGCGGCTCACGCCTAGCCCGACGCGCGAGCGAGGAGAACGCGGTTGGCACCACCAGCGCGGTCTCGGTTTCGAACTTGCACGGCAGCGTATAGTGCGTTGACAGGACAACGGCCCCTCTCCTCGCTTGCGCGTCGGGCTAGTGTTGATTGGCGCCATTCATTGGCCCCTTTTAGGGGCCTTCCTCAAGCCACCGGCTCAGCCGGTGGTTGCTGACTGTTTTGGCTCCTTCAACGCGGCTGTGGACTCAAATACGACAAAAAGCACCCGGAATACGAAGAAGATGGCCCGGCGGTGCGGGCAAGCACGCACAAACCACCATCGAATGCGGTTTGAGCCCCAAAACGAATTAACCTCCCGTCGACACGGAATCTTGTCCTCTTGACGCCCCGTGACCCAGCCGCATTGCTCCGTCTCGTCATTCTTTTTCAAATATGCAGTTGTCAAAATTGCGAAAATGTCTATGATTAGGGTTGTGGACGACGATAATTACCTATAAGTGCCAGTTTTCAAGGCGTTTGAGGGAAACAACCTTTCGGTCTTCTCGTTGATGAGCTGAGCCTACTGTGGCGGCTTTCGGGAGGAGAGAGAGGAATGTTCGGCTGATATCCGTCGCGAGGGGTTGTATTAAGACGCAAAATCGATTTGGTGGGTTGCAGATGAAGAATTCAGGTGAGAACACTGACGTGGCCGTGATCGACCTCCTCAGGAGGGATGGCGGATTGCGAATCGCGGAGCTGGCCACGGCCATGCAGGTGACGGCGACGGCGGTTCGTCAGCGGCTGAATCGACTGATGGCTCAGGGATTCGTGGAACGATGCACAAACAGTGGCGGGCGAGGCCGGCCATCACATATTTACCAGTTGACGGAGCAGGGGCGGCGCCAGTCGGGAACGAACTTCGCCGATTTGGCAGTCGTCCTCTGGCATGAGGTCCGAGCGATCAAAGATCCAGAAATTCGTCGAGGTCTATTTGGTCGTTTGGCGAATCGGATGGCCGAGCTCTATCGCCGCCAGGTCGCGGGGTCGACGGTCCATCAGCGAATGCATTCGTTGGCCCAGTTGTTTTCGAGTCGCGGAGTGCCGTTGGAAGTCGGCGAGGACGGCCAGTTACCGGTGTTGACTGCATTGGCCTGTCCCTACGGTGATTTGCCGGAACAGGACGGTTCTATCTGCGCGCTGGAGAATATGATATTTTCGGAAGTTTTGGGTGAGCCACTGCGGCTGAGCCAATGCCGATTGGACGGCGAAAACTGTTGCAAGTTTGAGTTGAATTGAGGAGCCGGCGATCGATCTGGAGCACCGAGCTATTGGGTCAACGGTAGCAACGAACGGGTTGCCAGATCGGCGGGTTGCCAGATCGATAGAGTGCGAGCTCGAGTTGACGCGAAAGCTGAAAGGGATTCTTGAGATGAGTGAAACACCCCAGCCGTGGATTGAAGGACGGTTTGAGGAGAATGTGATTACCACGACGATTGAGCAGGCCATTAATTGGGGCCGCCAGTCGAGTGTATGGCCGATGACGTTTGGCTTGGCCTGTTGCGCGATTGAAATGATGGCGACCGGTGCCAGTCGCTTTGACCTTGACCGATTCGGGGCGGGAGCCTTCCGTGCCACGCCACGTCAAGCCGACCTGATGATCGTGGCTGGAACCGTGACGTATAAAATGGCCAGTCGCGTGCGTCGGCTTTACAACCTGATGCCAGATCCTAAGTACGTCATCGCCATGGGCGCGTGCACCGTTGGTGGAGGCCCGTATTTCAAATGGGGTTACCACGTTGTTAAGGGTGTCGATTTGGTTGTACCGGTCGACGTTTACGTTCCCGGTTGTCCTCCGCGGCCGGAGGCTCTGTTAGAAGGATTGATGCGGATCCAAGACAAGATCAAGGGCCACCGCATCGGACGACGCGGCGATACAGGGAATGGATTTGGAACGGTTGGCATCAAAGTCGACGACGAGTTGCCCGTGCCACATCATTCCGGTTACGTCCAATCGCCGGTCGCAACGGATCCGATGACGGACCACCAGAAGATAACTGGTTGACGCGACCCACGCTTTTCCATTTCCGTAAACCTTTGAATTCCGTATGAGAGTATGACAGACACGCTCAAGATCATTGACCTACACGTTTCCGTCGAGGAAAAGCCAATCCTGCGCGGAGTCAATCTAGAAATGCGCCTTGGCGAAACGCATGCCCTCATGGGTCCGAACGGTTCGGGCAAGAGCACCTTGGGATTGGCTCTGATGGGCCACCCGAATTACGTGGTTACCGACGGCCGTATCGAGCTCAGCGGCGGCAATCTGTTGGAGATGAAACCCGATGAGCGTGCCCGCGCGGGGCTGTTCATGGCGTTTCAGCGCCCGATCGCCATCCCGGGCGTCAAGATGGCTGACTTTTTACGACACGCGACCACGAACGTCCAAAACCCGGATCGCAAGGAAGGTGAAGAGCTGATCCCAATGCGGCAGTTCCGTAAGGAGCTTCGCCAACGGATGAAGGACCTGCGCATGGACGAGCAATTTGCCCGACGATACGTCAACGACGGTTTTTCTGGCGGTGAGATGAAACGCGCGGAAATCCTGCAGCTGGCCATGCTACAGCCAAAATTTGCCGTCTTGGACGAGACCGACAGCGGCTTGGATGCTGACGCCGTGCGGCTGGCTAGCGAAAGTATTGCCGAAATTGGCGGCGCGGACATGGGGCTGCTGATCATCACCCACCACGACAAGCTGTTGGAGCACAATCCCCCCGACGTCACGCACGTTATGCTCGGTGGACGAATCGTCGAGACCGGCGGCGTGGAACTGGCGAACGAACTTCATTCGCAGGGGTACGATCGTATTCGTTCTTCCCACCCGGATGCGGATGCGGACAACCAAGCGATGCTGGAGCAAGATGAACCACAGGAAGTTGGTTGAGTTGGATAATCGAGAACGACTGGATGTAGAAAGCTAGGAAATATGGCCACGGACATCACAACGACCACGACGAACGATCAAGTTGGCGAGATCAATAAGTACGATTTTCGTACGGAAACCACGGCCGTCTTCAAGGCGCGCAAGGGGTTGGATCGGGAGATCGTCGAACAGATATCGGATATGAAAGACGAGCCGGATTGGATGCGGGAATTCCGGCTGAAGAGCTTTGAGATTTTCGAGTCCAAGCCGACGCCCTCTTGGGGTGGCGATGTCGCGCTGGATTTTCAGGACATCTTCTACTACCTCAAGCCGACCAATCAACAGGGTCGTACCTGGGAGGACGTCCCGGACGAAATTAAAGAAACTTTCGAAAAACTGGGCATTCCAGAGGCCGAAAAAAAGTTTCTCGCTGGCGTCAAAGCGCAGTTTGAAAGCGAAGTGGTCTATGGATCGCTCCAAGAAGACCTGGCTAAAAAAGGGGTGATTTTTACGGATACCGACACCGCGGTGAGGGAACATCCGGAATTGCTGCGTGAATACTTCGGCAAGATCATTTCGCCTGACGACAATAAGTTCGCGGCACTCAACTCGGCGGTGTGGTCCGGCGGGTCGTTCATCTACGTGCCCAAAGGAGTCAAGATTGAGTTTCCGCTGCAGGCTTACTTCCGAATCAACGCCGAAAGCATGGGCCAATTCGAGCGGACCTTGATCATTGTCGACGAAGGTGCCCATGTTCACTACGTCGAGGGCTGCACGGCCCCCATGTACAGCACGGAAAGCCTGCATTCGGCGGTCGTGGAGATCAGCGTCAAGCGTGGCGCGCGTTGCCGATACACGACCATCCAGAACTGGGCCAACAACATCTACAACCTCGTCACTAAACGAGCCATGGCGTACCAGGATGCCACCATGGAGTGGATTGACGGTAATCTCGGTAGCCGGTTGACGATGAAATACCCCGCGGTCTACATGATGGAGCCTGGGGCTCGTGGCGAGATCCTCTCGATTGCATTTTCCTCGCGAGGTCAACATCAGGATGCGGGCGCTAAGTTGGTACACTGTGCCCCCAACACGACCGGTCAGATCGTCTCCAAGTCCATTTCCAAGAACGGCGGTCGGAGTAGCTATCGCGGGCTGGTTAAGGTAGAGAAAGGGGCCAAAAACTCGCGCTCCAACGTGGTGTGTGATGCCCTGATCCTGGACCCCGAAAGTCGAAGTGACACGTATCCCTATATCGAGATCAGCGAACAAGATGTCTCGATCGGGCATGAAGCCAGCGTCTCCCGAATTGGCGAAGAACAGCTGTTCTACCTGATGAGCCGCGGACTTTCCGAATCGGAAGCATCCACAATGATTGTGAATGGATTTATCGAACCGTTGGTCAAGGAGTTGCCGATGGAATATGCGGTCGAGATGAACCGGCTGATCCAGCTCCAGATGGAAGGCTCGGTTGGTTAAACCGTCCTGTAGGGCACAGGGTGGAATTGGTCCAGGTGACGAACCGCGGACATCCGGTCCTCGCTCGTCGATTGGACCGGCGTTCCAGCTGCGGTGTGTCGTACTTCCCTTAATTTAGATCCCCTAACGCGAGATCCGCAGACGAATGTCCGTTACGACCGAATCCCAAATACAAAGCGGTTTCTCCGCGGGCGCCTTCCAGGCGTTTCTCGATAGACGTAACGAGCCTGATTGGCTGGCGACCGACCGACGTGACCATTGGGATCGCTTCCAACAAATGAGCTGGCCCGGACGTCGTGACGAAGAATGGATCCGAACCGACATTCGGCTGTTCAAGTTGGATCGGTATAGTTTCCCCGACCAGGCGATGGGGCCGGCCCCGAGTAGCGGACCGGCGCCCGCATTGGCCGACGGGGTCGAGCTAGGAGGTTATGTGGCCTCGACGAACGGCACATCCCATTCGCACCATTTGGAGGATCGATGGGCGGAGAAAGGTGTCGTCTATGGGCCGCTTGATCAGCTCGTCCAGTCACATGGTGACTTAGTTCGAAAGCATCTGTTTGCCAAGGCGTTTGACCCCTGCGCCGATCGATTTGCCGCGTTGCACGCCGCGGCATGGACGGGCGGCACGTTTCTGTATGTGCCGCGTGGAGTCGTGGTGGACCAACCGCTGCATTCCATGTCGACAATGGCAGATGGCAACGTCGATCTAAGCCATACGCTGGTCGTGCTCGAAGATGGCGCCGAAGCCACCTTGATGTGCGAAAGCACCAGCGTCACACCGACTGGGGATGGTTTTCATTGTGGCGCGACAGAAATCGTTTTGGGCAAAGGTTCCCATTTGCGGTTCGTGAACCTGCAGGATTGGTCCAGTGGCGTTTGGCACTTTGCACACCAGAAGGCCGTGATTGATAGCGACTCTCAGCTGCAATGGACTACCGCGGCGCTCGGCAGCCGGCTGTCGAAGGTTAACCAGCACGTGGCTTTGGTCGGCCCCGGTGCGAATAGTCAGGTCAACGGGGTGATGTTCACCGAAGGCAAACAACATCTGTCGTATCACACGCTACAACATCATGTTGCCCCCAGCTGCCGGAGCGATTTTCTCTACAAGGGAGCGTTGCAAGACAAATCGCGCACGGTTTGGCGAGGCATGATCAAGGTCGATCCGAGTGCTCAAAAAACGGACGGTTATCAGCGCAATGACAATCTCCTGCTGTCCCATACCGTGCGAGCGGATTCGATACCGGGTTTGGAAATCGAAGCGGATGACGTGCGTTGCACACATGGTTCGACGACTGGCCGCGTTAACGACGAAATGATCTTTTATGCACAGTGTCGCGGCTTTACCAGGCAAGAAGCCATTCGGTTGATCGTGTCCGGATTTTTTCAGACAATATTCGACCGAGTCACCATCGAGAGTGTTCGCGACGCCTTGGGACTGGCGATCGCCCGGCGAGTGCGTGAATACGATTAGGCATTAAAAACCCTCCGGGCGAGTCGTGTCGACTGACCACCCTGCGGATTGGAGCCCTTTAAACTGGCGCCCTTTGAACTGGCGCCCTTTAAACTGGCGCCCTTTGAACTGGCGCCCGTCAAATTGGCGCGTGAGAGCAGATCGGGACATTGATTGATGGTTGAATTCATCAAGGTAGCCAAGACGAACGAAATTCCCGACCCGGGCAAGCAGGTTGTCGAGGTGGACGATCGATTGGTGGTTTTATTTCATGTCGGTGGCCAATTCTATTGCCTGGACGACGTCTGCACACATGACGGCGGTCCGCTCGGAGAAGGCCAATTGGAGGGGACCCAAGTTGCGTGTCCACGTCATGGTGCCTGGTTTGATATTCGCAGCGGTGAAGCGATTTCGATGCCAGCCACGGAGGCCACCGCATCGCACGAAGTCAGAGTGGTCGATGGCGACATATTCGTTAAACTGATAGACGAGTAGTGGGATTGAGTCACGGCCCAAGATTGAGGAGGAAAATGTCATGGCGGTAAGCGAAGACAACGTGCTCGAAGAGCTGAAGAAGGTCATCGATCCAGAGCTGTTTGTGAACATTGTTGACCTGGGATTGATCTATCTTGTTGACGTCAAAGAGATTGAAGAGGAAAAGTGCGATGTCTTGATCGAGATGACCATGACCAGCCCCGCCTGTCCCGCCGGCCCTCAGCTGATCCAGCAAAGCAAGCTCATGGTGGGGTGTCTGGATGAGGTGAACGACGTCGAGGTCAAAGTCGTGATGGAGCCACCTTGGACGCCAGATAAGATGACCGAAGACGCTCGCGACCAACTCGGCATCTTCTAACCCGCCCAGCATGCGAGTTTTCGTATACGAATTCGCGTCAGGTGGTGGCTTCTATACGAAACCAGAGTGGGGTGAGCCCGCCGGGTCGCTGCTGACCGAAGGGCTGGCCATGGCCAGTAGCCTGGCCACGGATTTCCAGTCGATCGAAGGCGTGGACGTCACATTGTTGGCAGATACTCGCCTGCCAGAAATCCACTCGCCGTCCGGTGCGGAGGTTTGGCCCATTTCGTCCTCCAGCCAACACGATCAGGCAATGGGTCAAGCCAGTGCCGCGGGCGATTGGACGCTCCTCATTGCGCCCGAAACCGCCGGGGTTCTGGAGCAACTGGCACGCCGCTGTGAAGCCAGTGGGATCCGGCTGTTGAGTCCCCCAAGTGACTTTGTTGGCCAGATGGCTGACAAGACAAATGCATTGCGCCTGTTGGCGACGCATGGGATTTCGGTGCCGGTTGGAGGGCGGATCGAGTGCGGTGAAGAGTTGCCTTTCGTCGTAACGTTTCCATTGGTGGTGAAGCCGAACGATGGCGCCGGTTCGGATCGGATTTGTGTCGTCCACGATCGATCGGAGTGGCGGCGAAGGGCGCGAGAATACGGCTCACAACCCGTTCGCTGGGAGTCCTTGTGTCGGGGCCGTGCCGCCAGCATCGCGGTCTTAGGGGGAGTCAGCGGCTCGGTGCTTCTGCCACCGTGCTACCAAACTTTGGATGTTGAGGGTGACTTCGGTTTTTTGGGTGGCCGGCTGATCTCCGAACCCAGCGAGGCGCGACGTTGTGAGATAATCGCCCAGCGCGTGGCGACTGCCTGTGGGCATCCCGTCGGTTATTGGGGGATCGATCTTGTCTTGGGGAACGATCCCAGCGGAAGGGATGACTACCTGATTGAAGTCAACCCGCGTTTGACGACTTCGTACGTCGGGCTGCGGGCCGCATTGACGGGCAACCTCGCCGAGATGATCTTGGAAACCGCTGTCGGAGGACGCCCCGCCGTTCGTCTAGAACGTCCCGGCCTGGAGTTTGATCCGACGGGTGAACTCGGTTAACGGCTGCCGCTACAAACGCATCGTGCCCGCGAATTGCGGTGTCGGCGTCACTGGCGAAGTGGTTCATTGGGGCAGTGTTCGCAAATCACTCTGACGGTTAAAACTGTTATTGAGCTACAATGCAATGATGCGATGGAAGGTCCGAAATGGAGATCATTGAATCAGCAGCCGCCTGGCGGACATCAGCCCAGCCGAGCGGGGCTTAGCGACCAAAGAATCCACGCGGTAATTCAAATTAGCCTGATGTTCGGCGGACCTGGTTGAGAATCGACACGAGAATCTTCGTTCGTGAGGACTTCCCTTGGGGAGGCGAATTCAATCGAAAGATAATGCAACTTCAAGAGTTAGGCGCTTAACGTTACGCTGGCCAAACAGTCAGCTCATTCTTGACGTAGTACCGCGGAGTGGGATAAGACCATGCATTGGATTGGACTGGACATTGGTGGGGCGAATATAAAAGTCGCCGACGGCAACGGATTCGCTCTCCAGCAGGGATTTCCTCTCTGGAAAACCCCCGAGAAACTGGCCCAAACGTTGCGCACGCTGATTGCCGACGCGCCACCGAGCGATCACATCGTCGCGACCATGACGGGTGAATTGGCCGACTGTTTCGAATCCAAGTCACAAGGTGTGCGGGCTATTTTGCGCTCGGTGCAGGAGGCCGCGGATGGCCGGCACACACGTGTCTATCTGAACGACGGTCGGTTGGTCACCGTTGCCGTGGCCCAGCGCACTCCGCTCTTGGCGGCCGCGTCGAATTGGCGAGCGTTGGCTGCGTTTGCCGGACCTATGGTGCCACTCGGTCGAGCCATGCTGATGGACTGTGGCTCCACTTCAGTGGACGTCATTCCGATCGTGGACGGACATCCGCGACCGGTGGGCAATACGGACATCGAACGATTGCTGGCCGGAGAACTGCTCTACACGGGGATTCAACGGACACCGGTCTGCGCGGTTGTATCGGAAATCCCTTATCGAAATCGGATGTGTCCGGTGGCCAACGAGGTGTTCGCGACGATGCGAGACGTTTACCTGTTGCTAGGGGATGTACCGGAGGATCCGGCCAGTCGCAACACGGCGGACGGTCGACCCGCGACCAGGCGACATGCTCGCGCACGTCTGGCGCGGATGATTTGTGCTGATGCCGACCACTTTAACCACCGTGACGCCGTAAAGGCCTCGAAGATGGTTGCCGAAACCCAGTTGCGGGCCTTGGCGGACCGCATCGCCAGTTCCTTCGCGGATGTGGGTGCGTTGCCCGGCACGTTTGTCATCAGTGGAGCGGGTGAATTCCTTCTCAGGCGAGTGCTGCGACGCATCGGTCTGCCTGCCAAAACGATGTCGCTTTCCCGCCGACTGGGTCCGGACATCTCGATCTGTGCTCCGGCACATGCGGTTGCCGTCATCGCTGGAGAAGCGAGCTCGCGATGAAGCCAGCCCGGTTGAGCGTCGTCAAGGTCGGCGGCAGTCTGCTTGATCTTCCCGACCTTTGTAGTCGCCTGGAACGATGGTGGCAAAATCGACCAACCGGCACGATCCATTGGTTGGTCGTCGGCGGCGGCCTCCAAGTTGACACCATCCGTGAAAACTGGGCGGCAGATCGGTGTGACGATGTCGAAGCTCACTGGTCCAGCATCAAGGCGATGCGTCAGAACTCCGCGAGACTCGCGGAGCGTTGTGTGGACTGCTTCAACCACATCCAGGTTCAATCGCCGTCTGGGACCGTGCCGGTACTGGCCGCCCACGAAGGATCGACGGTATTCCTGGACGTCGAGGCAGTCCTCCGCGAGATGGCAAAGCGGGACGCGGCCGCTCCCCTGCCCTGCGATTGGTCGGTGACCAGTGATTCAATTGCGGCTGCGATCGCGATCGCGTACCGGGCCGCTGAATGCGTCTTGTTGAAGTCGCGCTTGCCGGTGTCCGTGGTCAATTGGGCCGGCTTAGCGCGGGAAGGCTATGTCGACGAGCACTTTCCCGAATTGGCAGACCGTTTATCATGCGTTCGCCTGACTGATCTACGCGCGGACCCGTGCGTGGGTTGGCCTCCAGAGCTACGCTGGGAAGATGATGTGTGGTGGGACTGAGTGCCCAGACTGTGGTGCCAAGGACCCGGTGGCAGCGCGTGGGAAGGCTGAAATTTCGAACACCGCATTGCGAATCTCCAGCTGGGATGGATGAGACTGTCAGATCAGATACTGGCTACTACACCTAAATCCTCTGATGCACCCCAAACTCTTCATGCTTCACCGTTCCCACGATGTTAGTTTCTAGCAACTATTGAGCGGAACAGTATTAAGGTCCTCCGACAGATCAATTGCGCAAAACACGTCTTTCTAACCGCTTAGGACTGGCGCATCAATAACTGGCAGATTAATTGTCCCCTCACGCTACCCTCTCTCCAGAGGCATTGGTATCTACACAAATACTAGAACTGATTTTACCCTCCCTCTGGGCAACGCCGTAGCGGATATTCACACGGGAAAAATGGGGTGTATTTGAA
>Ga0310121_10005976_pt1 | contig 10322 bp, 17 predicted proteins | sample CB27_Tmax_986_MG_FD_203504 | JGI IMG/M metagenome (GOLD analysis project Ga0310121, IMG submission 203504) | Marine microbial communities from Western Arctic Ocean, Canada - CB27_Tmax_986 | ecosystem: Environmental > Aquatic > Marine > Oceanic | place: Canada: Western Arctic Ocean | collected... | reverse complement strand
GAATCCAATCGCCAAGCCATGAGCAAGCAAATAGAAGGGACGATGGTGCCTAGGCTTCTGAGTCACTACATGGGGCAGGTTCGTCCGAAGCTGCTGGAGGAGCTTGGGCTCTCCAATGTGCACCAGGTTCCCCGTGTCCAGAAGGTGGTCGTCAACGTCGGGGTGGGTGAGGCGAGCCGGAACCAGAAGCTTTTCGAATCTGTCGTTCAGGAGCTTGAGGTGGTGACGGGTCAGAAGCCCGTAATTACTTTAGCCAGAAAATCGATTGCCGCGTTTTCGCTGAGGGAAGGCATGCCCGTTGGTGTATGTGTGACTCTGAGGCGGAGGCGGATGTATGAGTTTCTCGATCGGCTTGTGAGTGCTACGATTCCTCGAATTCGGGACTTCCGCGGGATCTCCACGCGTTCGTTCGACGGGCGAGGAAACTATTCGCTTGGGGTCAAGGAACAGATCATCTTCCCTGAGATCGACTATGACTCGGTTCAGGAAGTGCATGGAATGGATATCACGGTAGTGACATCTACAAATAAGGATGACGAAGCGTACGCCCTGCTCAGGGAGATGGGCTTTCCCTTCCGCGGGGCTACACCAGTCGCGATTGGAGCGTAGGAGAGGCTGAATGGCAAAGAAAGCGCTAGTTGAGAAGTCCAAGCGCAAGCCGAAGTATGGCGTGAGAGCTTATAACCGGTGCAACCGGTGCGGTCGTCCCCGGGCATTCATTCGAAAGTTCGGGCTCTGCCGGATCTGCTTCCGAGAGATGGCGTTGCGGGGGGAGATACCTGGCGTGCGTAAGGCTAGCTGGTAGAGGATGGTGGGCAAACTATGATGACTGATCCTGTCGCAGACATGCTGACTCGCGTCAGAAACGCTGCTCGGGCGGGACACCGTTGGGCGGACATGCCGATTTCGAAGCTCAAGATTGAGGTGGCACGCATCCTCAAGGAGAACCACTTCGTTTTCGACTACAAGGTCCTGGATGACGGTGCTCACGGTGTGCTGAGAGTGTACCTCAAGTATTTCGAGGGCCAGCCCGTGATCCGTCACCTTAGGAGAGTTTCCCGACCAGGCCTTCGCAGATACGTGGGGGCGGGCGAGATCCCCCGGGTGAGGAATGGAATGGGTATGTCCATCCTGTCCACGTCCAAGGGGGTTCTGTCTGGCCGCAATGCGCGCGAGCAAGGGATTGGTGGTGAGTTGTTGGCGATCGTCTGGTGATTCTGTTTAGCTGAAATCTGATCCAAGAGCCTATGTCAAGAATCGGTGGACGACCCGTTGAAGTGCCGAAGGGAGTTGAGATCCGAATGGAGGGCGGCATCATGCATGCGAAGGGTCCTAACGGGGCTCTTTCGCTGCAGGTGCACCCGGAGATAGGCGTTAATGTCACCGAAGGGGTGATCACCGTTACCCGGCCCTCCGACGAAAAACGGCACAAGTCTCTGCACGGTCTCACGCGCTCGCTCGTGGCCAACATGGTCGAGGGAGTGACTGAGGGGTTCACCCGGAAGCTGGAGATTCAGGGAGTTGGATATCGCGCTGAGAAGAAAGGGACTGGAATCACGCTGCACCTTGGCTTCTCCCATCCCGTCCAATATCCGGCCCCAGACGGGATTGAGATCGAGGTGCCGACGCAGACTGAGGTGGTCGTGAAGGGTGCCGACAAACAGCTCGTAGGCCAGGTGGCCTCCGAGATCCGTGCCGTCCGCCCGCCCGAGCCGTACAAAGGGAAGGGCGTTCGGTACTCCGGTGAAGAGGTCCGTCGGAAAGCCGGGAAGACGGCTGCCGCCTAGGATGTTCAGGGTTACCTCCAGGAGGATGCTTACGTGGCAAGGGTAAAGTTCTCAAAGCTCAAGAAGAGCCGCCGTCTGCAGCGGCAGCGGCGTCACAAACGGGTTCGCCTCAAGGTTGCCGGCAGCGCGGATCGGCCCCGACTGGTCGTGTTCCGCTCGATCAGGAACATCGAGGCGCAACTCGTCGATGATGATAGCCGGCGAACCGTGCTGGGACTCTCCACGCTCGCTTCCGCCGTGCGAGAGATGGCTACGAAAGAGGAAAGACCTCGCATCGCCCAGGCTTTCGCGGCAGGCAAGCTCCTCGCCGAGCGGGCGCGCGAGCGGGGAATCGATGCCGTCGTCTTCGATCGGGGTGGGTACAAGTACCATGGCCGGGTCAAGGCATTAGCCGAAGGCGCCCGTGAGGGAGGATTGAAGTTCTGATGGCTAGAGAAAAAGACAGAGGAAGACGCGACAGTGAGTTTGTCGAGACCGTCATCCATATCAATCGGGTTGCGAAGGTGGTAAAGGGTGGTAGGCGTTTCTCCTTCACGGCGCTAGTGGCGGTGGGCGATAAAAAGGGCAAGGTAGGTATGCAGCTGCAGAAGGCCAATGAAGTTGCGGAGGCCATTCGCAAGGGGATGGAGCATGCTAGGAAGGATATGCTCGAAGTACCGGTCGTGAATGGCACCATTCCGCACGAGATCGTGGGCGAGTGGGGCGCCGGCCGCGTCCTCCTTCGCCCAGCGGCCCCAGGGACTGGGGTGATTGCAGGAGGACCCGTTCGGGCGGTGGTTGAGGCCGCTGGCATCACGGACATCCTCACAAAGAGCCTTGGGTCGAACAACCCGCTTAATGTGGTTCGTGCGACGCTGGATGGGCTCCGGAGTCTCGTGACACCGGAGCAGGTGGCGCGAGAGCGTGGCATTTCTGTGGAAGCATTGGGGGCACACCGTGGCTAGGAAGAAGGCCCCGAAACGGATCGCGATCACTCAGGTTCGAAGCAGGATCGGCCGACCGGAGGCGCATCGTCGAACCCTCCGTGCGCTGGGGTTTACCCGGCATCAGCAGACTCGCATTCATGACGACACTCCGGCCATCAGGGGGATGATTCAGCAAGTGAGTCACCTTCTCATTGTCCGGGAAGTGGGGGATTAGGCTTCGATGGCCGAGCTACACGACCTCCGTCCGTCCCCAGGGTCCCGATCAAAGCGCAAGCGCCGTGGTCGGGGTCCTGGCTCGGGCTTGGGGAAGACCAGTGGCAGGGGACAGAAGGGACAGAAGTCCCGCTCTGGAGCGTCGATTCCGGCCGGCTTCGAGGGCGGGCAGATGCCCCTTCAGAGAAGGATTCCGAAGGGCGGATTCTCTCCCCTGCGGCGGGTGGAGTATCAGGTGGTGAATGTACGAGCACTGAATGACATCGAGGACTCCGACATCACGCCCGAGGTGCTCCAGAATATCGGCCTGATTGGTTCCCTGAAGAAGCCTGTGAAGGTTTTAGGCGACGGGGAAGTCAGCCGACCCGTGAAGGTCTTGGCTCACGCGTTTAGCAGCTCTGCCAGGGCGAAGATCGAGGCGGCCGGAGGCAGCGCCACGAAGGTCGACCGATAGTGCGCGCGGGCACCTGACGATGGCGAACCCCATCCAGAATCTGTTCCGGTTCCCGGAGCTGAAGGACCGCATTCTCTTCACGCTCATGATCATGCTGATCTACCGGGTCGGGGCGCATATCACGGCTCCTGGGATCAACCTTCCTGCACTGCAGGCTCAGTTCGGACAGCTCTTTGGCGGAACGCTCTTCGGCGTGTATGACATGTTCGTCGGAGGTGGGCTCTCCCGGGCTACCATCTTCGCGCTTGGGATCATGCCGTATATCTCGGCGTCGATCATGTTCCAGTTGTTTGCCGCCGTCTTCCCGACGATTGAGAAGCTTCAAAAGGAGGGAGAGGAGGGCCGAAAGAAACTCACCCAATGGACGCGCTATACGACCGTTGTGCTCTGTATCCTCCAGGGCTATGGGTACTCCGTCTTCGTCGGTTCGATCGAGGGGGCTGTGATCTCCTCCGACCTCATGTTCACGATCAGCACAGTCATCACGCTCACGGTCGGTGGAGTCTTCGTGATGTGGTTAGGCGAGCAGATCACGGAGTATGGGATCGGAAACGGGATGTCGCTTCTAATCTTCTTCGGGATCATCCAGGGGCTACCGAGCGCCGTCGTCCGGACCTGGGAAGCGATGATGGTCGGGGAGATTGGCCTCATATCGACGGTCGTTCTCCTCGCAGTGATCGTCGGTGTGACAGGTGGAGTCGTGTCCATGACGATGGGGGCTCGGCAGATCCCGGTACAGATCCCCCGAAAGGTCGTTGGTCGAGGCAGGGTTCAGGAAGGGCAGAAGTCTTACGTGCCCATTCGAGTCAACGCCTCTGGAGTGATGCCGATCATCTTCGCTCAGTCGTTCATCATCGTTCCGGGCACCATTGGAGCATTCTCGACATCGCCATTCTTCCAGGACCTCGCGACTCTGTTCCAGCCCGGGAACTGGCTCTACTACAGCACCTATGGCATTCTGATCGTCTTCTTCACCTACTTTTATACGGCGATCATTTTCAATCCAGTGGATCTCGCCGAGAATCTGAAGAAACAGGGGGCTTTCATCCCCGGTGTGAAACCTGGAGCCAGGACCGCGGAGTACATAGATCGCGTTCTCACGAGGGTGCTCGTTCCGGGCTCTATCTATCTGGCGATGATTGCCATGGTGCCATTTTGGATCTTCGATATTTTTAATATTCAGACCTTTTTCTTTGGAGGAACCGGACTCCTGATTTGTGTCGGTGTGGGGCTGGACACAGTCCAGCGAGCGCAGCAGCACCTCCTACTACGGCACTACGACGGATTCATGAAGAAGGGCCGCGTGAAGGTTCGTGGCAGGCAGAGGTACATCTGATCCTCCCCGAGCGGGGACTGACGGTCATCCTCCTCGGGCCGCCCGGCGTTGGCAAGGGGGCTCAGGGCGCGCTGCTGGCTACGACCTTCGGGTGGGAGCGCATCATAACCGGTGATCTGCTTCGGTCAGCGCTGCGCGAGGGGACCGAACCGGGGAAGAAGGCTCAGACATTTATGGACGCCGGGGACCTGGTTCCTGACGATCTCATGATTGATCTGGTCGCTGGGCGATTGCGGGAGTTCTCTCCAGATCGTGGGGTCGTGTTCGACGGGTTCCCCCGGACGGTCGCGCAGGGCGAGGCCCTCTCGCGAGTTCTCCCCTCGGTAGACCGGGGCGTGGACGCCGTCCTGCTTCTGGAAGCGTCTGATGAAGTCCTCGTAAAGCGAATCAGTGGGCGGAGAGGCTGCCCCCAGTGCGGCCGTGTGTACAACATCTACTCAGACCCTCCGGTTACGGAGGGCAGCTGCGACGAATGTGGAGCCCGGGTGAATCACCGAACGGATGATCAGCCAGACACGGTGCGATATCGCCTGAACGTATACCTGGATCAAACTGAGCCACTTGTGGCGCATTATGAGATTGGCGCATTCCCTGTCCTTCGAGTGGACGGAGAGGGCTCTTTGGAGCAGGTCAGAAGCGCAGTGTTGGACGCCCTAACCTCCCACTTGGGCGTTCGGGCATGAGCAGATGATCGAACTCAAGTCGGCGAGTGAGATTGAGGAACTCGCGAATGGTGGGTCGATCATCGCTCTCCTTTTCGGAGAGCTTGAGTCACGAATCGAGGCTGGGATTTCTACACTGGAGCTTGACCAGTTCGCCGAGGACTTCATCCGCTCCAACGACGGGGCCGTTCCCGTGTTCAAGGGGCTCTACGGCTTTCCTGGTTCAGTCTGCATATCGATCAATGACGAGGTCGTGCACGGCATCCCGTCCGAGACTCGCGAGTTACGAGACGGCGATATCATTTCGGTCGACGTCGGTGTGAAGCAGAACGGTTGGTGCTCTGATTCTGCGCGGACCTTCGCGGTTGGTGAGATAGACGCGGAAAAGGGGCGACTCCTTGCCGTGACCACACGGGCCCTTGAGGAGGCGATCGACGCTGCGGTATCAGGCGCTCATGTTGGAGATATTGGACATGCGGTGGAACGAGCCGTAGCGGCTAGCGGGTTTTCGATTATCCGCGACCTCGTCGGGCACGGGGTTGGCCGTAGGGTGCATGAGGAGCCACAGGTCCCGAACTATGGATGCCCCGGGAATGGCCTCGAATTGAAGGTGGGGATGGTGCTGGCGATCGAGCCCATGATCGCAGTAGGAACGGATCAGATCCGCACGCAGCCGGACCGTTGGACGATGGTAACGGCCGATGGTTCGCCGTCTGCGCATTTCGAGCACACAGTAGCTGTGAGTGCGGAGGGACCCCGGATTCTGACCGGGGAACGAGTCCGGGTCGAGACCCGTTGATCTCGGCCCGCGCGTTACTGGAGCACGACTTCAGCTTGAGGCGATCAGGGGTGATCGTTATACTCTCAGGCTCTTTACTAAACGGATGATGAGTTATGAAGGTTAGATCTAGTGTGAAGCCCGTTTGCGAACACTGCAAGGTGATTCGCCGCGAGGGAGTTGTACGGGTTATTTGCAAGAGAAACCCTCGCCACAAGCAACGTCAGGGGTGAGCCGAGTGATCATCGCTGCTAGAGTATTGGAGACACGATGGCACGCATAGCGGGAGTCGATCTCCCGAGAAACAAGCGCATTGAGGTGGCGCTGACGTACATCTACGGTGTTGGGCGTCCGAGTGCCGGTGAGATCCTTGGGGGAGCTGGCGTGGACCCGGGTACTCGGACTCAGGATCTGACGGACGAGGACGTAAGTCGGCTGCGACGCGAGATCGAGACGAAGTACAAGGTAGAGGGGGTGCTTCGCACCGAAACCTCGATGAACATCAAGCGTCTGATAGATATCGGTTGTTATCGGGGTCTGAGGCATCGACGGGGCCTCCCAGTTCGGGGTCAGCGAACCAGTACCAACGCGAGAACCCACAAGGGAAAGCGTAGATCGATCGCAGGTAAGAAGAAGGCGCCAAAGAAGTAGGACGCTGGGTCGCTGTCATTACTAATGGCAGTCAACTCGTTCAAGGAGGCTGGATTGTCTGGTAAGGATACGGGGGATGCGAAGTCGGGAGCACGCGGTCGCCGGAAACGCACCGTCGAGGCGGAGGGTGTCGCTCACATCAAGGCTACCTTCAACAACACAATAGTGACGATCGCTGACAAGCAGGGCGATGTGGTCACCTGGGCGAGCGCGGGCAAGGCCGGGTTTAAGGGTTCGAAGAAGTCGACCCCGTTCGCGGCGACGATGGCAGCGGAGCAAGCGGGGCGGGAGGCGTACGCACTAGGGGTGCGAAGGGTGGAGGTTCGTGTGCTGGGCCCAGGCTCTGGGCGTGAGTCTGCAATTTCCGCGTTGGCTGCCGCCGGCCTTCAGGTCAAGTCTATCCAGGACGTGACGCCGCTTCCGCATAATGGCTGCCGCCCTCCGAAGAAGCGTAGGGTTTGAATTCTCATGGCTAGACAAGGTTAATGGCTCGACATACTGGAGCGGTCTGCAAGCGGTGTCGCAGGGAAGGACATAAGCTCTTTCTCAAGGGCCAGAAGTGCTATACCGAGAAATGCCCGGTGGAGCGGCGGGCCTATCCTCCGGGTCAGCATGGTCCCGCACAGGCCCGAAGAAGGAAGCAGTCCGAGTACGCTCTACAGCTTCGCGAAAAGCAGAAGGTGAAGCGGATGTATGGTCTTCAGGAGAGCCAATTCCGGAATCTGTTTCGGAAAGCGGAGCAGTTGGGCGGCGTGACTGGCCAGAACCTCCTGGTTGGGCTGGAGACCCGCCTCGACAACGTCATCTTCAGGCTCGGTTTTTCGTCTAGCCGAAGCCAGGCTCGGCAGCTGGTGCGCCACCGCCACGTGGAGGTCAACGGTCGCCTAGTGGACGTGCCCAGTTACCAGGTACGAGCAGGCGATGACATCGCGGTCCGCGCCAAATCACGAGATTTGGACCCAATCCAGGCTAGCCTGGAAGCGCGCACGCGCCCGAGGTTGACGGAGTGGCTCACCCTGGACGAGAAGAACCGGGTCGCGCGTGTTGTGCGTGTCCCGACCCGGGACGACATCCCTATGGATGTCCAAGAGCAGTTGATTGTTGAGCTTTACTCCAAGTAGCCTGCTGCGGCATACGGACAGAAATCAGAGCCGCGGAGCCCGCGGTCGCATGGAGAAATACGGTGGAAATTGATCTTACGGGACTGGTTCTTCCAGAGAAGGTCGAGACGGTACATCTCTCAGAGAACGGACGAGTCGGGGAATTCCTGGTCGAGCCTCTTGAGAGAGGCTACGGGCACACCCTCGGAAACTCTGTACGGCGCGTCCTCCTCTCGTCGCTTCGCGGCGCCGCCGTCTGGGCGTTTCGTGTCGACGGTGTGGTTCATGAGCATCAGACCATCCAAGGGGTTGTAGAGGATGTTCATCAGGTCATACATAACCTGAAGTCACTCGTCGTGGTTCTAGACGACGATCTCGATGAGGTCACGCTCGAGGTGATGACGGATGCGGCCGGAGCAGTTACGGCTGCAATGATCCAGACAAAGGCGGGCGTTGAGCTTCTGGATCCCGATCATCGAATCCTCACCCTTCAAGAAGACCGGGCGTTCCACATGGAGCTGCGCGTGAACAAGGGCCGAGGATTCGTGCTCGCCGATCAACACCCGCTCGGGAAAGGCGAGCCCGTGGACTTGGTACGTGTGGACTCGGTCTACAATCCAGTCCGGAGAGCGAACTTCCAGGTGTTGGAGACTCGGGTCGGACAGCGAACGGACTTCGACCAACTCACGCTCTTTGTGGAGACCGATGGCTCTGTCTCCCCCGACGAGGCTATTGCAACTGCGTCCGGATTGGTGAGCAAGCACCTCGAGTACCTCCTCTATTTTGGAGCCGATGAGATGCCGCAGACTGCGCCTGATGGGTCCAGTCCGGTATCCGACACGTTGAGGGACCTATTCGATCGGGGAATCGAAGACCTCGTTGAGCTCTCGGTGCGATCTCGCAACTCGTTGCAGAAAGAGAATATACGTACTCTTGGGGAGCTGGTCACGAGAAGTGAGAGCGAGATGCTCGAGATCGATAACTTCGGGAAAAAGTCGCTTCAGGAGATCGAAGACTTCCTCGGAGAGCACGGCCTGAGGTTCGGAATGAATGTCACGGAGGGAGATGACGGACGGCTGTTCTTCGTGGATGAAGGCGCGGGCGCGGAGTCAACGGGTGAGTAGACATACCCTCTCTCTAAGTGGTATATCGGTAGCGCACAGGAAAGAGGAAGATGCGGCATAGAAAGCGTGGAAGGCAGCTGTCTCGAAGTGTGCCTCACCGGCGCGCAACGTTGAGGAATTTGGCTACCAACCTGTTTCGCCATGGGAGGATCGAGACGACAACCGCGAAAGCGAAGGAGTTGAGACCCTACGCGGAGCGCTTGATCACGCTGGCGAGGAGGGGAGATGTCCATTCGCGTCGACTCGCCGCGCGGAGAATCCAGGACCGCGAGGTGCTGGGTAAGCTCTTTGATGACATCGCACCGGTCTTCAAAGAGCGTCCCGGGGGATACACGCGGATATTGAAGCTGGGACACCGACGGGGAGATGCCGCCGAGATGGCACTGATCGAACTCGTGAGCCGCGCTGACGCGTAGCCACGTCAAGACGACCAGCGGGGGAGACGACCGACCATGGCGCAGTCCAAGGGCAGATTCAATGTTGTGGCGATGGTGTTAGCGTTCGGAGCAATGGGGGGGTTCCTCTATTGGCTTTCGATCGCGGCGATACCGACGGAGGTAGCGGTGGAGGAGGAGGAAACCGCCCAAGCCGTCTCGCTGAACGCATTCGCCCGAAACCCGATCATGTTCGAGGGTGACCTGGTCGCGGTAGATGGCGTCGAAGTACAAAGCGTCCTTGGTTCACAGGTATTCTTTGCAACGTTCCCGAACGACATGTCCTACCCCATTCGGCTCGATCCTTCGCTAGGTGCCGTAGGGGGACAGCTGTCTCCGGCTGCGATGGGCCGGGTCACCGGTACCGTGTATGCGCTGACCGACAGCGTTATCGACGCGTGGGTCGCCGAGTCGGTCTTTGCGGACGAGGCTCAGCGGGATGCTGCCGCAGCCTCCACCACCTTCCTTCTCGCTCATGAGTTGGATCTAGCCCCGGCGGCCGCGGAAGCCGACGGAGCGGCTGGGGGCGCCTAGGCGTGCGCGGATACTAACATGTCACGAGTCTGTTACGTATGCGGCAAGGGGCCCAGCTCGGGAAACCGAGTGAGCCACGCGAACAACAGGACCAAACGGCGGTGGCTCCCGAACCTACAGCCGGCCAAGATCATCGATGATCGCGGGGATCGTCGCCGGGTTCGGGTGTGTGCCTCATGCATCTCGGCAGGAAGGATCCGCAAGGCCCCTGCTTCTACGGCCGCAGGAGAGGGGTAGGCTGGCGGTCGCGAACCGAGGGTTGCGAGTCAGTAGAACAGTGAACGTCCCGGGGACTCCCGCCACTAGACGGGCCCTCGGGACGT